>Ga0247760_1000052_pt1 | contig 101247 bp, 110 predicted proteins | sample UWRJL171409R4_FD_179936 | JGI IMG/M metagenome (GOLD analysis project Ga0247760, IMG submission 179936) | Plant litter microbial communities from Arlington Agricultural Research Station in Wisconsin, United States - UWRJ-L171-409R-4 | ecosystem: Environmental > Terrestrial > Plant litter >...
GCCCTCGATTTCTCGGAGGGTCGCATAGGTGGCCGCGGAGCTCGGTGCTGCCGTCGCTCTATTCCAATTGAAACGAATCCCGTTGTCAGTATAGCTCCCAATGGCCCGAGAAACCGCTATCCATGCCCCCTCGACATTGTAATGGCCCACATGGATCCAATTGAGCTTCGTCGCTGTCCTTCTCTCCCTCTCGGTCGGATGGGGGACACCTACCGGGACGAGGCGGCAGCTCCGGCTCTCAAAGCCGGTCGGGCAGCTCTGGACAGCATTTTGAGAAGGTGTGCGGTGTGCGAAGAAGAGGCCCTTTCTGCTGGCTGTGGCCCCGATTGTCCGGTTCTGCGCTGAGAGGTATAGAGTTGTTTTGTCTCGTGGACTCAATTGGCGTGAGAGGTTTGCCTTTGCTCAGAAATGGTCCCCACAAAAGCTGCTCCCGGCCAGCCGTGTCAGCTCGGCTATTGGCGATTGACAACTAACCACTGATGAGTCAGCTGTGGCACAGCAGCTCCACGGCCCGGTGGCTCAATTTTCCTCTGGACCCACCTTTCATTGACTTGGCTCCAGACTGGTCTGTGGTCAGTGGTCACTCCTGCCGCTTGCACCACGCACTGGCGCACACCAGAGGCTAAGGCTGGCTATTGTGGATCCATCCCCAAGGATTCAATATCTTTAGAGTCGTCTCCCCTTCCAAGTTCCCTCGCCTTCTTTCCGCTGACCACCTAACACCTCTCCTTCACACTTTCTTTCGCTATACGTTGAGATTGGGTTTTTTGGGCACAATTCCACGCGCCTTGCTGCCACCATCTCTTTTTAGATTTCTTTTCTACGGTCCTCCTGCTGCTGCGACAATCCTTACCCCCAGATTGCGACTTTTTCCCAGCGCGGCGAAGCTGCTTTGCCACCAGGCAACTCGAGTAACTTTCGCCAAGATGGCGTACGAGAGCTCCGACGACGATGTGCCTCTCTCGAGAACCAACGGCCACGGTAAGTCCGACCTTCGCGTTCCGTCACCCCTCCCCCAAACTTGCTCGCCACCCTACTTCGTGCTGTTGGACCGTGACACGCAGCGCGAGGCAATGCAAGGCGACGTGTCATATACAACACTGCAACCTCTGCCGTGGCCCGACTGGTGCATCACTGTATGGGGACTTGTTCGACGCGCACGAGACACTGACAATGCTTACTACAGTCTCGGCCGCCAAAATATCCAAGGCCGACGACCGTGCCATGGACAAATCCATCTCCAAGGCTCGACCCGGCCCCACTGGTATCTCTATCCGAAATGGACCCGTGACCGACGCGATGGATGTCGACTCGCCCTCAAACGGAGCCCCGAAGCGCAAATCCCGAAGCTCGATGGGTCAGGTAGTCAGCTACAAGGACGAATCCGAAAGTGATGAGGGAGCGCCCATGGTAGGTTCATATTTGTTGCGGACAGGGACTGCAATCTGTGAGGGACATGGAGCTGACTCGCGCAGGCCAAACGCCAGAAGTCGGTGCACAAAAAAGAGGAATCCGACAGTGACGATGAACCAATTGCGAAGAAGAACGGAAAACTGCCCCCCTCTATCAAGGATATTGCGATGGGTGATCTATCAGACGACGAGGACGAGCCCCTGGGAACAAAACTGGCACAGAAGAAGGCGAATATTGAGAAAGCCGCTGCAAAGGGAGCGAAATCTGCCAGAGCTAGCGACGCCAAAGTGAAGAAAGCGACTCCGAAGAAGGCGATAAAGGACGAATCCGACGACGAGCCTCTCTCAAAACCGAAGAAGCGGCAGTCTAACGGTGCCGCCTCTTCTGCGAAGAAGGCGAACAGCGTGAAGAAGCAGCCTGATTCAGACTCGGACGCACCCATTGCCAAGAAGGCCGCAAAAAAGGGTACCCCGGCAGTCGCTAAGGGCAAGCCCGCTGCTATGAAGAAGGGTGCCAAATTCGAGAAGGAGTCTTCGAAAGATGGTGCCGATGAAGAAGAGGAGGAAGAGGAGTTCCGTTGGTGGGATGCTCCAAAGAATGAAGACGACAGCATCAAATGGACCACTCTTGAACACAACGGTGTCATTTTCCCACCCCCCTACGAGCCACTGCCGAAGAACGTCAAGTTGTACTATGACGGGAAACCCGTTGTCTTGCACGTGGAGGCCGAAGAGGTGGCCACCTTTTTCGGCTCCATGCTCCATTCGACACAGAACGTTGAAAATGAGGTCTTCCAGAAAAACTTCTTCAACGACTTCAAGGATGTCCTGAAGAAGACCGGCGGCGCTAAGGACCTCGAGGGTAACAAGGTTGATATCAAGTTCTTCAGCAAGCTTGATTTCACGAAGATCTTCGAGCATTACAAGGCCCTCAGCGATGCGAAGAAGGCGAGACCGGCTGCCGAGAAGAAAGCTGAGAAAGCCGAGAGAGACAAAGTCGAGGCACCGTTTTTGTTCTGCAAGTGGGACGGGCGCAAGGAGAAGGTTGGAAACCCCAGGGTGGAACCCCCCGGTCTGTTCCGTGGCCGAGGTGAGCACCCGAAGACGGGTACGGTCAAGAAGCGTGTGCTGCCCGAGCAGATCACCATCAACATCGGCAAGGAAGCCACGGTGCCCTCTCCTCCCCCGGGACACAAATGGAAGGCAGTACAACATGACAACAAAGCAACGTGGTTAGCAATGTGGCAAGAAAACGTCAACGGCAACTACAAGTACATCATGCTAGCAGCCAATAGTGCAGTCAAAGGTCAGGCTGACTTCAAGAAATTCGAGAAGGCTCGGGAACTCAAGAAACACATTAGCCGTATTCGCGGCGACTATACCAAAGAGCTGAAGAGCGACGTAATGGCAGATAGGCAGCGCGCCACCGCCATGTATCTCATTGACGAGTTCGCGCTGAGGGCTGGCAATGAGAAAGACACCGACAACGAGGCGGAGACTGTGGGCTGCTGTTCGTTGAAGTTCGAGCATGTCGTCCTGCAAGAACCAGACACGGTGATATTTGACTTCCTGGGTAAAGACAGTATTCGCTTTTACCAGGAGGTCAAGGTGGAACGTCAGGTGTTTAAGAACCTGAAGATGTTCAAGAAGCCTCCGAAGGAGGCGGGTGACGATATCTTTGACAGGCTGACAGTAAGTTGCTCGTTTTGATCGTAATACACTCACGCAGGCCACCAGCTTACACAAAATACAGACTACTCAACTCAACAAGCACCTATCAAGCTACATGCCGGGCCTAACAGCTAAGGTTTTCCGTACATACAATGCCTCCTACACAATGTCATATCTCCTCCAGGAGCTCAAGATCGACAAGGATATCTCCGTTGCGGAGAAAATAAAACTCTACAACGACTGCAACCGGAAGGTTGCAATCCTTTGCAACCACAAGAGGACAGTTGGTGCTGGCCATGAGGCCCAGATGGAGAAGCTAGGCGATCGCATCAAGGGGCTGAAGTACCAAAGATGGCGCACGAAAATGATGATGCTCGACCTTGACTCCAAGCTGAAGAAGAAGAAGGGCGCCGAATTCTTCGAGCTTGACGAAGACTTGGACCAAGAGTGGATTGAACAGCACCAAAACTTCCTCGTTGAGGAGCTGAAGACCAAGATTCAGAAGAAATTCGACAAGGACAACGAGAAGCTTGAGGCCGAGGGTGAGAGCAAGCTGTCCCAGCGGGAGCTCCAGGACCGACTCAAGGCAGCCACTGAGCTTGCGGCGAAGTTTAAGAAGGAAAACAAGTCCAAGAAGGTAGAGGCCGAGGGCAAAGGTCCCACGGTCGATAAGTTTGACGCTCAAGTCGAAAAGATCAACGACCGCATCAGGAATCTCGAGCTGCAGTCAGCTGACCGCGAGGGCAACAAGGAGGTTGCCCTTGGCACATCCAAGATCGTAAGTGGCCCTAGGTTTCCTCACGCCCGTGCCACGTGAGAATAGCTCGCTAACCCTATTCACAGAACTACATCGATCCACGACTCACCGTCGTCTTTGCTGCAAAGGCTGAAGTACCCATCGAAAAGTTCTTCTCCAAAACGTTGCGCGACAAGTTCAAGTGGGCCATTGAGTCCGTTGGCGACGACTCTACTTGGGAGTTCTAGTCAACATGCCGAAGTCATGACCAGCGTCGCTCTGCTTTTACTTTGACTTGGGTTTTACGGATTTGGGATATTCTGGCAATCTTATTTAGGATGCAACCGCCAGACACTCATCCAGGTTACTGTAAATAGACCAAGCGTTTGTTTCGTTTGCATTTACACTCGGTCGCCCTCACAACATTTTGGGGCTCGCGGGGCGCTGAAGGCATGGACAGCGCTGATGCATCAACAGCCAGAGGTTCATAGAGAACATGGGCACGATGATTTTTACTCCTCGGGATCATTCCGCCACGGACTCGACTACAAATCGAGGCTCATCACCCAGAAGGGCGATGGAAGGAGGGCGTTGGACTGAGACCGTCGAAGGAGAGAGTCGGACGATCTCTAGTGGGACCCGACGGAAGTAAACCCACAGCTTTATAAAACACCAGAAAGCTACGTGGTCTTTTTGGGAGCCTCGAGTTAGACGAAAATATAAAATAAAACTATCACACTCTACCTATGGAAACCCCTGTGACACGAGGAAACATGGCTGACCCTGGAGTTGATGTGGAACAACTACATTCTTTGGCACTCTCACGCTGCTTTGTTGATATTATTTTACTCCTCAATTACTCTAGTTTTTGCTATTGCAGCATATATATCTAACACATTAAGCCAACGGACACGTCATAAACATCCATGAATCGCCGATCTCTGTCTATCTTATCAAACCTTCCCAGCTCATCCATCCATATTCTAGTCTCAATCATTATTTTACCAAGGACAGTCTTGCGCGTGTTTGTTTATGTTCATTTTTCGGTCCCAAACTTCTCACCACAGCGCGTATCCAGGCCATCTTTGACGCCTCCAGCCTGTATTCATACACTTTGTGTAGCTGTGCTGCCTGGCAACAGTTGTCGCGAAATTGATCTTTGCTGCATTTTTCGACAGGCCAGTGTAGGCGTGCCAAGGGGATTGGAGATCGCTAGCCATGCCTCTCTCTATCGGTCTTCATAGGATCTCCCGGAGCAGATCCCCCACTCATTACCCTTCTAGCGCTCATATTCACCATGTTCCAAAACCTGGTTTTCGTGATGTCGGAACAGATGCACGTATTTGCGTTGTCGTATCAGTTACCGATGGCCTGGTCGAGTATGACGGTGGCCTGGATAGCAAATTTTGTGTTGCAACGAGTTTCAGATGTCATCTCTGAATGACCCTTCTTCATCGCTCAGCAAATCTCGAAGTGCCGGAGCGAGGTGTCGCCGAGGGGATTGTAGCAATCCTCCCAACCATTATTAGGTATTCGTCGTCAGGCTGAACTCAGGGCCACCGCCGTCCGGCCATAATAATGATTCCGGCTAGAAGAGGGCCGACGAGGAGGAACGGGTGCGGGGCTTCTAAACCAAAGGTCAGCGTTTTCTACTTCAACGCCATAGATTCACGTGGATGCCACTTACTGACTGAACTCGAGATGGAGGGAACTATTTTCCCCTCTGGCGTAATAATCCATCCATCGGGAACAGGATTCGGCTTCGATGTGCCCGTTCCTGTCCACGGCCAGCCAGTCTGAGTAGACGTCGAACCCTTTCCTATGCCGCCAGCGGGAATGGAAGGGGAGGAACCGGTGGCCGCAGCGGCAGTAGCGGTGACAGTCAGTTGTCCGGCCTTGCCCAGATTCCCGTTGATTTCGCCTCCTTCAGACTTGATAGACTGCCAGGTGCCCGATGCATCGCTGTAGGTATATGACTTGCCGGTCGAGTAATCCGACACAAGGGCGGATTTTACTAGCATGGTGAACGGCCCCTTTGAGTAATCTGTTGGCCCGTGGGCCCATTCGATGGTGCCGGGGGCATTTGCCGGGTCGCCACCGGACCAAGAGCCAAACTTGACTTGCATGGGCGACTGTGGGTATTGCCCAGCCGCGTCGCTCATGGTCTGCGTTCTCACGGCTGTGCCACCGACATACCAAATGATACGCTCCGTGGTCCAGTCAATGGTATAAGTGATGTACTCTTGCTGATTGTTGGGTGCGGGGTTGAACTGTCCGCGGTTATACGTGGTCGTTTGCCCCTTGCTGAAGTAATTCGTTTGCACCGTACCTGAGTCGGCACCCAGCCACTCCAAGTCGATCTCGTCCAGGTCGTCAGACTGCAGCACGAGCGAGCTAACGATTCCGTTGCCTGGCGCCGCCTTCATGGTCACTTCGACGCGCCCGAACATGATATAGAAGAGGCTGTTGAGCTGAGGGGCGTCACCGCTCTTGGCGACCGTAAAAGAGACACCCCCATCACCGTAGGTTGGGGATCCTCCAGTTGCAGCAAACGAGTTGACCTGCCCCTTGGAGAAGTCGACGTTGATGGTCATCCCTAATGCCGGGTCCGCAGGGCACGTTGCTGGAGGGCGATTTTAGCTCCCTGGCACTGTTCGGGTACGAAGGGATTCCTTACTGGACAGGAGCGGGTTACATGCTGACCATGTTTGCCCAGATGCCACGCTGCTCAGCAACGCAATGGCTGTTGTCCCTACAGCTTTCCATCGCATCGTGGGTGCCATTTCTAGGTCGTCCCCTTGGCCTGCCGGATTGTCCGACCTGGTGGAACAAGAAGACGAGCCGCACGGGCAGGTGTCTGCAGTTATCGACGTCAATTCAGAAATGGGACGTGATAGGGGCCGATGACGATAGCTAGGTCCGTTGTGGTGCACCGATGCAGGGCAGCGGCAGAGCAGAAGCAATCCGGGGTATCTGAGGGTGTGGGTGGGATTATGGCGGGAGAAATAACTGAATTCGGTACTTCTCGATAGGTAATATACAATGAAACCTCTGTGAATCACGAAGGGAGGAGCAATGAGGCGATCGGGAAGCTGCATGGAAGCCAACGCTTCGGCTTTATGGGCTAAATACGATCCGCTACAAGCCAGACAAACCATGAAGACCAACCCCCGCGATAAAAATAAGACATACCCGAAGACAATAGTAACGTTCGTCATCAACCAGGGTCGGCTTGCTGGGACCACCTGGAAAGGCGCCAGACCAGTGATCTGGTACGAGCTGAGTCCACAGCGTTTGTTGATTTGCAGGAGGTTGGTTGGTTGCCCCGAGATGCGTTGGGGCCAATCAGCCACAGCATTTCGCCGCCGATAACCCTTGGCGCAATACGCCAAGCGTGGATTTGAGAGGCTGGTGCCTGGCCCATGCCAGCAGAGCAATCCGCCAGCCCACTTCAGGGTTCATACCCATGACATCGACATCATCCAGCACTTCCTAGGTTTGCTTTGTTCGACGCAACACAGCCACGACCGCCGAGATGGTCAAGAGGCTCACAGGTTTTCCTGGGATATACCGGTTGTCCCCTAATTCAACAACAAGAACAACAATATCCGGTATTGAACTGCCCAGGCGGAAGTCCAACAGCAAGGAAACGCATCAGCCTTCCGGCCCCCACGATGGGTGGTAAATGGAGAAGTCTCCAGTTGGTGGCCCCGAGCATAACCTAATCTTTTTTTTTCGAACTGTGCTCTTCCAGGAACTCCTTTTCTGGCTAAAGCTTCAGTACCTAAGTATTGAGAGCTGCGGGTGATTGGAAGAGACCTCTATTAGAAAAAGGGGTGGATGAGCCCGTAAGATTGTATCGCGCTGCTGTTTCCGATCTTCAAAGAGAGAAATCCATGACTGTTTTTTAACAAGTTAAGCCATTTTGGTTTTCAACCTTCAATGAAAACCTCATAATACTAGGTACAGTCATCCTGAGGACGCCATCCGCATCACCTGTTGCGGATAGCAAAACGTATTTCCTGAGCAATCCTTCACACGGAGCCCGATGTGCTCCAGCCCCTTTACTCGATCATGAAGTTGGCTTCTTTTCTTCTTCACGGCTCACACGAGAAGCAAGGCTTTCTCGTCATCCCTGAAACGTTTCCCAGAACGGGTTGTCCTCTGTCGTCTATAAAGAGCGTGGCCGTAGAGGCTAGTGGCCATAGCTGCACACATTGCCCACGGCGTATATCCAAGCAGGATCAAGTTGGTGCTGGCTTCAAGGCCATATCCACAGACGACAGCTGCGATGATGAACACGGTGTAGACCCCAAATTGGAACACGTCCTGGTTCTGTCGCCGGTGGACAAACGACGATACACAGCAGCCGAATACCAAACACGAAACTAGCATGAGCTCCGCTGGTGGATTCAGGAGAATGTCGCTGGCAAGAAGACCCTTTGCCACGACATACTGCCCCTGATGAGACTGCGCCTCGGGAAGTGAAGTTAGCACCTATATCCTCAGGCAAGTTATGGATAAGCTGCCACAAACACTCGCAGGATACTGTGTCGATTCACTTTGTATGGTGAACCGCCAAGTCACAACACTGCAGACGGCGCCGATGCCGATTTCTAGACTCTCCGGAACCCAGCCGCAGGCCCTCGGGGGTCGGGACGCCTCTTGGAGCTTCTGGTGTAAGGTGCATCGCAACAAGCTCATTGGAACTGGATGTGTTGGCGACGGAAGGCGGCCTCGGTCCGGAGGCTCAGCGAAGGGACGGTCGGAACACTCTACCGAGAGCCTCAACTCTCCTGTATGGCGGAATCAAAGCTATATACACATACATGCTTCAAACTCACGGGTGAAGAGAGCCGGGTTATAGCATGCTGACCAGATAGATCATGAGCCCCTTTCGGATTGCCTGATGAGACACAAACCTGTCGGGCAATGCACGTTCCACAACGCCCGAATCGAAATCATCCACATGCATCTAGGCCCGGTCAGGTTCTGAAGTCGGCGGCCGAAATCGCCAGGGTTGTGCCATGGCTCATGCGTTGACACCCAAGGCAACTGGTTGGGCATGGAGAGCTGCCTGGCAGGGCCAAGGCTGCTTGCAGGGCTGACGACTCTCACCGAGAATGCAGCAAATCCCCAGCCAATCCCGTCTCAACGCTTCTCGGGAGCCTCATCAGAGGCAGCCCACCGCTCACCATTGCGAACCACTTCAGCTCCCATTCTGGCCTTTACGCCTGGCTCTTTCATGCCGTCACACACTTATCTCTCTGGACACGCAGTCGAGCCCCCGCATCGTACCTTCCCCGCAAGGGGGGGCTGTGCCGTTTCCCCTCTCACTGCGCGCCGGACTCAAATGCTAGAGCTGCTGCTTGAAGAACTGACGAATACTGCGAGCTGAGATAGCTGCAGCTATCCGGGTCCGCTCCCCCGGCTTTATAATCCCGTCATATCTATCTGTTTTCGACTTTCCTCCCCTCCGCTAACATCAACCTCACAAATGGCAAAATAATCCTTGACTGAGCTGATCAGCGTCCCGCAACTGCATCTTTCCCTCCTTCGCAGAGGTCTTAGGCGACCAAGGCAACCGATCATTTCAGTCTGTCAGCCAGCCGCACCCTGGACTTTTATCGCACGCTGTTCTTTCGCTATGAACCACATCGAGATTCTGTTGACCTCCCACCGGCGTCTCGAAACGCGCGGTGGACAGCTGTGCCAGGTGACCAAGGTGTTTGCATGTGGGTGCATGGTTGAAACTGCTGTTCTCTTTCCATTGGCGAATGTGGAAGCTCTGTGGTTTCGCTGCGCGTGAGTAAATTCCAGCACTTAAGTTCGTGTATCACGCTGACCTGAAGCCAGGACGCTCTCTATTTTCATAATCACTGCGCTGGCCTTCCACGCTCTCCACATTGAGCCATTCATTCAGTAAGTTCTTGCACCTTGTAACCGAAAACATTTACCAACTGTCCCCAGCTTTGGTCCGTTTACTGCACCTTTGGCCCTTTTTATTTTACTGTTGGCCGTCTTGCCTCCCGGCTCGCCCCGGACAGAGCTCATTCCATGGCTGCCACTCTTTATTGCGTCTTCAAGCCTTTTTACGGTGGCAATTCACGAGATCTATAAGCGGTTCATGGACCGGCAACCTCCAGCAGCTTCGTTGGAAGACGGGCCGTCGGACATCTCTATTGGCACGTGGAGTTACCGTTCGACACAGATGAGAGCTCTGTCCGACCAACAAGCCGGCGGCCTGCTTGGCGATTTGAATGGCCTTGACGCTTTACTCCATGGTCTTCAAGGCCCTCCGCCACATTACCCACACCGGACATATGAGTCAGATATTTCACTCTCTGACGGATCAGGCCGATTCCAGTCGGACTGGGATTCTGATACTCGCTCTTTTTTCCCAGACAGGAACATCCAGCCAGGGTATTTCGCACCAGAACAATCCCAAGCCGAGGTTTACGGACAAGGAAATGCCCACGATAACCTAGCTACGGATTTAATCTCAGAAGGACCGTCTATGAAGTCGGACGATCCCCTGATGGGACGGCAATGACACAGCGCGGTTCCTGGATACTACAAACATGACATAATTCGGCCATAGATACAGAGGCGGGCCCCTGATCATGGAATAACATCCACATACAATCCATGTACACCACGTGCTGGCTCGCTTCTCCTTCATTACACGATACATTTAGCATCACGTCGAGAGCCCCTCGGCCATAATCAAGTCCGGCACCTTGGCCCTTGACCACCGCTGAGCATGATTTCTTCGATACCACTGACATCCGAGACCACTTTTCTACGGGATCAGTCCGTCTGGGATGCGCCTCACACCTCTCGGCATCCAGGACGAGGATTAGCCTCACCATTGGCCCGCATCAACGTGTCTCTCCACGATGCGTCGCAACTCCAGGCTTCAATCCTTATCGTCCTGTACGTCTACAGACGTAAGCACGACACTCTCTCGCACGGCCTATTCCCACGAAGGGCTCATTCTCAGCGAGCACACGTGACACCTAGTCCACGGCGAAACATGCATTCGGGAGATGTCCAAATCTCACTCTTCGCGTCTTTTTCGAGTCGAAACACACACAGGCCGGGAGCAATCCCATGAAAACATATTTGGCACTGGACGCATTTTTGAAGGCGTCGCACGAGAAGGAAGAGGCGTTTAATTTCTTTGGGTGGATGGTATGCCGAAACAAAATACGTTGCTTTTCTTGACGTATAAGGGATATATAGAACGGGCTGAAGAGTTGTTTGGAGTGTCAGCCTACACTGGCGACACGCTTTGATCATTCAACACGGCAACGGAACATCAGCGAAGAAACGGGGCCACTGACAGGTCTCTTGGACGTGACTACTGAACATGCATGTACATACGAAGGCTCGGGCCAAAAGAAAGGGTCTCATCTCCGTGCGAAAACACGATCTTGGAATCCTCACACGACCCTGTGGTGGAACTGTAAGGACCCTTTCTTTTAGTCCGAGCCTTCGTACCTGATGAACGGCATTATAAATAGGCGAAAATAGACCGTCACGATCTCACGTCGACTAATCTCCAAGTCCCAACTGCTTGCCATTACGTACATCGGCGCTCAGGAATGGCGGTCACAAGGCCGATTACAGTTGCTGGCGCGCCTGGATATACAGAGCCAGCCAGGCTAACAACGGCTACATGCGGGTAGGGGTCAGAGCGCAGGAGCCCCGCCATCGGCCCCTGAATTGGTTATCAACCCAGGGGTGCGATATGACTTTATCAAACAAGTCGAGCTGATAACCTTTGGCCTTTCACGATACATCCCACCGCTCCTATATTCCAGTCAATTCCCTTGAATACACTTTCGCATGTGGCTGATAATCCAGAAGATTGACGGTGTGCTTCCTCCCTCTTTGTTCTAGAGTTTCGAGAGCTCAAACGTCCCTACCAACCCTAAAATGCGGAGAGCTGTCTCCACCGCCTCCGGGCGCCGCGGGGTCCACGCTGCCGCGCTCCGAACGGCAATCCTCCCGCTCCGGCCAACCCCCGCCGTCGCATTTGACAGGTCCGTGGGGGCGTCCAGCGCCGCCGCGGGATTTCATGCCAAGTCGGGAGATGCCTATTCGGAAGCACTGGGGACCGCGGCGAAAACGACAAAGCTGCCGGTCGGTGCGGCTGCTGCTGAACCTGCGCCGCCGCCGAGCCGAAGGCGGACTGTCTCGGTCGCGGATATTGCGGAGAGACGTGTCAAGGCAGGCAGGTTGGTGGCTGGCACGGCAGCGTATAGCGATACGGATATGTTCAAAGGACCTGTAAGTACAACCCTAACCCTGTGATACCCCTTTGTTTGGGACGGAGGGGGACTCGTCGGTTCAAAGGGCTCTAAGGGATGGGGTGCTGATTATTGCGTGGAGTAGTCGGCGGGAAAGCCCAAAGCTAAGCGGTGGGACCGTAAGTTTTGATTCCCCTTTTTGGGGGATGAAGAACCATGTCCCTGACTGACATGCGCCAGACCACCTTTCCCCTGAGTCGGCCGTCCGCGAGCCGTGCGTTCTCAAGCAGGCGGCCAAGTACCTCAAGAAGCCGGGCCTCATTTCTCTTGGCGGTGGGCTGCCTTGTGCTGAGTATTTCCCCTTGGATTCAATCTCCATGCGCGTCCCGGCCGCACCGAACTTCTCCGAGGCGGCCACTCGTGAAAGCGGCGTGGACTTGCACATTGGCAAGTACGATGCCGCTGCTTCTCAGCACCTCGCTGAGTACGACCTCGCTACGTCTCTTAACTACGGCCAGGCCAATGGCTCCGCCCAGATGAACCGCTTTGTTGCCGAGCACACCGAGCTCGTCTGCGACCCCCCTTACGCTGACTGGCGGTCGTGTCTGACAGTCGGTAGTACTGCAGCACTGGAGCAGTCCCTCCGCATGCTTTGTGACAAGAATAGGAACGACTCTATTCTGACGGAGGAGTATAGCTTTTCTACCGCTGTCGAAACGGCCATGCCACTCGGCGTCAAGGTATTCGGCGTCGAGATGGACAGGCAAGGACTCCTCCCAGAAAAGATGGATGAGCTCCTGACCCACTGGGATCCCTCGCAACGCGGCGGCGCAAGAAAACCCCACGTACTCTATACCGTCCCCTCTGGACAGAACCCAACAGGCGCAACCCAAGGCGAACAACGCCGGCGGGATATCTACGCCGTAGCAAGCAAGCACGACGTTTTTATTCTCGAGGACGAACCGTACTACTTCCTCCAAATGCCACCATACCTCCCCGGCGCAAATCCTCAACCTCCCCCTCCAACCTATCCGGACACTTCAGCCTTCCTCGACTCCCTGATCCCCACCCTTCTCAGCATGGACGTCGACGGGCGTGTTCTTCGCATGGACTCCTTCTCCAAGGTTGTTGTCCCCGGCTCCCGTCTCGGCTGGGTGACCGCTTCGGAGCAAATCATCGAGCGATATATCCGCCACGCCGAAGTATGTAACCAAGGACCGAGCGGTATCTCCCAAGTGATTCTCCACAAGCTCCTCGACTCAACGTGGGGCCACGAAGGCTACCTCCAATGGCTAATGCACTTGCGCGGCGAGTACACCAAGCGCCGGAACGTCATGATGGACGCATGCGAGACGCATCTCCCCAAAGAGGTGGTCAGTTGGGATGCACCGCAGGCGGGCATGTTTGTACGTCCCCCTTCCCCCTTTCGTCGCCCCAATCCCTGTACCGACATCGTTCTCCATCCCCACAGCCCACAGATGAAAAACTAACAGTACCACAGCACTGGCTCAAAGTAGACCATACCCTCCACCCAGCGTTTCCCTCGCGGTCAATCCTAGACCTCGAAGAGGAGATCTTCAACCGGTGTATCGAAGGTGGTGTCCTCGTCGGTCGGGGCTCCTGGTTCCGCGCGGAGCACAACAAGCCGCCGAGCGGCATGTTCTTTCGGGCGACATTTGCGGCAGCGACGCCGGAGAACATGACCGAGGCTATCAAAAGATTAGGAATGGCGATTCGGGAGAGTTACGGCATGGCTTGAATAAAACTAAAGGGGGGCACCACGAGTTTGTATTGTACCCCCAGGCATCTATCTTATTATATATACTCAAGTTGGTTGATATCTCAAGACGTATATTACTTTTGGCATAGGTTTGGGGATTTTGAGCAGGAGCGGAGAAATACTCATGAAAGGGGTAAATGCGAAACCAAAATACACAACATTTTTCAAAAGCACAGTACCTACATGTAGATAGGAGTCAAAGAAGTATTTCTCGGATAACCAGAATCTGGCTTGACCAAGCAGCTAGCGTGGTAGTTTCCACGCCGTTAAGTCTCCATTTCAGTTGAAAACTAACTTCAATTATAAGTGAGAAATTCGATTGCAGCTCGCTCAACTTGCGAGCTACAGGTATATACAAAGGTATCATCATTCCTATCCAACCAGGGGACGGCGACTGCATAACCCACACAAAAGCAAAGCCCTTATTCACGCTCAATATATCCAATCCTCAGTTCTTCGTATCTCCCCTCCTTGCCTCCCAAAATGCCACCTTGACACCATCTCCTGGCGAGAGCACAATCTCGGCCTTCAGCGTCGGGTTCCCGCCGTCTACGGGGCCCATCAAACTATCGACACGCTCATACTTCTGGAATAGTCTTGTGAGCACATACCCCATCTCAGTGAGGGCAAACTGCTGGCCGATGCAGATGCGCGGTCCGCCGTTGAAGGGAATATACTGCCATGGCTTCGGCTGCCAGTGAAACCAACGGTCGGGCGAGAAGACCTCGACGTCGGGGAATGTGGGGCTGACCGGTGGGTAGAGATCGGCTCGGCGCTGCATGAGGAGGGTGCTGTAGCCGATAGGGGTATCCTTGAGGACGTGGAGAGGTTGGGACCCGTCGGGCCCGCCGCCGAAGGGGAGGGTGGTGTCCTTGAGGGCGAGGCGGACGTTGAAGGGGACAGAAGGGTACAGGCGGAGGGTCTCGTTCATGACGTTCTGGAGGTATTTCATGCCCTTTAGGTGCTCGTATGTTGGGGCACGGTCGGGACCAACGACATTGAGGATCTCCTCTCGAAGTTTCTTGACGGCCTCGGGGTGGCGGGCCAGCTCGTAGATTGCCCAGGAAAGCGTCGATGCCGTTGTATCGCGGCCGGCGAGGAGGACGGCGATGAGTTGATCGTGGAGGACTTTTCGGTCACGGGTAAAGCCGGCGAGGGCGTGGAGGAAAGTATAGCCAGTGTCGCTCTTTGACTTGGATTCGAGCTCCTCTGGCTTCAGTTCAAGGGCGAGGTCGATGTACTGGTCGATGAATTTGTTGATGACTTTCATGTGCCCCCTGAAGGCACCTCGGGGGAAGAAGGGGGTCAAGGGACCGGCACGAGAAATGAGGTTCTGGATTCGCTGTGCCTCACCGAACGCGTGGGCGAATTCGTTCACAGGTGTAGTAAGAGACTTGACATCACTGCCTAGCAAAAAGTCGGTTGCCGAATCCAGTGTGAAGCGGAAGAAGAGGTCGCTGATATCCACGGGTCTCCCGTTGCCCGCAGCAATGTCGACATGTTGATCCTCGCCGTTCAGAGCTCCTCCGTTGGCAATGGCACGGAATAGTATCTTCATGTGGGCCTCAAATGTGTTCAGATCACTTACACGATCCTTGATGAACTGGGGACGAATGAGTTGACGACTGCCGTGCCACAGGTCCCCGTCCGTAGTAAAGATGCTGTCGCCCAGGAAGGGCTTCCATTCCTTGTGGAATGGCTTTCCCTTGCCGTAGTCATTGAACTGGGTGGCCAGGATGGCCTTGATGTTTTCGGGGTGGGCGGTAAGGATAAGGCGTCTCATAATGATGCGAGTTTCGGCAGTGTAGGAGTTCTGCGGGCCTATGAACTGTCGCCACTTATCGAGGTTCTTGTGTTCCTTGACAGCTTTTATTGTCCCGTATACGACACTGAGACCTGCATTACTGTTAGCACGAGAGGCTGGGACTTGATAGTTGGAAGAATAATCCCTACCGAACGGAAGTGTGCTCGGGATACGGCTTCCCCGTGGACCCCGTCTTGCTAGCTTGAAGTTCTGCAACAGTATTTCAAGGCTTGCGTACACAATGAAACACACGAAAAGATAGGCGAGGAGGCGCAGAGCACCCCCGAGCGAGGCATGCTCAACCAGCTCCTCGATCAAACCCATCCTTGGGGCGGCGAGAAGCAAACAGGGAGGAGTGGCCTGAACAAAATGTTAGGTAGAGAGGGCCCGGCCTTTTTTTCTATTCCATCAGAGAGGATCCCGAGCCGCTGGAATAATAATCCAGGGTAGGTTTGTTGTGGAAAGGCAGGGTCTGAGAAGGGGTGACAGATGAGGTCGTATGCGGCGAGGAAAGTCTGAATAGGGAAACACGAAGCCCACAGTATAAGAAGAGGATGGGGGCAGTCTTTATCACCAGAAGGTGCCCTCAGGCGTAACCGAGTGGACTGGAGCTGCATGGAAGTCCCATGGCAAGCGAGCGTAGCATCGACTAGCCCGGAAGATGGGGAGATGGGCAGGGAAGCGATCGGCCCAGGCCGGTTTTAAGACTGGAGGTAGTGAGATGGACACCATCCTGTCTCCCCGTGGGGTTAAGCCGCATGATATTTCGAGAAAAGAGGGACGAGCAACGTGCATACGCCGCGGGATACACGCGTAGAAATTGTTTGTGTGAGGCGAATGCGGCAATTGGATGGCTCGTACAATTATCCTGACATAGAATAAACACGCAATGGGCGGTAAATACCTATCTTACGCGAGCTCCGTCGGGGAGATCAATCGTCCCGGGCGCTGGCATGGCATGGAAAAGTCGACTCAGGTGTGCTGCATGGCCGTTTTCGTTGAGATACCGAGGTATCTTCTCCTCCCCCTCAGTTGCTAGGGTATTCCGCACCCCGCACAGAGAATGTGCTCTCCACAGGCCAAGGTGTCCAGTACTACAAAAGTCTGGCTCTGCCGAACCGTCATCAGTCGACTCTGCCTGAGAATGTGCGAGGGCGTGGAAGGTACGACGGGTACTACCTGAGCGGCCATTTCTGATTAACGATCTTGCACCGTCTTGAAAGCGAAGGCCATTTCACGACGTTCGAGTCTCGGCATTTCCTCAGGTAGATTGTTCGTAAAGAAAATGGCTCCGTTGGTTGAATCCAGATCGCCCACAACCAGATCAACTGATCAAGGTGCCATGCCACAAAATCCCAGGGGACGCCAGCCCTGTCTTGCATGTGGGGGCCACGTTCGACCTCATCCAACACAAACGTAGGTAGTACAACGTTATCTCTGAGTTTGGGAAGATATACACAAAATATTGAACCGCAAAAAGCGACCTGGGGTGGAACGGGGGCGCGGTCGGGAAACACAGACCCGTTTGACTTACACCGGGCCGACCCCACCGAGCGGACCCCATGCGCTCGGTGCCCACATCCCCGCATCACCAGCGGCTTCCCCTAGATTCTGGCTGCTCCTCCCAGCGGAGGAGAGATGCAGTAGTGAGAGATCAGTGGATGCCACCAACCCACCACGGCAAACCTGTGGTCTTGAACAGGAGCCGCTAATACCCAGACGTCAAAACGCCATTCGCTATCTCATAGGGAGGAGGGCTCAGATGACGCCTCCCCGATCTGGCCATGACCATATTGCGTGCTGGTGCTGCTCATTTGGGGGACTTGGGGAAAAAGGGAAACAAAAGCAAACGTTCTTTCACATGCAGCCGAGCTGCAACGCCTTCCCCCGCATTTCGCAACGCCTCTCCCGCGCATGGGCATGGATTGACCAACCACAGCCGCATACGGATCCGTATTAGACCTCCCTCAATGATCAGTCAAAAAAACATTCCTGAAAATGAATTCAGGGCTAGCGTCGAACTGCCATGGATGGCCACCAAGTGCCAAGATTCCACTCGACCCGTTCGCAAATCGCAGAGGACACCTCCGACCGGCGGTCCGTACGTAATTGGTAATTGAGACAATTCGGGCTCCCGGCGACATCGAAACCCCGATGGCTCAACCCCAACCTCTGGCGCACGACGTATTTCAAGTGGGCACGGTGGGTTGGAAGTCCCGGCGCGCCCCGTAGTCCCGCATTGTCGGGATGATCATCTATGGATACCGTTGACATAGACCAAACTTGAAAGGTTTGGTTCTGGTTACCTAGATACTAACTGAGTTGGAGGTCAAGTCCTCCTAGTGACCTATGATCTTCTCCATACACTTATAATTAATAATGTAAACAGTCCCTCTGACTAACAAACATACGCTGGTCTACGATACCCCTGCCAATCTTCCCGTTGACAAAAGGAAATATGTACAGTGAGTCGAACGAGATGCACGGTATTAGCAGCAAGAGAATTAGACTCAAATCAATGAATGACCCATGATGCCATAATGCCCCACGCCGCAAACTCCAAAAAGAAACCCCCCTTTCCGCTTTCAATCAGACGTTTTTTTGTTCCCTTAAGGTATGGGACAGTCGAATTTCAATAGATCACGTGCTGGCAAGCTGTACCGTTGTTGTTATCAGCCATGCTACACCACTGCTGGGTGATGGCGGCGGCTCGTATGCCCCTGGCCACCATACGCTCGCGCATCTCCACGAGACGCGGCTGCGCGTCGATTTGGCTGCGGTTCTGGCCCGAGGCATCGGTCCGGCCTGACCACAGTACCTCGCCCGCGGCGCTCGCACGCGGCCAGATGATTCCGTCGAGCGTCTGAGGGTCTATGGTCTCAGTCCACACGGCCACCTCGCCGCCGAGCACCAGCTTTGCCTCGGCAGCTGTGAGATTTGCCGTTGGGTCGTGCGAGTAGATGAGCTGCCAGCTCTTGGTTGGTCCGCACCAGTCGTTGAAGGGCTGAAAGGTATCAAAAGCCTCGCCGTTGGCAAAGGTAAGCCATTGGCCTCGTCCGCAGTCGAGATACTACAGCAATGGTTAGTAACGTACCCACGCCGAGGATATCAAGGATGGGATGGGGAGGTTGGACGCCAAAACTTACCCAGGCCTCGTGATTGCTGTCAATGACCTTGTGTCCCATGACCGTCAGGTTCTTGACAGAGTCAGGGCCCAGCCAGGTCTGCACGACCGTGTCCTTTCCGATTTTAACGTGCCAGTCGAGCGGAATCTCCTCCCATGTCAGGGGCGTCAGACCTGCCTCGCGCACGCGCTTATGCTGAGCATCTACAAACTTCTGCAGCAGCGGCCGAAGCACCTCTGTCCGGTTGTCGCGGATGCCTTCGTCGAGCATCGAATCGTTGGCGTTGAGCTCGTCGCCTCCTGTGTGGAAGTAGGCCGAGTAGGGAGCCAGGCGCGGCAGTAAGTCGGCGAACAGCTTGTCGAGGAAGGCGTCCACGGCCGTGTTGTTGAGCTTGAAGGCGCCGCACGGGGGTTGCGCGCAAAACCAGTAGTACGGCTGGGCGTCGTACGCTACGATCAGCTCCGGGTGTGACTCGGCTACCGACCCAATGTGGCCCGGCATGTCGATCTCGAGGTACACCTCGACACCGCGGTACATGCCGTAGCGCTGGATCTCGTCGATGTCGGCGGTCGAGTAGATCTGCGCGGGGTTGTAGGCGCCCTTCTGCGCGAGCTCAGGCAGCGCAGGGATCTCGAGCGGCCACGACTGCGAGTCTGTGATGTGGAGGTGCAGCCGGTTCAGCTTGTTCCAGGCCATGGCGTCGATGGTGCGCTTGATGTCCGAGACGGGGAACCAGTGGCGCGCCGTGTCGAGCATGACGCCGCGGTGGGGGAATTTCGGGGCATCCTCTATCGAAAGCGGCGCAAAGGGCGTGTACCAGAAGGTGCCGCTCGAGTGCTGGAAGAACAGCTGCGTGAAGGTCTCAAGTCCGCGGAGGATCCCGATTGAAGAGACGGCAGCGAGCTTGACCTCGCCATCAGCGCTGACGGTGAGGTTGTAGGACTCGTCGACCTCACCGGCCAGTGGCTTGAAGGCGCTGGGCTTGTCCTCGGCTGTCTGGACGATCTTGAAGTTATTGAGCCACTTCTGGCCTTTGTACACGTCGGGTTCGAACTTGGCCAGCTGGCCCCGGTTCAGCAGCATCCATGGCACGAACTTGTCAGAGAAGATGGACCCCAAGGCGCGGGACACGGCGGCCTGGACAATCTCCTTGCTGGCGGGGCCCCGCGGAGAGTATCCATAGGTGTACGGCAGCTGCTGGGATGTTAGAATATCACGGTCCGGGCCGCGGGCGGGGCAGAAGGACCAGCGTACGAATTCACCGTTGTAGGTGATCTGTATGTTCTGATGCAGGAATAGGGTCGAGCTGCCCTTGGTGTAGCTCTTGGGCGCCGGCCATATCGCCGAGACGGGCTGCAGGGCCGCCGCGAGCAGGACGGCAAGAACGGACAGCAGCGGTGCAAACATGGTGCGGGTGTGGTGAGGGAGCAGCAGCCTCGGAGCTGCGGGTTGACCGACGTCAGATCGGACTCGAGGCTACTTCAGGGAAGAGATCCAGAACACGTCCATGGAAGAGCGGGAAGAACAGGCCCTGGCTGGCAGAAGTTGGGACAGCGGGGGTTGGGGAGGGGAGCGCCAGAGGACGGCGCGGAACAAAAGGCGCGGATGATCTGCTCTATAAAAGTTCGGTCCAGGTTCCGTTCCGGGTGGTTTTGGGCAAGGGCCAAGTTCCATTCGTATATTAAGTCCCCGACCTGGTTTGGCCTGGTTTGGATGGACAGATGCCTGGGCAACCAATCAAGCCCGGACCAGCTCCGGAACTGGTTTCACGGCGAGACTTGGGACTGGAAAGCCGCAGGGAAGACCGGACGACAGTTGATCGTCAGCAAAGGGATCGGGACAGCTGTTTGCGCCGCCATGCAGCTGCATAGTGCGGTGCGGTTGGCTGGTCGGTGCGCAGGTTCCGGCCGACTTGCTCAACGAGGCTGGAACAGCGCAACAACGCACACAGCACAAACCCCGTAGTCTCGCAGTCTCGCAGTCTCGCAGTTCTCGTGGCTCTCCTGGCGAGCGAACAGCCACTGTTGATCCGAATTTGGTGATGGTTGGAAGTGGTGGTGGCGCAACGTTACGTCAAGGCAGGCTAGTCCTGTCTCGACCTGGTGAGCGCAGAGCTTGCAAGGGTGGGTGGGTTGGATCTCCAGCAGATCGGCGCCGCCCAAGATTGACGAAGCGCACACGAGCCACATGCAATGGAATGTCCCGAAACCCATTACCAGTTGGGGATATGAGAAAGCAGGTTCCATGTGGCAACGAGGTGTGTGCAGCGAGGAACATGCGCATTCCTTTACTGGATATTAACTGCATCTATTACGCTTTATGCGCGTGGCGGCCATACAACGCCAGGGTCGAAGGAATCCCGTCGATGTTATACACAGGGAGGAACCCGTTGCCAGCCGGGCGCCATCAGAAGGCGATCTTTTTGCGGCCCGACAACCTAGCTGCGGCGAGAGACCCTTCATACCTACCGAGCCTATTTCTGCTGCCTGTTGTGCTCCTGTACCTGGCGACTGGGCGGTGGCGGGGGTATGACAAAGCGTGCTACTGACAAAAGCTGAGACGCTCGCTTGGTTCGCTGGCGATGTTCAAACGGAGCTGCCTGGTGTGGTCATGCAGTAGCGGGGAGCGTACGAAGCACCAATGCAGGCGCAGCGCAAGCAGCATATTCTGCACTTTGCTTCGCTTTGCTGCTCGTACTTTGATCGTGACAGCTTGGCCAAGCAGTCTGAAATGAATAATCGGTCGATTCAATGCGAAGCACCTTCTGGGGGGTGCTTCGACGGGCAGCCAATCACAAAAAGGCCGATTGACGGGAGGAAGCCACTAGGGTTGCAGCTAAATACCTGGAGCCGGAAGGACGCTGCTTTGGGCTGCCCAAGGAGTCGCTCCGTACGCGGTACTTCGCATGCTGAAAAATGCCCATATCCTGGTGATGGTACTCTATACTCTACCTCTAGCTCGTTGACGTGCAACCATCCGAGACCACACCGAACACTATCATCGGGGTTGAGTCACGGCAGCTTGGCGAGGTGGCTGGTTTCCAACATTGTGCGCAGGCAGTCAGTTGTGTCGGTGTCCGTAGGTTAGTCAGAATTTACGATCCATTGCTTTCTCTCCGGCACCTCGAGCGTGCGGACAACAATAATCATCCCCATATCAATGATGCCAATGCAGAAAGGGTGAATGGTTGCAGCAATGCGGGGACGTTGGACCTGGTCGTTCACCTCGGCCTGCAGGAAGGAGCGCTTCTTTGGACCATACCTTTGGGGGGGGTTCCTTTGTTGGTTTGAGATAGGTATTGTGGTCTGCTTGAGCTTCGAAGGTGCGAGGTGTAGCGGTTAGTGGCCTAGGGCCGTCGCTCGCTTTCTGCTAAGGCACCAGTCCTCAACGACACTGTTTTTCTACAATTCAATTGTAACTTCCAAAAGCAATGTCACTCAAGGCGCGTGTGTAATCATGAGTCACGTGGTGTTAGGCGTCCGTGCCACCCCTCAGCAAGCGACAGCAAGGCTCTTGTTTTCTGAACGGGTCGCGCCAATCTTAAAATCTCCAACATCAAGCTGAAGTCAACCTACAGTCATTCCTTTCGCAAAGCAGGACACCCACATCGCCAACCGAGGTCCTCATTTCCAGTAGGCGTTGCTCTACCTATTGCGCCCCTACACAGTCTCGCGCGCGCGCACGAGACGCCTCAGTCGCGTTCCCGTAGCCATCGCTCCGCCTTGGCTTCGGCTCTTTCTGGTCTCGCCTCAGCGAAATTCATTGTCGCCCAACACTCGCCCATCGCAAATCCCTCTTTGCCACAGGTGATACCAACACCGCATCACGATACACCGACGCTGTTTCCCTCGCTGCGCTCTCGATTCCTCACAATGTCCGAACTGGTGATCGGCACGCCTCTGGCGGATGCCCTTAATGTGGCCATTCAAAATAAGATCGCCGACCTAGGATGGGCCAGCGGAAGCAGCGAGGTCTCTGCAATGTCGGAGTACTTCATCCTCCTACTCAACAACGGCAAGACACAGGATGAGATTGTTTCCGAGATCTCCGGCGACCTGTTAGGGCTTGGCCCTGAGGATCAGACTGCACCGGCTTTCGCGCAGTGGCTTATCGAACAAGCGAACGGCCTCAGCTCTCAGCTAGCGGCCTCGAATGCCGTTGGCTCCAATGGACAGGGCGCGGTTGAGATGGCGGAGGACGATGCAATGGACGCAGGCTTTGATCCGAGTCTCGATTCCATGACGGATGCTCCCTCGAACGAACTAAACGCGTATGTTCGACGCCTTGAGCCTTCCCTTGACAAAACACTAACAGTACATAGACCGACCGGGCCGAAAGCCATGCGGGCTGGTGGCATGCGCGGCGGCGGTCGAGAGAAGCGCCTGGTAGGCCACATCAATCGCGCCTTGGACCGAAGCCACGATTCTCCTCTCCATCGCGTCCGTGGACAATCCGGCATTTCTAGGGGCCCGCCCACCGGTCCGAGGATGGGTACTGGGAGACAACCACGGACAACATCAAATCGCACAGCAAGCGTTGCGGCAGGTCTAGTTGGTATGAACGGCATGCCCATGGCGCCACCCGGCATGAACGCGATGAATGGAATGAATGGCATGCCTCCTAACATGGGCGGGTCCTATATGTCGCCAGATATCCTTGCGATGATGGAGCAGCAGAACCAAATGCTGCAACAAATGCAACAACAACTCCTAATGCAACAACAGAGCTCGATGGCAAACTCCAACAACAGACATGGGCAGGGCCATCACGGGAAGTCTCTGTTCGACCGTGCCAGCAGACCAAACAATTTCAGACGCGGCGGTGGCCATCACCAGAACAACGGGCATGGGCACCAGGGTCAACATTCGGATGCCATCCAGGCCGATACGGCTGGACCACAGGGCGAGGATGTTGATATGTCGCAGACAAAGCGCGAGCCGCCCAGTCCCGAGGACACGGTCTGCAAGTTCAATCTTCGTTGCCAGAACAAGGACTGCAAATTCGCCCATCAATCTCCTGCCGCACCTCATGGTGTAACGGTCGATGTTAAAGACATCTGCTCCTTTGGGGCTGCTTGCAAGAACCGCAAGTGTGTTGGCCGCCACCCTTCACCTGCCACCAAGGCCGCGCACCAGGGCGAGATGGATTGCAAGTTCTTCCCCAACTGCGCCAACCCCAACTGCCCATTCCGACATCCCAGCATGCCACCGTGCCGGAACGGTGGCGAATGCAAGGTGCCGAACTGCAAGTTTACGCATGTCAAGACGGCTTGCAAGTTCAACCCCTGCACCAACCGGACTTGCCCTTTCACACATGAGGAGGGCCAAAGAGGTGTCTTCAAGGACAAGGTCTGGGTTTCTGACGAGGGCAAAGAACACGTCAGTGAGAGGAAATTTGTTCAGGATGACGGCCAGGAAGAACTGGTTCTCCCTGGGTCCGACATGGTAGACGAGGGGATGCCGGAGGTGATTGTCTAGACGGGAGCTTGCGTGGCGGCTGGAGTGGGGTGGGTGGATGAAATACCTCGTTCTTAGATGTTTGTGTAAGCTTGATGAATCTGAGGGGGGTTCATGGGAGGAGACCGGTCCTGTACTATATGACTTGGAAGGAAAAGAGGGACCAAAAAGGGCCCTTCTTCGATGACCACTACGGCGTTATGGGGGAACTATTAGCATACATCGGAATCCGATTCGGCGTTGGCTTTGTGTAGATGGGTTCCAGGCATGCAGGAAGCGGCAGGCGGGCGACAAAAATGCCCGGTTCGATCTGGTTATCAGCGGTAGAGAATCCTTTGGTATTACACTCATGTACCCTAGTTGCTGATCTCCTAATTGAGAGCCGACATAAGTCATTGGGCTTTCTGCCTCGAGTTGTTCCTGCCAGTTTGTGCTGTTCTTTTCGGCTGCAAATGCGTAAAAGCTCTGACCACCGGTTCACGACGCAAAAACATCCCCTCTCAAGCCACATGAGCTCCACCATCCCGGATCTGCTTCCAAACCAGGGCAATTGGCCTCTCACAGCGATCGCAAGACGCGATAGGAGATGCCATAAGCTATATCCGCCATGTACCGCATCGGCACGCGCTTTACAGCCCAGCCAAAGCGGCTCGGCGCATGTGTGAAGCGCGCATCGTCAGCAGTCCGCTTCATGTCAGTGTCGTGCGACTACAGTCCATGGCCACCGATAGGAAGCGTCTACCCCCCAGGCTGGAAACACCCACGGTCGATCGCTGTGTTGGGGGGCGGCTTGACAGGACTCAGTACGGCCTGGTATCTTTCGCGCTGGATGCCCAATGCCAGAATAACTGTTTTTGAGGCCAGCGACCGGCTCGGCGGATGGATTGACACAGAAACGGTCCCCGTCACCACTCCCGATGGGAAGGAGGGCACTGTCTCGTTCGAGAGGGGCGCCCGCATGATCCAGATTCCCCGCAAGGGCACCCCGAAGTTCGACGACATGGTGTTCTACGAAATGGTGCGCTACTTCTCCCACTGCTGTCAGGCGCGCTCAGATACTGACGACGAAGGAACGTAGATTTCTGCCCTCGGACTTGAAAAAGAAGTCCTGCGTATCAACCGGAAGAGTCCCATGAAGAATTTTGTTTACTTTCCGGACCACGTCGTCGAGATGCCGTCGCCAACGACGGGGCTGCTGGAGCTTGCGCAGCGCGTGGTGACTGAGCCTCTGTTAAAGGGCCTCCCACACGCTCTCTTTGAAGGCTGGAGGGCCGCTCCACAAGAAAAGTCTTGGGACTCAGTCTGTGAAGGACATGAACGGGAGAGATATCGCCGCTGGCCGATGACCTTTTTTGCCCCTCAGAGGGATTCGATGTCGCTAGGCGCATACTATTCCCACATCACCGGGCGGCCCGATGTCGTCGACAATATGTTATCTGCCATGATACACGGCATATGGGGTGGAGATGTGTCGAAGCTGAGCGACGGGCGAGATCCTTTCAACCATATCCACGACAGGCCTAATGTCCCCCCTTCTGCCCAAGACGAGTATACGACCTTGACTAATGAGGAGGCCGACTTGCCAGTCATGATGACCGAGGGAACTCAGCACTCATATGACATAAGTTGGACAATGGATGCTATCGACCACGGCCATATGTCCTTTAGAACAGGCTTCAATACCCTGACCGATGCCATAGCGGCAGCACTGGAGAATAATCCCATGGTCACGATCAAGAAAAACGAACCTGTCACTTCGATACGTATGCACGCGACAGGGGTACCGGCAATCGTTTCCAAACGGCAGGTGGAGAGGCCTCAGCTCTTCGAAAAGGTAATATCTACCATCAACGCCAGCACGCTCGCGTCTATCACAGACAACAAGCTACCTAGCCTGGCCGATGCCCACGCCGTAACTATCCAAGCCGTCAACTTGTGGTATCCAACCCCGATGCTCAACGCCCCGCACCACGGCTTCGGCTATCTCATCCCCAAAACCGTCAAGTACGAGCTCAACCCGGAGTTTGCGCTCGGCGTACTGTTCGACTCGGACCGCGAGGCCATTGCCGGCTACAGCCCGGACACTGTGCCAGGCACTAAGCTCACCGTACTGCTTGGTGGTCACTACTGGGACGACCTCTCACCCGAGTTTATCCCTGACTCGGCGGATGCCATTGAGATGGCCAAAGCCGTCGTGACACGCCACCTCGGTATCCCACAGCACGAGAATGATCGCGCCGTCGCGAGCACCAAGCTCTGCAAAGAGTGTATTCCCCAGCATTACGTCGGTCACTGGGACCGTATGGCAAACGCCAAAAGCGAGCTCCAGAAGGCCTTCGCTGGCAAACTCGCCGTTGCCGGTCCGTCTTACCAGATGCCTGGAGTATTGGGCAGCATACGCGCCGGTCGCGATCTTGCCTATTACACCGCAGGGTTTTACCCGAACAAGCGTACCGAGGCCATGTCCCCGGTCGGCGACACGGGACTTGACCGCTTCGCTATCGAGCGCCATTGGCTGGCAGTCCGCAAAGACAGCTTGCCAATGCGTTTCCCAGTTCAACACTTGAAGCAAGACGATCCGACGTCGCTCGTGGCATCCTTCGTGAAGCATATCGTCCTGCCTTTCATGAAGGAACTCTTCAGGCCCGAAGATCGCTTCGATGGAGTTGGCTCTCGAAACGTGCGTACTTTTTTGCACAAAACTAGGTCAGTCAAGAACATGGAGGTAATGCTTCTGAAAAGGCATTCAGATAAGGCTGTGAACAAAGCATGGTCAGGCCAGGATGAATTCATGTCCCTCATAGAATCGGTCGAAAAAGCGCTGGCAAAAGGATTGGAGGAGATAGAGGATGCAGAGCAGAGGAATGACTATGAGAAGGTGCAACAGGTGGGCAAACGCTTAAGGAAAGAAGCAGACATCCCGAGGTTATGGGAGCTGTTGGAGCAAAGTCGAGAGGCGTGGCAGGAATCAGGAGTCGACGGCTGGAGATGATAAAGGCAAAATCAAGATCTAAAGGATGAAGCCCGCGAAGCAACGGGATATTTAGCAAGTATCGTGCCGATTCCAGCATTAGCGCCCAGGAGTAATTGGCCAGCACAAGGATAGTTAGTGTACTGGTAATGATGTGTTGGGTATATAGAACTTGATCTTGCTTGCATGTATGTGACAATTGCATTGTATACCAATTACCTCATAATATATATATACTGACAGAGCGAATGTGTATATCGTGAGGAATCGTCGGACATCATGAACACGTCACGTCGATGAGGAACAGAACTCAAGAAAAGCAAAGTTGATCAAAACGATCATGCCACTGTAATTCCGCTTTTTGGTATCATGCCAGTTAACCTATGTAAAGTTATGCTTTACCCACCAGATGCGGCGCGATCGCCTTACCACAATGCTCCCCCGGTGGATAGTCTCCCTCTTCGCCCAAACCAACGACATCTTCCCACCCCATGCCGCAACTGACAGCGGCAACGTGCGCCCAACTCCTCCCCTCAATGATCCCCTGTCTATCGTTATGGCATGCGAGAAGGGAGGAGAAAAAAGAAGAAGATGGACTGCCGGAACCCCGAAATCATTGATACACTTAATTGGTAGTGCCTTCCTGCCTTTTTTCATCCTGCCAAGATAAAAACAAGTGGTGGATGTGATAAAAGAGAGAGACGGAAATTTTATACAAACACATTGCCCACCCGCTAGCACGCTCAGAGAGGAGGATGGATAGAGGCAGTCGTGTTATCATCTATCCAACAACTAGTCGACCACAACGGGGGCTTTGCTGTTGCTTCCCAAAGGAGCGCCGCCGCCACCCCGCTGATGAACCTGCCCGTTGGTTTGGTGCTGTTGCTGTTGTTGCTGTTGCTGCTGTTGTTGCTGTTGCTGTTGCTGTTGCTGTTGTTGCTGTTGCTGTTGCTGTTGCTGTTGCTGCTGCTGTTGCAGTAACTGATGGCGCTGATGAGCGAGCGACTGGGCGTGTCTCGCCGCAGCAGACGATGCCAGCTGCTGCTGCTGCTGTTGTATTTGGTGTGACATCGCAGGGCCTATCGCTGGAGCAGGTAGCCCCTGTGAAGTGGTGCCCCCAGGTAGTACTGGGCCTGGCGGAGTGCCGACGAGTGCCCTCACGGAGGCGTCGATCCGCTGAAGAAGTGTTTCGATACCCTTTTCGGGGTCAGCAGCAGCGCTGGTGCCCAGACCCTTAATCCCGTCACCCTGCGCAGACCATACACTCTGCTGTAAGGCTCGATCAAACTCATCGCTACGGCCGCGAAGAGCCGCCGTGTTGGTGTCGGCCGAAATTCCGGCAGGCTCCGGACGAGTGATGTGCCATATCTTCTTGCCTTTCCTATCTTGCCACCTGATATCCAGGTTGAGCACACGACGTGGGGACAGGGTGAAACGAAGTGTTGTCCAATTGAGGCCCTTGTGATAGGCTTGGAAGAGCCCCTCATTTTTGACGGCGATGCTTGCCCACGAGTCCTCAATCTTCTCGATGCCGCGGAAGAGCGGCAGGGAAAAGAATAGCCATAAGGGCAGGGATTCGAAGCTGGGGGAGTCGGCTGCTTCCTTCAGGTAGTCAAGTACCCGCAGGTGCGGGTTGCCCTTGTCCAATGATATGTCCACCCCTTTATCGTTAGCGATGTCAAGCCGTACGCGCCATGCACGCGGTATTTGGTGTTGAGCACTGGGTAGAGCCGCGGCAGTCGGGCCAGGGTGAGCTTTTCCGCCGTTGTTGCTATAAGTGAATACAACCTCGCGCAGGGTAGCGCTCACAGGAACTACCTCCTTGCCCGCTCGCCGGATAGCCTCGACAAAGTCGACCAACCGCTCCAGAGAACGGATGCGGGAGGCGAGTAAGGTGACGACTGGGGTGCCCATGTCTGCGCGCAGCCGCAAGGAGAATTGGCCAATTCGGGGGTCAAAGGCCACATCGTGATCGACGTTGCCTTTGAGAAGCTGAAATTTGGACCTGTTCGTGACCGTGAGCCTAGCCTCCGCAATAATTTTAATCCGCGGGTCATGGCCCGGTCGCGATACTACCGGTACCGCGGTGCCATTTTGGCCGTCCGAAGGACTCTGTACACCTAGGAAGTGGATCGGTACGAAGTCCTTGGCCCACGGTGCAGAGCCTGAACCTGTCTCTCCACTCCGGGGCCGGAGCATGTCTGACAACCGTACGAATATTGTTGGCATTCTGATCTCTGGAGGGAGATTACAGTTGTAGTCGTCCGAAGGCTTGGAGTTGTAGCTCATCTTCTTAGTATGAAGTTCGCGGAGGTCGGTGAGCTGTGAGACCATCCCTGACACATAGACTGTCAAGTTTTCGAAGAAACGATCGGTCAAGCTTAGCTGGGCCGAGGCCATAGGTATCTGGGTGAACGTTTTAACTCGAGTGCCACCTTGTGACCCTGGTTTATGGTTCTGTTGGGGAGAGCTGGATGATTGTTAGTAACACATTGCTCGTGCCATAAGAAAAGTGCTTGACTTACATTTCAACCAGCCACCACTGATCCCCGCCCAAGCCCATAGTCATTATCACGAACCATTGCGGTGCCCAGCCAACCCTTCTTAACCAGATTGGGTGGTATGATTCCCTCGACTGAGTAACCGATTGAACCATGTGTTTGAGTTCGTCAGGCGTGATGGGGGCCCGCGTCATTGACCACCCAATACTCCCCGCTCTGCTGTTGATGTCCTTGGCAGTGTAGTAGGATCTGAGCCATTCCAGTGCGGCCGGGCCCTCCTCTGCCGGGTTAAGGCTAGAGTTGAGTCTCTTCTGCCCTTCCACAATGTGAGGTGCAGCCGGAAGCATGGTGAAGGAGCCCGTCATGCTGTCAACTCGAATTGTCGCGTTTTCAGTGTCGAACAGCTGTACTCTTAGAGACGAACCTGAAGGTTCATCCTCAGATACCTCAAGAGCAAGTCTCGCATGCCTCTGGGCAAATCGTGGCTTGGTGAGGAGCTTGCTGTAGATGGAGCCAAGCAGAAATTCCACGTGTCTGGCAATGACCGAAGTCAAAAGATCTTCGGCAGATATCGCGTTCACGTCAAAAGTAATGTCAAAGTCCTTGACTTCCTTGTTGTCTCTGAACCATCGCAATGTGAGGTGACTCGGAGATTTTGGATCCGAAAGCCGATCGGAGCCGTTGTCGCTGCTCACCCCAAGAATGATCCAGCTCTTGGAACCTTGGGAGTGAGGTCGGTTGACCCAGTACTGTATCGACATCGCTCGGTTCAGTCTCTCAACTTTCAGAGTGTCTATCCACCTCGCCCTGCTCAAATCCACCGCCTGGCGGCAGAACTCGGTAATTTTCTGCGTCAGCACAAACTCATGGAGATATCTGTAGCAGCCAGATAGCCCGTCGGCCGCTAAAACCCCGTTGACCTTGGCTTCGAGGGCCATCCGCAAGGGTTCCGGAAGCTCCTTCGGCGCCGGGGTGAAGAGCAATCGGGCATCGATAAACCAGAACTGCTTTTCAAAATCTTCATCTCCAATGGTCAGGTCCACCTCAAATTCCCCCTCGACTTCGAATGTGACCCTCCCGGAGGCAATTCGGTAGTTTCTGAAGGCAAACGGGATCTTCTCGTATTCGTCGAAACTGAGGCGCACACTCAGCATGGTGTTAATGTTGTCGACCCAAGCTTCTTTCTCGTCCAGGATTATTGGCGGCGGCTCCAAATACCCAAATTCGGGCATCCAAGAAACCTCACCGGAACTTAACACCTCGAGGGCGGTTTTCAGGTCTGGACTTGGCACCTTAGCCCAGTGTAGCTGTCGCTTCGTGTTGACCAAGTCGAAGAAAACTTGGTTAAACTCCTCCAGCTTGATAGCAAGATGAGTCCTGATATCAATGAGCTTGGACACCTTGTCGGCTTTCTTGCTCCACTCGGCAATTACGAGAGCTTTAACCCATCTCGTGTGCAGATCCTGTGTGAATTTCAAGAGCGCAACCTTCTTCTCGAGGCTTTCTTGGGAGGCATCTTCAAGTGCAGTAGACTGATAGCTGGCATTACCGTTGGCGGTTGTCTGGGGTGAGGGCTTTGCCGCAAGGTTCAGAATATGGTCTTGGAATTCCTTATAGCTGTACTGCGCCAGCCTTGCGAGGATTAGACTCAAGGGTAAGATGTCGGCCGTGATGTGCTGTATCTCGTCGGGAAGTTCGTCCATGCTTGAATAGTGTGCCGTTGTCAAGGCACCAACCGGACCGCCTTGCGGCTCGCTATCCACGTCCATAATGGAGGCGTTGCCGCCGTTTGCCATGTCAGCAAGAATACCCTTCCCCTTGTCTGGAGAGATCTCGCGCTTCACCGATCCGCCGTTGACACCGTTGATCCATGAGTCTCGGTCGTGGTTGGTACGTATGCCGTTGTGTATTGGGGTTTCCATGCTGAAGCCTCGGGCAGCTGAGCGCTCGGGCTCTTCGCTGTGCTCTCAGCTTTCTCCCTATGAAGGGAACTCTAGTGGCGGCCCTCCAATCTCCCTTTCGGTGCGTCGAATGCCGTCGCGAAAATGTGTACAGAGTCGAGAGCCCAACGACCTTGATCCCGTTGAAGTATGATCCTTGCGCACGTCACCAAATCCTTAAGTCGGTAAGCGAGGTGTGGTTGGCACATTCGTGGTCGTCACCATCGGCAAGTTCAGAAGAGTGACGTTTCGGAGGGGCAGGTTTTTCTTTGTTGAAGTTGCTGGGATAAAGAATGGCGCATTCACCGGCGTCTCAGGCGAGGTTTTCGATGAGAGTCTCGCGACTACCCATCCCTTCTCGGAGTTGGCGAAGGCTCGGGGTCGCGCAGTCGGATTCAGACTCAGGGCAGCGGGCGATGAGACGGAGGAGGAAAGTGCGGTCGGTGCTGGAATGCGACGCGCACGCGATGCCGACAGCGGGAAGGCTCGATATCGCAGAGAATGCGCGTCAAGAGAATCGTGTGACGCGATGTACGGCGTATTCTCTTTGCGGCATCCGCTTGTCGTTCTGAGGCGGCGATGAGGCCTGCGGACGTCGGGTTGGTGGTTTGCTTTTCCTTCACGCCAGCCAGCGCAGCCGGGGATCTTGATTGAGGCTGGGCTATCCAACGAATCGCCGACCGGCAAATTTTGGCTGACACATCAAAGCACGTGACAAAGCTGCCAGCGGCATTGGCCCGGGCGTTCCCGAGCTTGCCTTGTAACTGAGGCAAAATCAGCTACCATCAGCTTTTTTGATTGAATGCTTGGTTCCCGCCGACCTTTCCCTTCAAACCGCTCATTCCACCACCTTCCCGCCGCTCCCTCCATCCAGCATGATGGCGTCCCGGAGACTCGCTCTGAACCTCTCGAAGGGCCTGCGAGGCCGCGCGGGAGGTCTTTCTGTACCATTCAGGCGAGGCCTTGCGACACCGCACTCTCCCGCCATCAAGACCGAGACAACAACGCTCAAGAATGGCCTAACTGTGAGCCGCCCGTCATCGCCAACCCCCAATTGGCTCTATCTAACCGAATTTGTGCCTCTAGGTTGCGACCCAGTACTCGCCCTTCGCGCAGACCTCGACCGTTGGCGTATGGATCGATGCCGGCTCCAGAGCCGAGACTGAGGAGACGAACGGCACCGCACACTTTCTCGAGCACCTTGCATTCAAGGTCCGTCGCCGAGTTGTAGCACGAAACGCGCCGCAGCTGGCTAACTGCTGTTTAGGGGACCCAGAAGCGTACACAGCAGCAATTGGAGCTTGAGATTGAGAACATGGGTGCCCATCTCAACGCCTACACATCGGTTCGTCCGATATCCACACCCGGCGTGCGTTCGGTAACTAACACTACGGATAGCGCGAGAACACCGTCTACTTCGCCAAGGCCTTGAACGAGGACGTCCCCCAATGTGTCGACATTCTTCAAGATATTCTCCAGAACTCCAAGCTTGAGGAATCGGCAATTGAGAGGGAACGGAGCGTCATTTTGCGAGAGTCGGAGGAGGTAGAGAAGCAGCTGGAGGAAGTGGTCTTCGACCACCTGCACGCTACCGCCTTCCAGCACCAGCCCCTTGGTCGCACAATTCTCGGCCCCCGCGAGAACATTCAGGATATTACCCGGACCGAGCTCTCAAACTACATCAAGCACAACTACTCTGCCGACAGGATGGTCCTGGTTGGCGCTGGCGGTGTGCCCCACGACAAGTTAGTTGAGATGGCCGACAAGTACTTCGCGAACCTGCCGGCTAAGGCTACTGAGACTGGCGCATATCTTCTTTCCAAGAAGAAGCCCGATTTCATCGGCTCCGATGTTCGAATCCGTGACGACACTATCCCGACTGCCAACATCGCGATTGCCGTCGAGGGTGTCAGCTGGAGTGACGATGATTACTTCACCGCCCTGGTTACCCAAGCTATCGTCGGAAACTACGACAAAGCCCTCGGCAATGCCCCCCACACTGGCAGCAAGCTCAGCGCCTTTGTGCACAAGAACGATCTTGCCACGAGCTTTATGAGCTTCTCAACTAGCTACAGCGACACTGGGTATGCCAATAATCTGACCTCGATGCTCGCCTGTACACTTTGCTGACCTGTAATGTGTCTCTAGTTTGTGGGGTATCTACCTCGTGACCGACAAGCTTACCCAGGTTGATGACCTTGTCCACTTTGCTCTTCGCGAATGGACCCGCCTCTCTAGCAATGTCACCGAGGCCGAGGTCGAGCGTGCCAAGGCGCAGCTCAAGGCGTCGATTCTTCTATCGCTTGATGGTACCACTGCTGTCGCCGAGGACATCGGTCGCCAAATCGTCACCACCGGGCGGCGCATGAGCCCCGGCGAGATTGAGCGCGCTATCGATGCTATCACAGAGAAGGACGTAATGGACTTTGCCAACCGGAAACTGTGGGACCAGGATATCGCCATCAGTGCTGTTGGCAGTATCGAGGGTCTCTTCGACTACGCCAGGATCAGGGCTGACATGACCAGAAACACGTTCTAGAGCGGGTGTCGTAAATTAAAGGGGGCAGGTGGTTGAGGAGACAGGAGAGGCGGCCGAGCCCACAGTGTATTATAATCGGAGTTGTATCCCAGCCCTAAATGTACTCTAGGGGTCGGTGAGTAGACATAGAGCAATCGACTGTTTCATTGCCTTGGAGTGCCTATGAAGCGTCTTTGCAGGTAGGACGAGTGTCAGAGGCAGGGTTTGTGCGAAAACCGTGAAGCTTTGTTACTGTCGGCCTGGCTTTGTCTCGGGTGCTTGATGGACTTGTTTCTTGTGGTGGGTTCCACCGCCTGCATGAGAATATGTTGGGCAAGTACACACGTGTACCTATCGGACTGTGTTATTTTCGGGCGTTTGTTTGTTGCGACTCTTCCCTTGCTCTTCACGGGAGGTTCTGGCTCCTGAATTCAACTCCAATGGGTAGCTGCATCACTGGTTTTTCCTGCTATCCTCACCCTGGGGGGCGACTTTCCTTGACTATAATTAATCGTTCCTGGCACTCGTGGCGTAAACTGTGCCATTGCCATCGCGGACAAGGTCTGCAGTGAAGTTGAGACAGACATTCGTTGGGTTTGTTCCGACGGTGTGCGGATATTCAAATAAGCTTGAATACCTAGCCAGTATGGTATTAATCTTTCCGTAAATGTAGCCTATCTCAACAGCCATGTCTGTTTGTTCCGGCGTCATGAGAATAGGCTCGGTGCAGCCGTCAAGGGGTCTTGTATGTTTTATATAACCCGGGCCTTAGCCTACCTTTCCCCACGTGGAGGACATATTGCTCTTCCAAGACTCATGGGACTTAGATCTTCGAATCGGCCCCGATTAACACAAGAAATCTTAAATTAGCCGCAGTTGTCTCGGGGTTAGCAGAGTATTACAACGACCGTACTCATCATCGAAGCATGATATCTCGTCGAGTTCCCATACTGCCAGAGATGAGATTTCAACTTCGTAAGATGACTATAACATACTGCAAAACTGACCGGTTCATTCTTGCTGCTGTTGTTATTTTGACAGAACAACATGCTGTTACTGAGGTTAGTCTGATAGAGCAGCCCGCGGATCGGCACTGCAGAGTACGGGCCGCTGTCTGATAGACGACAGAACAAACCGCCGGAATTGATGACATGGTATTCCTTACTAACAGCCTACATGGGTGCTCGGAGGTTGTTGCCGTTGGGACAACCGCAGATATGCTGTGGAGTTCTTGGGTTCCTGCGGGTTGATTGACTTGATATTCCACGAGTCCTTCCCGAGGCTGCCGGTACTTACCGATAACTATTGCATGAGGGAGGGTCTTGCCACCCCGCTGGAGTATTGGTGACAGTGACATGTGATGGTGCGCTGAGAGTGCCATGACGGAGGGAGAGGTGAGCACTGAGCAAGCCGCCTCCCGGGTCACACGGGAGCGTGCATAGTTCTCATTCGCCAACGCTGGGTGGCCCGGCGCGTGTCCATAATGGCACAAGTTCACCACAACACCCTCTGGGTTTGGAATAAAGCAGCCGTGATGGTGAGAGCTGCGGGCAGTGGCGTGATGACAACGCAGCCACGATATGCCTGTCCATCGAGGGAGAAAAACCCCCGCAACCGCGCGACCTGCTGGCCGTAGGCTCCGAGGTGGAAGACAGAGGGCGGTCTGAACACGGGTACGCACACCATGCTGATACTTTCGGCCTAAGCCTACTACTTTACGAGGGAGTTGTGGGGCCGTTACTGTTGGGGCCGGGAGGGAAGTGCGCACTCCACGATTGACTTAGACGGGACGGGAATACGCAGTACCGGATCGGTGGTGGCACACCCATTCCTCCTTAATCCGCAGCGCGTAGCTATCCCCGGAACCCCTCGCATTGTCCTATCTCGAGTCGCCTGACGAGGCGCAAGTCCCACGAGGACAGCTGGCGGCGGATTCTTGGTTATTAGCATAGCTATGGACCTCGCGAATGGGCTGGGGCTGTAAAATCGACCAAGGTATTTGTCACGGTGTGGCCGTGGTGAGTTCGTGATAGCCCACAGAAATCCACCCGGCCCGGCTGCTTCGGGCCACGATCTTAGTAGTTGTTGCGCGAGGAATCTTCGCTTGATCGGGGGCTGGGTGAGCATCCCAGACCCCGATGCAGGTTAATCCAACAGTAGCTCGAAAGCTACCACCAAGGGCTTGGTAAATGACTGTGCAGGTTTGAGGGTGGCGAGCAACTCCCCGCCTTTGGTCGTGCATGGGACGATGCATCAGGTCGTGCATCTGTAAAGTATATTAGCTCTACCTAGGTATGCAGCGTCTTATCATGACGAGCTGCCCCGAGAAGTGTGGGCGCAACCGCCCCCCAAAAAATTGGCGTATCCCAGACTTGTGAAGCTGATCCTTTGACATAACGATCAGGCGGGGCTTATGAGAGCCGGGCAGCCAACAAGATGGCACGGCTGGTTCAGCATGAAGAACAAAATGCGTGACAGGTGTGATAGTCGTCTGCGCACATGCAGATGCGGGCCACAACCTTGATGTTGCAACCTCCCTTTTTGCAACATTGGAGCACAACGTCTAGCGGCTGTCAATGGAGCCTTCGAACAGCAGTTTTGTACGTGTAGTGTAGTGTCGTCTTCTGTTTTCCCTAGCGAGATCACAATTGATCAGTGATCGAGGCAGAACGAACCGCCGCCCCAATCATAACAGGGGTCTGAACGATCGGACCTTCAGGGTCGCGACAGAGCGGGGCGCACCTTGGCTTTGCCTCTCGTTCTTGGAGCTGCCCTTCGATACCATTCAGTGTCCGTGCCAAGTCGATCTCGGCCTCTTTTTTCCAGCCAGAAGATCAATATTTTGATGCACCGCGGTTCATCCGAAAACAAGCCTTGGTTGCTAAACTCGGTCCACCGGGAATCCCGCCAGCCTCACCTATGCGCGATGTGCCGTGTAGGTAGTGCTCCGTGGAGATGAACTTTTGAAGCAATGGGGCCGCGTCGTTTGTTAATGTTCGTCGAAAGTAAACCATCGCGACCTACTCGAGGGGCCCAAGACCTTCGCAGCAGGCCAACCACACATCCCCACCTGTGGAAGATGGCCTATGACCGGCCGCTGATACCCCCGTTGCCACAACATGATACGAGACTAACACTTTGCAATGGATAGCTGGCCGTCCAGCCCGCATCGTCGTGTAATCTTCAACATCTCAGCACGTGTCACACAAGTGGCACCGCAGGTCTGCGCCGCCATTTCTTGGTGGTAGGCCGCTCACAGACGTCTGGGCTGCTGACGACGGCGCTTTCATACAAGTAGTCAATTGCGTGTTGCTAGCAATGTTTCGCTCCTTTTGGGGGCCTTTGACTGACGAAGAGCCGACTTGTGGCTGAGTACGAGCTACGGATTACAGTCTAGGCCATCGCTGGGTAAACTTGGAAGTTGGATGTCAAAGTGCCGTCAGCAATATGTTGTCGCTCGACGACTTGCGATTGGCATTGATTCCTCCAAGGAGGGCGTGATTGAACGGAGATCGGAGAATTTGCCATTACCATGCTACTGGTCCTAAGATCCCTTCTCACTTCCTACTGAAAGGAACTTCGACAATAGGGTACGTGGGGGGGACATAGTTATTAGCCGCCGCATGTCGAGGGATCAACCGCCCGTCACATCGATAGTAGTCTTGATTTGGGTGCTGCCGGCACGCAAATAGTTTGCATGAATCTAGGATAAAATACCTCCTATCGATCTCAAATGCAAATCCCGCCGTCAGATCTCCGGGCAGGAAGTGTGGAAGGGCGCATTCAACCATTCTTGCCGTGCGGCACATAATTGAAGGTGTGCTGGGCCACTGGTCGTCCAAGATGGGTGACCAAAGACAGGGGGATCCGGAACGGGAGAGCCTCCGCCTTTGAAACGGGGCGCGGGGCTGCTAGATAGCAGCGAGGCCGGCTTGCCCGTATTGGCGCCCTGGGGGGGGACAGTGGTGAGAATCCCAGACAAAAAAAAGCTGCAGGGAACACAGAGTAAGGGCAGAACACCTCGAGTCTGCTTGCGCTTAGGTTGTTCAAAAAGTCTCCTGCAATTCCCAGATGCGGCGTTGGGCCAGCGCACGTCACGCCAGCGACCGACTCCCTACTTTGCGGAACCAGCCTGGGAAGCACGGTGAGGTTTCAGCTAGAAAACCAGGAAAGATCCTGCTTCAACATGGAGATGGGTCCACAGCCTCATGTGAAATCTAGAACTGACGGTGCGGACCAGCAACTCTGGCTCCCTTGCTGATGCTGGCAGGCCTGATTGGCTGCGTGGTCTCACCCTCTGCACCCCAGCGCCAGTAGCAGACCGTGGATGGCGACTAGTTCCCATCGGGCAGCCTTGGTGAGTAGCAAGCGCAGGTTCTCAAAGAAAGATGCATTAGGATGGAGGGTGAATGGTGGCCACGCCGACTGATTCCATGGTTCTGCACCCGTCAAGAACTCTGGGGCCGAAGAGCGAGTACGCAGTCGCAGTCGGCCGGTCGCAGTAAGCTGGACACAAATTCCAAGCCTCCCGCCCAGTCCGGAACAGGCGGATTGAATTGGCAAGGGATCCCTCTCCTTGTCCAGAATACGCCCCCCTGGCAAGCAAGCGACGCTTGGACGGGCGAGAATGGGCTGGGCCACACACCCCCGACCAGGCCATCGCTTCCCACCCCCGACCAGGGAGTGCTCTAACAAATTCCCCTACGCTCCTCTGTCTCCCTCTTCTACATCCTCTCGCCGCTGTCCCTTCTCCACATCTGAGCTCATCACCCTCCCAACTATCCGCTTTGGCCGGACATTGCCAGTGTTTCCCGACCTTCCCAGGGATTCACTTATAACAAAAGCCTCGACCCGACGAGGTCGTCGCTCTCTGGCCAGTCTACTTTTTTCTCTTTTGGTTCTGGTCTTCCGTCCCACTGTGCAAGCACGGAAATCCGCACGCAGCCATTCTGTCGATGCCCAGGCGCAGCACGGCAGCAATCGCCCGATGGAACCCCAGCGACTGCTGTGAATCGCGCCCATCGCCACTGAACAAATCTCTCTGGTATTTATCGACAGTGCCAAAATGACGTTCCTCAATCCCGCGGTGTTGGAGGGAGTACGGCTCGTAGCCCGCCAGGCAACCGAGACCCTTACGAATACGCTCAGCGAGAGTACGACTTCGACATCGTTGCTGTCAGCGTCGACTAGCCCGACACTTTCGACAACGAGCAGCATTTCATCTCCAACGACGACTGACACGACGGTAAATGGGCCTGGATCATCCGGCGGGCCTTCCCCGGGCGGCGGAAGCGGAAGCGGCGGGAGCGGCGGCGGTGGTGGTGGCTCTAACTCGTCACCGCTGCTGTTCTTCGTCGCTCTTGGTTTTGGCGTGGTCTTCACCAACCTTTGGTTAGTATAGGTGATCTGCTGCGTAGATTCTACAAGGCCAGCGGTCTAATTGTGTGCCGCAGGATTATCGTTGGGGTGAAGTACTGCTTTAGGTACAATGCGCGGAGCCGCCAGATGCGCATGACCGAGGACGGCGAGCCGATCAATATGGAGAACATGCCCCGGCCGCACCGGCGTCGGCGTGAAAAGAAACTAATGACAATGGACGAGGTGAACGAGAAGTTCCCCATGCTCAAGTACAAGAACTGGGTCGCAAGCCGTGCCCAGGAGGGTCTCCCAACCCGCGGCGGCGTGTCGGCACCCCCCAGCCGCCCGGGCAGCCTCCGGGACGCCGATGGCATAGCACCTGAATTGCCTTCCAAGGAGCGCATATCAACAGAGGAACGGCCGACGGCCAGCGCGATCGGTGCGGTTACAGAAAAGCAAACCCCACAGCATGTTACAAAAGAGAGCACGTCCAGCAGCACTGTACCTGCAGCACCCCGGACCTCCACGGATGCCCACTTAGTGCCCACCATTTCTGAGTCGGCAACCCTGTCCAAGGATCCGAACAGGGCATCCCATGATGAAGACGAGGAAGAGGACGAACACATTGATGCCGCACTGCCACCAGAGTGTATGGGCACATCGGGCGATACTTGTGCAATTTGTATCGACTCACTGGAGGATGATGACGACGTGCGCGGCCTGACTTGCGGCCATGCCTTCCACGCGGTTTGCCTTGACCCTTGGCTGACAAGTCGGAGGGCCTGCTGCCCACTGTGCAAGGCCGATTATTACACACCCAAGCCTCGTCCTACGGCTGCTGAAACTGGCGATGGCACCTCTCAGGGGGTCATCACCGTCACGTTGCCGTCTGACCGGGGCAACAGGATGAATATGCCCAATAGGCCAACCCGCACGTTTCTCAGCATGGGAAGGTCAGGTAGACCCGTTGATCTCGCCGTCATCAACCAATCTTCTTACAGCCACCGGCCTTCTGAGCGTACCGCGCGGGCTGGTACTGGCACTAGCGACGGAATTTTCGGTCGGTTCAGACGCCATCCCTCGGCCCCTGCCCCGGTGTCTCCCTCGTCTGCGCCAACGCCATCGCCGACGAGAAGCGTCCAGCCACAACAAGGTGGCATGTTGTCGAATTTCCGGAACGCATTCCCAGCGTTTCGAATGGGTGCAATTCAGCGCCAAAATCAAGGACCTGTGGCATCCGGCGCCAACCCCGCGGTTACGCCTTCGAATCTCGAGGCTGGCGTGCGAAGTCCAGCAGCGAGCTGACGGTGTTGACCACTACACGATTCCCGTCGTAAAGACAGCATTTATGAATTGATTCCATCGATACCCCTCTAAACTTCCGAACCATTTATGTACATTCTCATGTGCGACCCACGACATTGGACGTGGCCACCCCTTAACGCCACACCTGTCTCTGCCACGTTGGGCGAGATGCAACACATATTAAGCTCAGTTATACACCGACTTTTATCGTCACTATATACTTGCAAGAGGCCGCTAAAGTCTGGCCGATAGTTTACATCCAGCTTGGATCGCCTTCCGCTATGGACGCATCACGGATTCCAGCCTAGGATGAGAGTCACCCCTTATATGCCGAGCACCGTTATTATGAGTGCTGGAAAGAGAATTGGGGGAACAAGAACAGTGCGAGATGTATTTTTCCTACTCTTTGCTTTACGATCGTTTTTTATCTAGGGAATGCATAGCACACAGGTGGTTGGCTGACGGATTTTTTGTTGCTGAATGGGTTCGTTTATATCCGGGGTACATGTGAGAAAACCCACCGAGCAGGAGTTTATTGGAACAAGGCTGGCTTGATGCGGCAAGAGTTAGGTCACGTCGCCTGTCTCTGTGTCTGACCTTTGGCAATTGGAACGCGGAAGAGGCGGGTTAGAGGACGTTGAGGTTGTAGTTAGCTGGCAAGAAACGTCCACTGGAATGAGTACCTATAACTCAGGAGTAAGCAATATAACACGAACTTTACTGTAATGAGAACTTCCATGTGTATTTCTAACTTCGTTTGACAGTGCAAGGTCGGCTAAATATAACAAGATAACTTCTCGACAAAAGATTCCATACGGGTTTGAAATGAGTTTGGCGAGCTGTTGGCAGGGGCTGTGCTCGTATTCCATCTTGGTATACACTGAGTTGGTCTTCAAACAAGTGATTTGGAGATCCTCGCAGCATCTCAACGTCAATTATCCATATTGCTACTCATACCACACATGTCTTGACAGAAACAGTGCCGCAGATGCGCTATGCATAATTTCTCGAATACACCTCTTCCAACTTATAGAAATCGCTTTAGACTGATAGGATCATAAAAAGCTTCCCTTTTGAAATCTCCCACCAAAATTGGCCGCCCGGTTCACCATTTGCTGTCTTTGCGTATTCGTGATCTGTCCGCCAACTTTCATGTCCTTTTCCCAGTCAAACGCCCTCTTGCTGGGGTCGTCTTCTTCCTCCACCTCCTTCTTTCCGCCAGCAGCCTGCGATACCTTCCCGGCCTGCCGTGTTGCCTGATGCTCTTCCACCAAGCTCCTGCCCCGCGTCTGTTCGGTGAATGCGCGGATCTTGTCCTCGTCTGCCCGCCTCGAGGCGGAAGATCTGGCGGCTGTGCCAGAGGCCTGTGTGGTCTGCGTAGACGGGTCTTCCCGACCTAGCACGGCGTTGGCAAGTCGTCGTGCTTTCTCCTCCGGTGTCTCCGTCCAGATACTGCTCACTCCGCTGGGCTTTTCAGCTGCGGACCGCCCGCCTGCGAACTTGCGACTCTTGAGCTTTGTAGGATCAACTTCACGATAGCCGCTACTTGTGGGCGGTACTACCATCCAGTCGTCGCGCTTTGGTGCTGCGGGCTCTGCTGGCCTTGGCGCTGCTTGGAGCCCCGATGCGCTGGAGCGGGAGGCGGTGGCTGATGGGAGAGCGGGACCCCATCCATCGTCTGAGTCGGAATCTGGGTCGGGATCTGTTGTTGGCCGTTGGGAAAGGTCGGCCGGGGGCGGAGCGGGTCCGAGGATGCGTTTTACTGTTGGCGCGAGGGTAGGACGAGGGCTTGGTTCGGCTCTTGGAGGTGGAGCTGGACCGGTGTCGTCCGAGTCCGAGTCGGCATCCAGGCGGATCTCATCTGTGTTTGCAGCCGGCGGTGGCAGCGCCGGTCCGATTTGCGGTGCTGGTCTTGAGGGATGTTGCGGGCTGGCTTGTGGTCTCGCGAATGTGGGCGGGAGAGTGGGACCGATTGAAGGGCGTGACACCCCCGCGGCGGGGGGTTTGCGGGTAGAAGCTGGCGTCGCGCTTGGCCCAAAGCCATCATCCGAAGAGCAATCGCCGTCTAAAGGGATTTCATCTTCGTTGTCTCGTCTCGTTGTCTTCGGTGGCGGCGCGGCATGGCGCGAATCGTCTTGCGGTGTTCGTTTGCGCTTTTGAAGATGTGGGGGGAGCTGGGGGCCTATAGACGCCATGGCTGGAAATATGGAATGTACTTATTCTTCAGAGATTAGAGTTGAAGAATTGAGTGTTCTCGGTTTCTAAATACTGTTGGCGAAAGGGGGGTTGTTGCGCAGGTTGTATTGCTTCGCATGGGACCTGGTAATCAATGCATGAGTGATAACCTTCTGGGCTGACCCCTGTAGGTCTATCGATAAGGCACACGCCCAGCCGTTGGACGCATCTGTGTGGCTGGTGCCCGTCCAAGCTCCCGACCGACAGGGCAGTGATGAGGAACGGCTGCAGGGGAGCTGCGTAAGTGCCCTGAACAACTCTGTTACTTTTCAGCAACCCGACGACACTCGATGCGATCACACTCGGGTCTATGCGCACAGAGCTCAAATCGACAAACTTTAGAAGTCGCAGAATACAAAAATAGCTAGCTCCCTGACGTACGCCCCAGGCCTCGATCCCGCTGCTCCGGCAGCCCCGTCCCCATCCCACCGAGATCTCGTTGCGCCAAGTCTAGTTGAATAGGATACCCATTGGGCCATTCTCAATAGAACAATGCGGCACGCCAAACATACCCGATGAGTTTGAGTTCGCCTCGGAGAGATGGCCCGGAGGATGTGATGGCAGATGCAACGAACCTGTCTCTGGCTGAGGAGCAGAGCTCCAGCGACGAGGAGACTGTGAAGGGCGATCGCGACGACGACCACATCGTCGACATCCTCGAGGAGGAGCGCCAAGCTTCCACGAATTCTATCCCTCCCATTGGCACATCCATCAAGAACCGCTATCGAGAACTCCTGGAAGTCGAACAGGAGAGTGCCTCAGACGATGGGTCAACCGATGCGATACCACGCAGGGTTGCCAGCCCGATCGACTCGTTACTCTCGATACCTGACGATTCCCCCTCTATACAGGTACTGTGACTCTTCTTGGACGCGCCCAGACTTGTACGAGGGCTAATATAGGAACAGGGCTCTGTGATTTCATCGCCTGCCAGCAGTAGTGTGCTGCCACACCGTGGGTCGCGCCCCGGCCTGAGAAGCCCAACGCCCTCCTTCAGACCCTTCGATCGGAGGTTCCAGTCGCGGATATCCTCTCCAAGCATCAGCTCTTCCAGCAGGCCATCCTCTCCGGCTTTCTTGGGCGGCCACAGCAGGACTGTGTCGGTAACGAGCCAGTTTCTCCTCGATCCAGGGGAGACGGAAACCCCGTCACCGCCATGGGAAGTTGTACGATGGACAAAGTTGAACAAGCTGAACAGCCAAGCCTTTTCAGAGGCTGGAAAGAGGAACTTTGGCTCCCCAACCTGTCTGGCTGTCTCAGCCACTATCGTTTTGGGGACGTCGAAGGGGATAATCTTAATGTTTGACTATAACCAGAACTTGAAAATGATAATTGGCCCGGGAACAAAAGGTTGGTATACTCTCCCTCGCGATGTGCAGACTGTGGCTGACTCTAATCCAGCTGTCGAATCCGGGCCTATTACTTCTGTCGCGGTCTCGGCAGACCATACCACCATCGCCGGTGGACACGCTAGTGGGAGTATATTTACTTGGGACACCACTCGCGGAGCCGCAAGGCCGTTCTTGAGCATCCCACCCTTGGATTCATCACAACTCCAAAACAGGACGGGCGACGGCCATTTATCGAAGGTTGCAATCACTCATCTGGGGTTCTTGGGCATCCGGCACACTGCACTTGTATCAGCCGACGATCGAGGAATGGCATTCTCGCACCTGGCCACCCGTGGCACTGGGGCACTCGGCAGAAGTGTCAAGACGACTCGGATCCTTGGCCGATACCCGGACTCCAAGCCCCCCGTCGGGAAGACGCTGAAGCCTAGTACACTTCTGGGATTCGCGTCCCTGCCCCTCGGAAACGTCGAGATGGCTACTGACACCATGGGCCTAACGGCTATGCTTACTCCATATCTCTTGGTCATAGTCTCAACAACGCCAGTTGCCCAGACTCAGCACAAATCAGCTCGTCCCAAGGAAGTCGCCGCTCATAGCGCAATGACCGGGTGCCTGGCCTGGTTTCCCGCCGTAAAATTGAAAGTAGCTGATCCTGTCACCGGAAACCAGATGTCCAAGGTCAAACTGGTCTACTGCTGGTCCAACGTCCTTACGGTTCTCGACGTTGACGAGATTCCGGCCGAGGATAATGATAAACCACCAAGCCTGAAGTTCAGAGCACGTAGCCGGTGGAAATGCGAGGAACCAATTGTTGCCGTGCAGTGGCTCAGTCGGTCGGTCTTGACAGTCCTGACTATCAGCCAGCGGTTGATCGTGTTGGAAGACCGAAGTATGAGAATGACGGAGGCTTTCGACCTGATATACAAGCATATCTACCACGTTGACCTGTTCTCTAAGCAACTTCACTCCCTGGTCGAACAACTTGATGAGGAGGATACTTCGATGCACGGCGTGGTTGCGGATGCCTTTTACATGGGCTTCAAAGCCTACAAAGGCCGACTTTTTTTGCTAGGGTTCAATGACGTGTCGATCGGGGCACTCTCCAACTGGGCTGACCGGCTCACTGCATTGATGGAAAACGGAGATTATGTGGGAGCGATTCAGCTAGCCACATCCTACTATGCCGGCGACGCGAACAAGCTGACGGTTGGATTGCCCGAGGATGCAGCTTCAAGACACAGCATGGTCTTGGATAAGCTGATGGGGATCATGAGCGCGTCCCTGAAGTATGCTTTTGGCCAGAGACAGAAGGCCAAGGGGAAGGTGGATGACAGCCACCTCCGAGAGCTTGCCGAGACCTGCTTCGTGGGTTGCCAATGCGCGGGAGACTTAGACTTCCTTTTCGATGAGATGTACGATTTGTACGAAGACGCTGGGGTGGAGGGCATATTCCTCGAGACCCTCGAGCCATATATTCTCGACAAAACGATCACTACTATTCCCCCGGTGGTGATGAAGGCGTTGGTTACGCATTTTGTCACCAAAGGGTGGGAAAGTCGACTGGAGGAGCTGATCTGTCATCTAGACACTGCAACTCTCGACCTGGACCAGATTACGATTCTTTGCAAGCGACACGCGCTATACGATGCATTGATCTATGTCTGGAACCAAGCCTTGGGAGATTACATCACGCCGCTTCTGGATTTACTTGCACTGCTCGTGCCGTTGATGCAGAACGGCGAATATGCAGAGTCTGGGAACCTGATGGCAGATGAAGCTGGGCTGAGCGCTTACAAAATATTCACCTATCTGTCCTATGTCCTCACCGGGCGGGTCTATCCAACAGGCGAAGCCATACCAGACGACATTAACCAGAAAGCCAAAGCCGAGCTTTACTGGTGTCTTTTCTCGGGGAAAAGCATCACATGGCCAAAAGGAAGCACCAAGCGGTTCCTTACCAAGCCAACGCAATCTCAGGAGCCCTCCTTCCCGTATCTTCGGATGATATTGAAATTCCACGCTCCGGACTTCCTGAGCGCCCTCAACGAGGCTTTCGAGGACCCTTTTCTAAACGACTCGCCTGACAGGCAGGTGAATGGAAGCCGCGATCTACCCGAGGAGCAAATATTCGGTCTGACCGTCGACCGACAGTATATTGTCTCTATCTTGATGGAGATCATGAATCCGACAGATTTTCCTCCGGCCGACACTATCTATTTGGATATGTTCATCGCAAGGAACCTTCCGAAGTATCCTCAATACCTCCTCTTCGCTGGTTCGACGCTTACCAAAGTCCTGACCGGCCTCTGTAACTACCCTGGCCAAGACTTGTTCGAGGATGCACAGTTGAGTTCCGAATACCTACTTTCTGTCTACCAACCGCCGGATATCGCCGACCTGATTCACTTGTTCAGGGAAGCAGGGTTTTACCGCATTTTGAAACGAATTTATAGAACCGACAAGCAATACGGGAAACTCGTCGAGACATACTTCGAGGACCCGGACGACCGTGATGCGATTTTTGGTTGCATTACAATGTGCCTACAGCCCCAGACCGGTCTCTCACGCCGCCAGATCCAAGATGTGCACAACGTCATTAGGGAGCACTCGGCAGAGCTCGTTGAGTTCGACCCGCAAAGGGCGGCCCGGACCGTTGCGGAAAATGCACCAGATCTACACCGGCACATCCTAGATTCTGTCTCAGCGCAGCCTGGCCTCCAGTATGGCTATCTCAAGGCCATCCTGGAGCCCGAGGACGGTTTGTCCGTAGACAAATCTCCTGAGACAAACCTAGTAGAGCTGTACTTGCGTCTCATGTGTAGGTTTGATTCGTCACATGTGTCCGACTATGTGGGATTGGTTCAGTCTGCCGATTTGAAGCTGGATAACCTGTTACCCACAATGGAAGAGACGGGCGTTATCGACGCAGCGGTCATTCTCATGGCAAAGGAGGGACAAGTCCAGGAAGCCATGGGACGGCTGACGAAACACCTCGGGACGCTCGAATCGGCACTACATGGCTTGCTGGCCGGCGTGGAGCCTCATCAGGATGTTGTCGATCTCCAGGAGTCGGCCGAGGATCTGATGCAAGCTCTCCAGAAGTACACGCTTGTGGGTATTTGGCTCTGCCAAGGACAGACGAAGACATTCCGCGAGGGCGGCGCTGCCCGACGGCGACAGAAGTCTCCCACCAAAGACGCACTCTCGCCTGACGAAGAGCTTTGGCTGGATCTCATCGATAAGACGGTGCAGATCACAAAGCAATTGTCTGGCGACCTACAAGCTTGCGATGAGCAACGGACCCGAATGCCGAATGGAGACGCCCACGATGACGAAGATTCCTCTCACTCGCTGGACACAAATAAGCTCCTAATCCTGCTTCGTTCTCTAGTGCAAAACACCTTCACAGCGCTTCTCACGTCAACTTCGACGCCTGTAACGCCTTCATCAGCTTCTGGAAGCAGGACGGCGATCGGCACGAATCTATCTTTCCTCCGGGTCCTCCGCGCGTTCCTGACGCGCGCAGCAGCCTCATCTCCTAGCCTCGCGGACTTGCGAGCTGTCCTGTCTTCCATCTTCTCAGCATATGCATATGAGGAATCCATCCTCCGCCTTTCTAACCGACTCCTGGAGCGTAGCCTCTTTGTCAATGTCAGCCAAGCGGTTGAGTTACGCCAGCGCGGATGGCGACCTAAGGGCTCTACCTGCGAGGCTTGTGGTCGACGAGTGTGGGGGCCAGGCGTGTCTGGCAACGTCTTTGAGGCCTGGGAAGAGCGTCAAGCTGAAGAAGAGAGGCGGCGACAGCAAAAGAAGGCGCTCCTGCCGGCTAATGGACAGGGCAGTCGGGCGCAGGGGAAGAGTGGCAGCTCACCTGGACCTCCGGATGGAACGGGAGACGAAGAATATCCTGGTAATGGCAAAGGGAAAGGGAAAGACTTGAGCCCTAGGCTTGAGCTTGCGCCTCCGGATTTTCTATGCGATAGGCACGCAAAGCTGGTGGAGGGCGAGAATCAGCAAGGTGAGGGAGGCGGTGGCTCTCTGTCACCAGTGATGTCGGGTGAGCTCAGTCCAAGGAAAGGTGGTGGACCTATGCTGGGACCGCTTGTAGTGCTGGCCTGTAGGCATATCTATCACCAGAGTTGTCTGGAGGAGCTCCAGACTAAGGAAGGGCTCAACCGGAGTGCTGGCCGACACATCCATGGGAAGGAGGCGGAATACCGGTGCCCCATTGACGGGTAAGGGTTAGGCTATTTAATGTTACAATGCTAAGATGTCTTGCATAAGTTCAGATGGCGAATTTGTAGCGCCGTGCCACCTTAATTCAGGTTGTTTGGATATGTTGGTGAGGCAGGAAGATAGCGGTGGCCCCTGAATACTGATCGCGAGTCGCGACTGGGCCGCCGCAGTGTGTCGGCGCTTGGACCAAGCATGTTTGGCGGGTCATGCACACCGTTGATAGGTACCCACACGCTGCACGTCAGTGGATTTAATGGTCAATCCACAACTCATCTCGACACAACACACTTCCGGCCCCGGCCTTGCGACGAACAGCCAATACCGCCAAGACAGCCAAATGCCAATATCATGCAGGTGACATCTGAAGAGGAGGAGGAGGACGTACCGACTCTCTCCGAGGACAACAACCCATCTGGCGACGACGTGTCCACGTCAGGCGGCGAAGACGTCGACGTCTCGGACGACGACGTTGATGATGATGGGGAGCCGCTCCCTCCGCCGCAGCCCTTCTCGCAGCATACCTTTGCCCCGCCCTTCTACGGTCGCCCACCTACACCTCTGCCTCCTTCGCCATCACTGACCTCACTCTTGCGCCCGTCGCGACCAACTACGCCGGACCAGTCCGATGACGACCACCCCGCTGAACCGCTGCCCCGCGCAAGCCCAAAGGTGCCAACCTACGAGTACTACGGCTTCGTCCTCTACCTGCTCAGCAGCCTCTGCTTTCTCGTCTACCTGCTGTGGAGCTACCTGCCTTCGCCGTTCTTGCACGCCCTAGGCATCTACTACTACCCGAACCGCTGGTGGTCGCTGGCCATCCCGAGCTTCTTGGTTATGGTGTATTTGTATGTCTACGTGGCGCTGGCGGCGTATAACACTGAGGTCATGACGCTGCCGTTGGGGAGCATCGAGACGATCGTGGACGATGCGGCGCAGGTGGCTGTGGTGGATTCGAAGGGGAGGTTGAGGGCTGATGAGCGCAGGAGGAGGGAGAGGCGGTCAAGAGCTGCGAGGGCGGCGGCGCAGGAGGAAAGGGCGAGGGAGGAGAGCTTGCAAGCGCCGGGTGGTGGATTGAATTGGCGCAATGTGTGGAATGAGGGGACGGATGCTGTCATGGATGTACCACTGGCGGGCGTCTGTGAGATATTGTATGGGGAGGGAAGGGAGGTGGATGAGGAGCTCGAGGCGGGTGATGGGGATGTTGCTATTACTTGGATATAGGTGCTTGGGTTGACGTTCGTGTCAATTGGCGTTAGATACCCTGTGTTTGTAAAGCTGAGATCAGACTCGGTTCCGTAGCGGGCTTAGGTTTTCGAGCTCCATGATGCTCATCTTTGACTGGAATAGGTAATTCACTCCCCTCAAAGAACAAGATTCACACAAAACCCTAACCCTTGCTGGTGCACCCCCGAGGCCCCACCCTTTTTTCGAGGTTCGAGATGCGCCCGCCCCTCGAATTTGGAGAGCTCGAGTTTGGTCTCCAACACGCGACGGAGCTTTTGCTAATCCATACAATTCCGTTTCTCTAGTTTCGCCCTGCGCGCACCACACAATATTGTTGCCCTTCCCCGTTTAGACCCGCGAACACTTCCCAGGGACCAGCCACTCTATCATCACCTTTTTGACCATGGCGCAGCAGCCTCTCTCGTCGTCGGTACAGCCGACAGACATCTATGGTGGAGGTAGGTCGAGCTCCCAGCTCTCGTATCCCTTGTTCTTCAGGGCGCAGCTCTGTCGCAAAACTCGCAATTGAACGCCGCTGACCACGAATCATTGCTCCAGATGAGGTCTCCGCGCTCGTCCTCGACCCCGGCTACTGCAACACGCGGGCGGGTTTCGCAGGAGAGGAGATCCCCAAGCAGTTGGTCCCCTCTTTTTACGTGCACGTCAACGGCCGCGACATATTCGGAGATGAGGTGTTGGTGCCGCGGGAGGGGATGGAGGTGCGCAACTACATGAACCGCGATAGCGTCGTTGAGGACTGGGACGCCGCCACAAAGATGTGGGAGCACCTCCTCATCAAGCGCCTGCAACCTGAGCAACCGACGCCGCCGAGCAAGAACGGACTGAACGTCAACGATGATGGCGATGTGGCCATGGATGACGCCGAGGGGGCCGACGCCGAGGCTGCCGAGGCTCACGAAAAGCCGCTCGCCGAAACCCTCTGCTCATAACCGAGGCGCCATGGAACTCGCCCAAGGCGCGAGAAAAGGCCATCGAGATTGCCATGGAGAGCTGGGGCTGCCCTGCCTTTTGGCACAGCCGGACGCCCGTGCTCGCGGCGTTCGCTGCCGGCAAGGCGACAGCGCTGGTGGTGGATGTGGGCGGTTCCAACACGAGCGTCACCGCCATCCACGACGGCATGGTGCTTAAGCGGTCTATCCAGCGATCGCCGGTCGGTGGCGTGTGGCTCAGCAGTCAGATCCGGAGTATGTTGGAGAGCAGCGATCCCAAGGTGGACATTGTGCCTACCTTCATGGTCGAGGCCAAGAAGCCCGTTGAGGCTGGCGCGCCTCCTGACTTCCGCCCAAAGAATTTTAACTTCACCATCCCGGATTCGTTTCGCGCGTTTGAGGAGGAGCGAGTGTTGACCGAGTTCAAGGAGTCGGTCGTTGAGGTATGGCGCGGTCCAGGAAGGTACCAGGCCCCAGGCAACGAAGACTATGCCAGAAGCCAGCCCGGACGCGTCTTTGAGATGCCCGACGGAAGCAACCAAATGTGGCGAGACCAGCGCTACAAGGTGTCGGAAGGCATGTGGGACGAGACGGCCGCTTATGCCAGCGGCCCCGGCGACGAGGGGCGTCTGTCCAAACAGCAAACCATCCCGTCACTCATCCGCCAAGCTATCGAGGGTGTTGACGTCGATCTCAGGCCTAATCTGCTTGGTAACATCGTTGTTACCGGTAGTACCAGCTTGCTAAACGGCTTCAATGACCGGCTCAATCACGAACTCACAGCAATGTTCCCCGGTCTTAAGATCAAGATTCACGCGGCAGGCCTGACAAGCGAAAGACGCTTTGGCGCCTGGATAGGTGGCAGTATTCTGGCCAGTTTGGGAACATTCCACCAGATGTGGATCTCAAAAAAAGAGTACGAAGAGAACGGCGCCGGCATCGTGGAGAAGCGATGCAAGTGATTTTGTTTTTTGTTGGAGGCTTGCAAGCCCGGGGTGGGGCTGTCTGGGATAGGTAGCTACTTCCGCTACTTTGGGCTGGATTCATGGCGTATGGAGTTGGCAAAGAGAAGGCTCGCAGGGATTCTACAAAAGCAACGGGCTGAGTTTTGGTGCGGTGATTGTTTACTTGTGGTAGCAGAGAGTGCTTCGTACGTTTTTAGATCTTGGGCTTGAAAAGAGAGCATATTTGTGTGTCTTATCATCATTTGCTTTGAAACAGACTTTTTGTCCTGCTGCACTTAGCTGGCTACCTACCTATGCTCAATTATCAGGCCTACCAGCCTCTCCATCTAGGCCATACATCCACAACCTCGTCCTCATGGCCCTTGTTGCGGCTATCCACAATCAGGTAGTGGCCAAACCCTGCCCCGGCAATGCAGCTGTGATTTGGCCACACGCGGACCTTGTCCCCAACGCGTAGAGGTAGCTCGTCCTCCTTCGCCCCATTCCAAGTGAGGATTCCATGCTCCTGGCTAGTCCGTCCAACCTGCCAACCGCCATGCGTGCGTGGAAAGTCAGGACCCGGGACAGGGTTGGCACTAACAGTCCCCCAAGGGGCGAGAATACCCCATCCAGAATAGTCATTTCCAGGTATGGCGCCTTTATCTGTCACAGGCTCGCGGCCTAGGGCAAGGGTTCCGGCAGCAAGAAGAGCTTCAGTTGTGTTGTTGCGGCCACGATTGGGATATACTGATGTTGAGGGTCAGTGAAAGTGCCTTGCTGCCCACCTACTCTACCGAGCAGGAAAGAGTCCGCTATATGCAAGTAGGTCGGGAGGTCCGGAGTAGAAATATCAATAGGGAGACAGTCTTCTCACCTGAAGCTACTTCAGCAAGCACGGTAACAGCGATATCATCAGCCGTCATCAACGATGAGTCTCTGGCATGCGTCGCTAGCTGCTGCAAATCTAGCGTCGGGCTGCACCACCATCGATCAACAATTAGCTAGCTACTGGGTAGTTCCCAGCACCGCACAGACGACTTACTAAACTCCAGCATGCACCTCGAGCGCAAACCTAGCCGCCTTCAACTCCACAAACAGCCTCTCAATTTCCTGCGTAGGCGCATCGTCTGCGACCGAAGCAGCCGCCCCTAAGAACGTAGGGTGCTGGATTGACGTAGCCGTCGGTGTAGCCCCGACAGACAAGACAAGTGCGTGTCCGGGGCTCTTCTGTCGGATGTAGTCTGCCACGCCATGAAGTCCAGCAAATTCAGCGGCAAGGTAGTGCATGGCCTCCCAGTCCTGCCGAGCCGTGTAGCTGTGGCCCGCGTGGCAGTATACGCCATGCAGAATGCAAGCGCCAGCCTTCTCGGCTTCAAGCACCGCGTTGATCAGCTGGGTGCAGGAGGTGGAGCCGGGGACGACTCCGGCGCGGCCATAGCCGGCGTCGATCTTGATGAAGACTAGTGGTGCGTGGCTTCCGGGGGTGCGGGCGATGGCGGCGGCGGCGAGGAGTTGGTCGGGGTGGTCGATCATCACGGACAGGGCATTGGCCCCGAGCTGGGAGGATATCTGGGAGAGACGGGGGACGGCGGAAGGGAATAGGGGGAAGGCGAGGAGGAGCTGGGGGGAGAGGAGGGTGGTGTTAGAGATTTGAGGTTGGCTACATGATGGGCGAGGGAATGGGGGGAGAGTGTACATTGACGCTCCTGCCTTTGAATTGATACTCCTTGAGTAGGGGGGTGATGCCCTCAGCTTCGGCGATGGTTGAGGTCATTATTGATACGGGCGTGGCCCGTTCATCGCCAACTTGGAGCCGCGTGAGCTCAGATGTCTATAAGGTGAGTGTCAGGCTCTAAGTTTGGATGTGAACGTGTATTTGCGCATGATATACCTTGTGAGTCTTGATGTGGGCGCGCCATAGCAAACCCAGTCTTTCAGTTGCGTTGAGCATGCGCTCGCAGTTCACTTCCAGCTTGGCAAGGTCCAAGACAATGGAGGGAGTGGGCACATTGCTCAGGTTCTGACCAACAAACTGGTCCCTGAGCTGTGCTTTGAGGGCAGCACTTGCTGTGTGTCGGTTCATGGTGTTGTAGAGCTAGCTGGCAAGCAATGTTTGTCATTTGGTGTCGTTAGGTCATAATGGAATCCTGTCGTTCACGGCAGCTTCGTGAGGGGCTTTATGTGGATACAATACAGCTTTAAGAATCGGACATATGGGATCGAACATGTGAGACTGAAATGCCGTTTTCCCGGATACGCACAGGATACGGATCCGTACGAAGTACGCATGCCATGTTACAATTTCCCATGTAGGTAGGATGAGCCAATATCAGTCACTCCCTCAGCGGCAGCTCTGGAATAGGGAATGGGGGGACTACATTGTGTGCATGGGATGGAATAACTAAGAAAGATATGAGCTTATTTGCCTGGGCTTCTAGGCTACCAACCCAGAATGAGTTACTGATAGAAAAGGTCGGAAGCTGGACCAACAAGATTGTGAAGCTGTGTTCCTTGTCGTGCAGCAACTGATAGAAAACATGTGCTGGCTCATACTTGGTTTTCACACAGAAAGCACGCCGTGCACAACAAGGAAGGTGCTGTAAGATGGTCAGAATTAGCGGACGGAGGGCTCCGTACCTTCCTATGACACAGTGAATTGATCCTGGCGTGCAGCCCCATATAATATGCACGGACCACAACGCCCAGAACCGCGCGTGAAACCAGGCCGATTGTGAGCAGGCAGTGGCGCGGAGCAAGCCATCCAAATTCCTTCGAGGTTTATTCCACGCCATTCATTCCTTTGCCCGACCAGCATTCAGCAACAGTTCCTGCTCTTCAGCTTGGCCTCCAGTACATCTGCCGCTCCGACAACCTGACGGAGACGGTCGCGCGCATGTCATGATCTGACCCCAGCGTCTTGGGAGGAGCTCGAGGGGCGATCGCGAAACTGACAAATCCAGAGACTGAGGAACCGACGGCACCATGAGCGCCACCAACAACGACCTCGACTTCGACGCCCTCACCGCTGAGGACTGGAGGGTGCAGGAGGCGCGCGATGAAGCTGCTATCCGCCAAATCAGCAATAACCTGGGTACCCAGAACGATGGGTTGACCGAGCTGATTGGAAAAGTCACATCTGGGGGCGCCATCGACCAGCGCGGGAAGGCAGACGATGCTATTGATTTCGAGGATATCGACTTAAGCGACGAGGACGATCTTCCCGAGGAGGAGGAACCGAGCGGGACAGCAGGCACGCTCGATGTGCCCGGCCTGACCGACGACGGCGGAACAAGCAACGACACCGACGACCTCTTTGGTGGGGACGTTCCTTCGTCGCCTTTGGACGGGGGACACGGTGGCCTCCGTTCATCGCCACATCCCCTCGATGCAGATGCCGACGACCAGATTCATTTAGGCCCGCCTGGTGGAGAGTCGATCGAGGATCTCAGGAACCTCAACTTCGACCACGATGAGGATCAAGCCCAGACAAACCAGGATCCAAGCATCCCTCCCCCGGCCGAAAACTTCATCGATGCTGTCAAGCAAGCATATCCGGGTTTCGAAGAGAATGCCGTTCTCAATTGGAACGAGCTGCTGCGTCCAAAGCAGGCCACCTGGATCTCGAAAAAGCCTGCGAAAGTGCCCAAGCCGCTCATCCCGTCCAAGCTCAGCTTAGAGCTGGGCGCCGATCAAGAAAAGATGTTCCGCATTCCCGGGCCAGCATCATCAACCGTATACCAAAGGATTAGGGAGGCTGAGGCACGCGGTTTGGTCTGTCTCGAGGAGGTTGAGCCGTTGGAACGGTCTGACCTTGAGGTCTTCGCTCTCGAAGAGGATGAGGAGACTGATTCAGAGCAGATCGGTGGTTACACCCTGAGGGATATTGCCACTATTTGTGACGACTGGGAATCCATGATCGAGCTCGGCGATTCTGTCTTGGTTCACGTCGAACCGAAACCTGACAACAGGGCCATCAAGGGTGAGCCTGATGAGGATGGAGAGTTTGACGACATGTTCTGGGATGAACCTGCCGCTAAGAGAAGGCGGGTTGAGATACCTCGTGGGCTCCCTCCTATCCCTCGATTTACAGCGCCCGACTTCGACAACTTTGAGGAGGCCACGGCAAAGTTAGGGAAGCGTGTGATTCTCGATATGAACGACCCATATCTTCTCATCGATGACGTGGAATCAGAACGCGCGACAAAACGAAGGAAGATCCAGCACAAGACTATCCGTCTATCCAATGGGAAACTCGGTCGCGAATTGGGGCAGCGGTTCAACTACTCCAATGACGCTGCCTACGATGCCTTGAAGGAAAACAACCAGAACAGGGTGCGCGCAACACTTTCCACCATTCCGGTTGAGCACAGCATGACGGCCCAACGGCTATCCTGGCCTTACTACAGGGTCAAGCTTTCAGCCAGTGATCCTCACAGTTATCATCGACCTCAGTTCCACCCTCGAAAGGACGCTTTCCAGTTCATCAAATTTTCTAAGCCAGGCTTCCACAAGAGGAAACTTCTTAGGGGAAAGAAGGTGGCGGAAATCTACCAACATTCGGTGGATCTTACGTTGAACGACAACTCAACGGCCGTCCTTTTCGAGTTCTGTGAAGAAATTCCTACCGTCCTGTCCAACTTTGGCATGGGGCAGAAAGTTGTCAACTACGTCCGCCGCACCAAAGGAGCCGACGTTCGACCAGAAAAGCAAGAACTCGGTGAATCATGTATCCTCATGCCCGAGGACCGCTCTCCATTCGCCATATTCGGACATGTGCACCCGGGCGAGGTGGTCCCCACTCTCCACAACCAGATGTTCCGCGCCCCAATATTCAAGCACAATGCCCGGGGCACTGATTTCCTCGTTGGCCGCAGCACTACTGGTCAGCAAGGCTCAACGTGGTATATTCGGAACATCGATCACCTCTATGTTGTTGGCCAGACTTTGCCATCAATGGAAGTACCTGGGCCGCACTCAAGGCGTGTGACGAACATTGCCAAGAACCGACTCAAAATGGTTTCCTATCGGCTGCTACGTCGTAGCGAGCACGTCACACTCCACGACATAACGCAGCACGTTGCCGATTCAAACGAGTCGCAGAATCGCCAGAAACTCAAGGAGTTCCTTCGTTTTCGCAAGGACACAAAGGACTGGGCTCTCCCCGAAGGCGAGGAAATGATGCCCGAACCAGGTATCCGCGCCCTTGTTCGGCCTGAAGAAGTCTGCCTTTTAGACGCAATGCAGGTCGGCGCCCACGAGCTCGAGAACGGCGGTTACGAAATCAACGATGGCGAGAAGGACGACGGCGCAGCAGAGGATGAACTTCAACCTGACGCTCTTGCAAGCAAGATGGCCCCCTGGAGAACCACCAAAGCCTTCATTGATGCTAGTCACGGCAAAGCGATGCTTGCTGTCCATGGAGCTGGCGACCCCACTGGAAAGGGACTAGGTATCAGCTTCCTTAGGACGTCAATGAAGGGTGGCTATCTGGAACAACTCCAGGGGCCTCTGGCTACGTCTGCGGATGCTATTGAGAGGCAACGCAAAGCCAATGGCGGCCACATGTACAATGTCAAGAACCAAGACACACTCTACACCGAAGCTATCACGGATATCTGGAATCGGCAGCGGGAGAGCCTTCAAGACATTCAAGAACATGACGACGAAGATGTTCTTATGCAAGAAGACGAGGACGAACGATTTAATGTGTCACAGAGTCAAGTTCCGGCAACTCCTGCTGTGCCTGATGGCATGAGTCAAATCAGCCAGAGCGCGGCCAGCGCTTTAAACCGAAAAAAGCTAAAGATCACCAGAGAGGTGAGACGCAGCAACGGCGAGATTGAGACGGTGACGGAGATTGTACACGACCCTGTCGTCATTGCGCAGTACATGAAGAGACGGCGACAGCAAGATCTCGAGAAGATAGAGTAAGTTTCCAACACAAAAATGCACGCTAGCGGCGAGTCCTAGCATGCTAATAATATGCGCAGTATCTACTCGGCCAAGCTTACTGGCGATCAAGAGAGAGATGCCTTGATTCTTGAAATGTACGTAACCAAACCCATAACCCTTTCAACAGATTACTCACATCTTCACAGGGCCCGGAAAGAGCAGGAGCGACTGATGAAGAACAAAGAGCGACGTAAGAAGCGCGAGAAGCAGAAGAAGCTCCAAGCCAAAATCACCGGAGTCAGTCTCCCTGGGGTCGACGAAGGCTCCCCAGAACCCTCGACCGAGAAGGTCACGGGCACAACACGCAAATGCGCGAACTGTGGGCAGATTGGCCATATCAAAACCAACAAAAAGTACTGCAGCAACCCTCTCATTCCCCTCTTCACTGACCCCTCCACATGGAATACACTTGCTTTTGATAAGTGGCTGGGCTGAAAACCCCCCTCTTCCTATTCCTCACTATCCCCTTTTCAAGTTTTCGCCATCTTTTTCAGTTTCAGTTCGCTAACAATAATACCCCAAAGGCTTTGCCCTCTGCTTAACGGTTCGATGCCGCGTGACCAGAATCAAGACGAGCTTGCGAGCCTCGGCTCCATTAACGCCCCGGTTGCCGCTAGTTTCGTCGGCTGAGTGCTTTACTTTCTTTCTTTGGTTCTCCAGGACTTCTATTTGCGTCGGAAGGTCATTAGGGAAGTGGCGTTTTGATATCCGGGCGGGATGTTTTAGGTTTATGGCTTCGTGGATAGGATTCACGCCGGGGTTAAGGACAAGCACACGCCGCGAAAGTCCGGTTTGGGTGGGCTATGGGATGCTCCATTGCGAATGTGAGCAAGGATATGTAGAGGCCGACATGACCTACTTGAGACGAGCGGGCGGGATCACCGCGAGAGGGGGGTGGGGTGTTTGCCAAAATGGTATCTCAGATCAGCTCGGCTATCGCCTGTCTGCCACATATCCACGTGGAAAACATATCGGCGTATGGGCAGGCATAACTTGAGTAGGATAGGGAGAAACGAGACCAAGGCACAGTACATTACATGCATTCGGGACAGACAGGGACAGGAGCGGGTGCCCAGGGGCATGGTATTATTTAGGTCGACGGGATGTCACCCCGCGCCGCACCGTTCGTCTTGGTCCGGCAACCAAAAAAATACCTTTTTGACACCATCTTTACTGATTTCTGGCTTACCTGATTGTTACGTGTTGTCAGGAGCGAACCCCATTCGTCAAGCACCGGGTGACCGGCTCGGCCCTTGTAGAAGGTGGCACAAGGGGATACAGAGGTATACAAAGGGCGTGTGTATGTGTGTGGATGAGCTCATCCCCTCCTCTGGCTTCTTCTTCTGGAAGGGCGATTTGGAAGCCCGAGTTAAAGTGTTAAGGAGTGGTCATGATACACAGCAGACTGGCGGGTATGGGCCAGGACCTAACAGTTACATCAGCCGGCCGAAGAATTGTAAGCGAGAGAAGAGGCGATAGGGAGGAAAAAGAAGCGTTGTGTTGCCCTGCCTGTGCAAGGTGAGAAGATAAGGTAAGGAAGGTATGGTACGTTTGTATGTGGTCGGCGTGTGTACGTGCCTGTTCCTGTGCCTGGTTAAAGTGATGCCAAAAATGGAACAAACGAGCGAACGTTGGGAACGGCACGTAAACCTGGGTTAAGTTCGGCAGGTAGGGTAGTAGGCGGCACGCACGGGGGTTGATGGGGATGGATCAACCTCGCATGTCCCATTTCTTGGCTCTCTTCAGCCTCCATCATTCGGGGGTTTGCCTTGCGGTCTGGAGTTTCTACATTTTTACAGGAGAGAGGGTGGTGGTGTTGCTATTGCGTGCTTGAACGCACAGGGGAGATCAAGGCAGGGAGGCGATGAAAAGGGATAGATGGTGCTGTAGAGAAAGGTTGTGACGGGATGAATTATTGGGGCTCGCTGCTACGCTGGGGTCTGCTCTGGATCACGGGCTTTCCTAGAGCTCGTCATGTAGGATCGAGCACCGCCGGTCGGTTCGTCATCGTGGATCCTTCCATCGTGTGAGTATGGGTGGGTGATCCAGGGCCGAGAAGTCCGTGTGTCTGCGGACTTCGCGGTCAGCACGGCAAGACCCGTGTGAAGCATACCATACAGTATCGAATAGCTAGCCGCCCTGTGGCGGAAGAAAGAGGGCATGAACAAGTGGACACCGCGCCCGCCCTGTGAGCTTCCAAGTAGTTATGCGGGAGCGGGAGCCACAAATGGCCGACCACCGATGGTGATTCCATCCATCCTCTGCAAGCGGGAAGAAGCACAGCCTTGCGGTAGTCAAGACTACCGGTCGGACGGGTGGGGACTTGAAACACCAAACAAAGCCACAGTGAGAATCTGCGCTTATGCCCAGGGCTGGCATGATGGGGTAAATAGCAGATCGGATGGCAGATCGGATCAGATAACCGGCTGTTGTTGGTGAGATGGGGTGGCTGAAAACAACCAGCCTGAGAGACGGCCGAAAGAAGGTCTAAATGCCTTGATATCACCCTACTCGACACTGCTGGGTAGATGGGCAGACGGGGTGGCAGAGCTCCGCGATGCATGTGCAAGGAGACGGTGAGCCTTGGCGGTTGGGAGAAGCCTAGAGAGCCAGGAACCAGACCGCGAAGAAGGCCCGCATGGTGATCTGCAGTATCCAGTCTGTTGGTGCAGCTGTTTCATCAGCCTCCACAGACACAGAGGAGCAGAGCTGTAGAGTGACGATATTGCATGCTGCATACCCGCGGATCTCTCTCGATAGGACAGCAGGAGAACGCAGATGTCGTTGGTTTCTCCCTCCTCTGTTACTAAGTTTATCGTCGACGCACGCGGCCTGCGTTGGCATGCTCCGGGATAGAATCGAGACAGCATCCCAAGCTGCATCTTGTGGGTGAGTGCCTTGCTTAACCGCCGCCCTACGGGCAAGGGTTGATATTGTTCCCGGCACTGAACGACACTCCCGAGTTCATGGGTCCCGTCTCTGGGAACGGGAGGGATGGTTGACGCACTGTTCCTACTTTGGGTCTAGACTTCGCCGTCGGCACCCATATCGGGATCGGTGGACCAGAAAACCGGTGGGCGGCCGTGTGAGCAAGATGCGATTTAGGAGATTTGATGTCCGTCTCACACCCTTCCGGAGAAGAGGTGGGTGGGAAGACCGCTCATTGGCAGAGGAGACGCAGATGCAACGTGCTGCGCGGTCTCAGAATAGCTGGCATGGCAGGAGGAGTAAGGCGGAGAAATGGGGGAGCAATGCATGGGTGATCGAAGCTTCCATGGACGTCGAGTGACGGGTGACGGTCAACAATGAATTGATTGACAGAGAGAAAGGCCGAGAGAGCGCCATAGGGAGAGCCGAGAGAACGAACTAGTCAATCCGAGCCTTCTTCGACAGTCGACAGGCATGCTCGAACACCAACAGAGATCCCAGCGCACCAATGGCGGGATTTGTTTGAGTGCGGTGTCAAGCAGAGGTCTGTGATTTGGAGCTTTCGACACTAGCGTCGAGTGACAGAAGCGCGCCCTGATTGCACCACATCGCAGGGCTGCGCGTGCTCGCTCCGCGTCACTCGCGTGCCCGGGATGGTCGATGCTAAAAATAGCTAAAAATAGCACCCGGAGCTTTGAGCTGTGCCGAGATCGATGGCGGGCAAATTGTAATTTAGCCCAACTGGGATCATTTAACCCTCCCGGCGCTTGCAGCTCATTGTGGGCTAAATTATGGCCAATTAACAACGGTTTCGCCGAGAGCGCTGTGGCGGTCTGCCGAATCCTCCTCCAGGCCGCGTTGTTCACCCGCACAGACGAGCGCTGATTGACGCACTCCTGGGTTCTTGTGCTTGTTGGCTGCAGGCCTCGGTGAGATGTGCAGTTGGGAGCTCGTCTGATTGATGGGCAAGCAATTCGATCCCTCGCACTTCCGTGTTTTTGGCCCTCCATTCGGATAGTCAGAACGACGATATCGAAATGAGTACCGGCTGGGCCCTCAGGTCAACCCCGCATCTGATATCACTTTGGGTCTCTTGGTTCTGCCCAGCGGCCGGACATAATTTGCCCCTATCTGATCCTTTGTCTTGATGCGGATTTTACCCACGATGGCGTCTGTGTCGGCTATCTGAGACGGTAGCATCGATTGTTTGAGCGGCACTTGATGGCTCCACCATGTGGACGTTCTCGGAGGCGCTCCATCTTCCGCATCGAGCGCCGGGGCACCGTTTCTGCAGCAGTAGCGTGGTATCATCACGGCTAGCACGGTTTAGGAATATCTTCAGTCAGGACCCCTCCCACCGCCTACAGTATCCTCGAGAATAGAGTAAGTAAACACGACGCTGTCGGCTCTCCTTATGGCGCGCCCAAAGCAGAGGATATATCTCGATCCAAACCAGGGGACTTCGGGTTGTGCTGGTCAAGCAGTTATGTCTCAGCTGCGCCGAATCTCGATGCGCCTTCAGCTGAACCAATCAGCACCGCCCAGCCGTTGTGTTTGAGGTTGATGGCACAGACCGAATCAGCTCGGAAGGGAGGGGCAGCCGGCTGGTGAGAGAGTCACCTCGCGGAGCTGCGCAGATACGAGGGAGCGACAAACAACCGTCTCCGTGTTATTTCTCAAATGCATGCCCTTCGCGGCCAGAGAGCGGAGATATGCACAAACTGCAAAGGTCTCTCCACCGTGAATAAATGAAGCCGGAACGGTGGATGATGTGCCCCTCTGAAAAATCTGAAGGTTCTTTCCCGGTTATATTGCTGAACGAGATTTGCTGGTGTCATTCTCCGGAACCGAGATGCAACGGCTACAGAAAATACCAATCAGGTCACTTTGCATCCATATCTGCCTGGCGGTCCCTGGCAGCCAATGCCGGGCCGTCGGGCATGCTCCAGTGGCCGAGCACGAGATTTTCAGGCGTCTTTCAGCAGACACCAGCGCCCAAGCTCGAAACCCTTTTCAGCACTTGGTTGCACTGCTGCTCCTCTCGGGATGCCTTGCCCGCTGCCTCTGTGCTTCGTCCGTCGGCGTTCCTTCGGCGCCTACCTAGCCATGTCATCATAGAGCCCGAGCTGATTTAGGCCTGCAACAAACCATCCTAAACATGGGCGGCCCGCGCGGAGGAGGAGACAGAGCGCTTCATGGACGGGCGGAATCGAAGAAGCTTTGGGCTTTCTTGTCCGAGCCTGGCGTTCGAGAAGACCGTTGGTCCGCAAAACTGGCTAAGACGCATCGGGAAGGGTCTTTATCTTCGCAGCCCACCAATCCCGCAGCGACCCTTGCTTCGGCTTTGCTTGGCTGGGTCGCCGCTGGCCGCTTGTCGTTGGCGTGCCAAGCCTGACTCGACTCCCGGGGCAAGTGCGTTCCCGCCCACTTTCCCACCTTTGCCCGCCCCTCTGTGCTTTTCTCCTCCCCCAACCCCAAACTGTGGTGACTTGGACTATAATTAGCATCACCAAAACCAGCCTCATTGCCTTCCTCTGCATCAAGCAGTGCCGCAAGTACCAGTGTATCTTTTCTACCCTGGTTGCAAGCCGTAGGAATTGACGTCGACCATCAACATCCCACGGCTGCTTCCGCCAAAAGACACAAAAAGACGGCGTCACCCTGCCATCGCCGTCATCCGAGTCTGTGGGTTTCAAGATCACGACCGACTCCATCCACCAGAACCGCGACCACCCTGCCGCGAAGCTTCCGTCCGGTCCCAAGCCCAGGACATAGCTCCCCGCAGCTGTTTGCATCGCGACCCTCGTTGTCGCCGCCGCGCCCATCTCTGTCGCCAACCATCTCGACGACGTCGCCCTCTGGGTGTTGAAACACTCCTCTGTGGCCGAGTTCGCCACGACGGTGCCGATTGACCGTCGCCCACCGCAGCACCAGCGCCATCCCCTTTGAGCACATCTCTTTTCCCCGATAGATCTTTCGCCGCACGGTCGACAAGATGGGCCGGAGAAAGATCGAAATCAAGGCGATCAAGGATGACCGGAATCGCTCTGTGTAAGCAGCTGTCGCACCCCTCGCACACTCTCCCATCGCTAACCGCGACTTTTGTCTGCAGCACCTTCTTGAAACGCAAGGGTGGTCTCTTCAAGAAGGCTCATGAGCTCTCCGTGCTCTGCTCCGTCGACGTTGCAGTCTTCATCTTTGGTAGCAATAAGAAGCTGTACGAGTATTCATCATGCGACATGCGTGATTTGATCACACGGTACACATACGTATGTGCCAGCAGCGAGACATCCAAGCACAACAGGATTTTGCTAACATATCTCAACAGCATGGTGGACCGAACGAGCACAAAGGGCCGTCTGACTTTAATGGCGGTGCCGATGAGGAAGAGGACGAGGACGAGAACGGCACTCCCCCGCAAGCCGACGGCATGGATCCCCAGATGCTCCCTCCTCACTTCCAAGGCCAACCACCTTTCGCTCACATGAGACACCACACACCATCTGCATCGCCTCCGATTCCTAACGGCGCCTTTGCGGCACATCCCGCACACGGTGCACGAGGACTCACTCCCCAGCCAGGGATGGGATCTAGGCCATCATCCAGGAACGACATCCGAAGAATGAACCCCGCCATGGTTGGCCAGCAGGTCGGCCCTGGGCATCCTCAACCTCAGGTGAATGGCTACGCGTTCATGCCGCAGCCAGCCATCTACAACCCTCAAAACCCCACAAACATACAGCCAAACATGCCTCCCCACTCCGTGTCCCAAGTACACCCTCAGTACGCATATCCTCCACCACAAGCGCACACCCATCAGATGCAGTCGTACATGGAGGACCAGCGGAGGTCTTCTTTGCCTCCCAATTTCCCTCCCCAACCACAAGTACAACAACCACAGCGCCACTCCGTGTCACCCCCACAACCTCCTGCTTCTCAACTTCCTTCTCAGCCAGTTCAACACATGCCTCCTACACCGCCGCAACCTCATGTGAATCCCATGAGGAGTCCGCCACAACCCCAGCACCCCCTTGGGCCACCACAGCAGCATCAACAGCAGCAGCAGCAACAGCAGCAGCAGCAGCAGCAACAGCAGCAACAACAGCAACAGCAGCAACAGCAGCAACAGCAACAGCAACAGCAACAGCACCAACACCAACAACAGCACCAACACCAGCAGCATCAACAGCAACAGCAGCCCCAGCAGCAGACTCAGCATCTGGCACCTCCTCAAGAGCCACAGCCACCCGCGCCTGTTGAGCCCAGGACAAAGCCAGAGCCGGTCGATCAGCGGCGGCAGTCTCTTCTGCTTGATACTTCGATCAAGAAGCAACCTCAGCGCTCTCGGGCGAGCATCTTCACTCCTATTGATGAGAATCGGTCCATACTATCACAGCATCTGGCGGCTTTTGCTCCAGATTCAAAGTCCGATGGAACTGTCAACCGTTCACAATCGATTGATGTAGGTAGCGTCTCGAGGAACAACGGAACTGGCTCGCCACCTCAACTTCAGCGTGCAAGCACGCAGGGGCAGGCAATCAAGAGAAATGGGTCCATGTCTTCGATTCCAGAAACAACTTTCACACCACCGTCACGGTCCAATAGCCTCCGCGTCGGTGGTGGGCCATCGCGACCCCGGTTGAAGGTTCAGATCCCTGACGAGCCTTCGGACGGAGGGAGCGCCACTACGTCGCCTCACGGCACTACCTCAACTGATGTCACATCGCAGCCCTCGAGACGACCTACGGACTCACACTCGGGTAGTATGGTTCTGCCTCCTCCGTCCCCCTCGGCTTCATCACTCCTCTCAGCTGGGGCTTCTGGACCACCGAACCCTTTTGCTCGACCCGTTCCTCATCAGAACAACAATAACAACATGAATATCGATACCCCGGTGTCTGCTCTGCCGTCACGCTTCCTCAACAACGAGTTTCTCCCCAGTCCCAGCAGTTTTTATCCGGAATGGAACTTTCGTGGAAGCGACAGCAATACCCTTCCAAGCCCTCTGAACTTTGCGACCCCGGTTATCAGCAATGGCCCTTCTTTCCTGAGGGATGATCCCACCCCTCATAAGAGGAAGAGCCCTGAGATCAGCGGCAACGGTCCTCATCATGACCACATGGACATGGGAAGCGAGGCCAAGCGTGTCAAGGTCGACTCATGAGCAATAAACCATACACTTCGAGCTGTATCATATGCTTCGTTTCTAAGACATTTTTGGATGTTTTTTATATCTCCTCTACTTTTGGCGGGCGGCAAGGATCAAAAATAGCGAGTTGGGACATTTTGGTTTCGGGGGGATGATTGTCTTTTCACATCCGGCATAGGGTGAGCATCATTGTATGGCGTCATGGGCGATTGGAGGAACGAAGATACGGGTACGACGACTGAAGAGGGCACGACTTGTTTGCTTCTTTTTTTTTTTTGGTTTTTATCTGCTTCTTGGGTATGTCTTTGGAGACACTTGAAGACGAGATTTGGTGCTTAGCGTTTTAGTGTTGTATCAAAATTAGAGCCTTCTCTGGACGAATTTGAGTGGTTTCGAACTTGCCAATCAACAACCAGAGTTTCGTTTGGTGTGTTTCCCTCTTCTGTTCTAGCAGTAACCGACTGCGACGAGCCGTGAAGCCCCCACCGCGAAGGCGTGCCATCCATCGCACACAGGGTGGCCACAAAAACTGTGGCAGTTGGCGGCTAACAGTCCATACACATCGCTTGAGCGTAAGGCTGAGCAGACGCCAACTCAATCCTTCTGCGGGCTTCCGCAGTTCGGAAGCTTCTAACGAGACGCTATGTTCTAGACAATCGGAACATCGCGCCTCCCGCCCGGTCGAGAGGTGGGCTCCCACAATTCTCGACAAATCCGCTCTCATTGAGCAGACTTGCCACGCGCCATCATGGAGATCTATGGGTAGTCAGCTACATGCTCTAGCGTGTCTGCACGCGTGGGTGGCACGTTTTTCTTCTTCATCGGGCTGTGTATGGTGTGTGAGAGTGTGTCTTTGTGTGAAAGGTTGCCGCTGAAAGGGAGGGGAGGGGATGCAGTGGATAGGGCAGAGGGGGTGGGTAGCCGAGCTATTCTTAGAAGCACTTTTGGGGAAGTGGGAATCGGACTTTTTGGGGTCTTGGGGGGGCGCCATGCATGCATGTAATGCATATGCGTGTGCGCGACGGATGGGTTCGTGAGGGGATATTCTGCCCGCCGCGGATGGAGTTTGGGATTGGGGTTTGGGGAAATCGGTGATGAGGCGTGGAGGTAGGTGACGGAGGAAATAAGGTTGGGAGGCTGTAAACGGGGGGGGGGGGTTGAGAGTCAGAGTCAGAGTCAGAGTCAGAGTGGCGGAACTACCTCACCTACGCCCGCGATGATGGTGTATACGAAGGGATCCGATGGTCTGATGTTGACCGCTAGATCTGCGAGTTGCTGATGGGATGGCAGATGGTGTCTGTTTGGCTTCTTGTGTAGTAAGCCTGTGTAAGTGATATGCATATTATCTAAGATACCTATGCTATCAGTAGGTTGGTGCTTGCTCACAACGGCGATTTTATCTTCGATCGGTTTCACACGTTGTGAGTAGAGGCCGTTTAACACACAACTTGTAGACCGCAGAGATGAGTCTTTGGATACCAGAATCTCGGTCATCACTCCCAGTTCTCAGCTTTGTATTGATTCCTGTTCCTGTTCCTGTTCCAAGTTACGTTTTTCTGTTCCCAGATCGTGTTTCTGTTTCCTGACTCAGTTCTAGTTCACCTTCAACCACCAAGCGCTCCAGCCAGTCCTTGGTCGTCGTTTAGCGCCATATCGCCCACCCTCCTTTTCATCAATCGTCATCGCGCTTGGCGCCTAACTTCTTGATCTGGACTCACTTTGCTTCCCAGCGCTGCCCGGCGGCACCATTCGCTGTTTTCTGGGGCTATGCCCATTGGCCTTACTTCCAATCTCGATATTCTGCATCAATCTCTCAGTCTGTAAGTCTCCTCCGAGTTGGCGGTTCCGTTTTCTGGAACAATCCTTATTGGCTCTGATTCCAACTTCGACATTTGCGTTAATCGCCCAGTCTTTCCAGCTGGCGGCTCCGTTTTCTGGAGGTTTCGTCATTGGCCTTGCTTCCAACTTCGACATTATGTATCAATCGCCCAGTCTGAAGGCCTTCTCCCAGCTGGCGGCTCCGCTTTCTGGGGCAATCCTTATTGGCCTTATTTCCAAACTCAACAGCCTAAGTTGATTGTCAAGTCTATAAGCCTCCTTCCAGCTGGCGGCTCCGTTTTCTGGAGCAATCTTCATTGGTTTTGATCACAATTTCGACTCACTGCCTGGTTGCTGAAGTAGTGATATCCGCCGCATAACTGCCAGTCTAACTTGAGCTCCGAAATCCCCTTCCCTCTATGCGATGGTGTGTCCAATCCTTCACCGGCGGCTCTGTTTTCTGCTTTCTGTTTCCCGCTTCCTAGTTCAAGGAGATTCATTCTTTTCTGGTAAAGCGTGGATTATGTCTTCCTCGGGGTATCATCTATATATTCCATGCCCTGTCCCCCATTCTTGTAAGTCATGGCCAGCACCCATCAGTGAACACTATCATTCAGAGAAAAGAAAACATCCTCTTGTCAAAATCAGCATTAACAACACCAACCCCATACTAACACAAAACATTCAACCATACTTATCATGTTTACTCTTTACCTTCATATTGAGGAGTACTTCGTGGTAATCACCATCCCTGCGGGCCCTCCTGAGACGCTTCACCTCTTCGTCGTCCAGCCGCCGCCCTGCCGCATCCTCGAGGTCCTGCCGACTAATCTTCTCACGCGCCCTCTCCTCTTTCGTCGTCTTGAGCCGCGGTTTGAACCGGGCCTGCATTCGAATGCGAAGCGTCGTGTCGAACGAAACGTCAGTCGCGTCCCCGCGCACCTCCGGCGCCTTCGACGCGCCGCCGCGAGGCGCGCGTACCTTCATGAACGTATCACGGAGCGTCTGGACTTGAAAGGTCCCGGGGGTGTCGGCGGTGGCCGTAAGGACGAAGGACTCTAACGGGGAGATGGCCTCCGACGTGGCGGAGAAGACGCCGATTTTGTCGCAGCTTAGGTATCTAGCGGGGGAGGATTGTCAGTTATTCAGTCTGTAGGATAGGCAGATAATGGCTTTGGGAAAGATAAATTGAAGAGTAGTTTATTTGCGTACTTTCCGTGATGCCCCTTAAATCGATAGTTCTCGGTTCCAACAATGCGGTTGGCAATCCACACCTGGCGCACATCGTGAGGCTCAGCGGTCGATGGGTTCCCGTCGACGATGTTCTCGATGGGGATAGTGAAGACCTTGCCGTTGGCGTCGCATGCGAGGGCCGTCGGCGGTTCCGTGGGCAGCACGAACATGATGGGTCCTGCGATGTCCGTCAAGACATCGGCTGACACCCAGCTGTCGTCATCGTCCGGATTCTCAGCGTCTTCGTCCTCTTTCGCCGACTTGGTTGCTTTCAGTTGCCGTCCGCCATTGCTGTCTACTGCGCCGTCGTCGTCGACCCCAGCGGTGCGCTTTCTCTTTTTTGGCTTCTTGTCGCCTTTGAAGGAGAGTGCTTTTACCATCGTGAACGTTGACGTAGTTTGCGGTTGTAAAACAGACGGGACAGCGGGTATTTCCTGAAATCGTGGTGGGGGGCTCAGCGGCTCGGCGGGTAGATAGTGGAGACCCACACAGCCAAGGCACAACAATATTGGGGCGGCACAGTACACTAGGCTAATCCAAGGCCGTTCAGTTGAAGCGTCTAAGCTTCTACTTTGAATCGTTAAACCGCTAAATTCAGTTTCACCTCTATCTACAGGTATGTCTTCAGTGTAAATATATACAAAAGAGAAGGACCCTCTGCCCAAACGCCAGGATATCCCGAAAACTTGGTTTAAAAAAAACGGCCGCCGCACTTAATATACACAAAATAACCATCGTCCCTGATGCCTTAGGGCGTCGGCTGGACAGGAGACGGCGCCTGTTGTGGGGGCGCGCTCGAAGCAGGCGGCACCTTCGGTGGAGGTGGTCCCGAAGCAGGTGGTGCCTTGGCTGGAGGTGGGCTCGAAGCAGGCGCCTTCTTCGGTGGGGGCGGTGGTTTCTTGGTCTCCCAGTCCCTCACGACGCGCCACTGGTCGTTCAGGCTCAGCGACGTGTCCTTGCCCAGGTTGCACTTCGCGGTACCCCATTTCCTCTTGTAGATCTCTCTTCCTGCATCAGTGAGCACCGAAAAGGCCTCGCCAAACCCGCCGCCGTCGTAATGGAAGGGCTCGCCAGCCCCGCCCCGCTGCGCCGTCTGCCACGTGTTGCGGTTCTTGTAACCTTCACGATACTTGTAGTAGTTCATCGTCAGGCCAACAAGATTGAGCAGGCGGAAGTACTCGATCGGATCTGTCGGCGTAACAACAGCTTCCACCTCGGGCACCGGTTCAGGTACCGGCTCCGGTATCGCCTCGTCTTCGTCCGCTAATACTGCAGTCTCTTCCTCTTCCTCATCCACCTCGGCCGCGGTGTTATCGCGCCGCTTGACACCGGGGAAGGGGTCAACAGGCTCGGGAGTAGTGGGTTTTGCGTCGGCACTGGCATCAGCAGTTGCGTTACTGGTGGGGCGCTTCCCAGTAGGCTTCGGCTTTGCCGGTGGGGGCTTCTTTGCAGCCTCTTCCTCAGCCTTCTGCCTGGCCTTTTCCTCCCTAAACGCGTCCTCCCCTATTTCCTTCTTCAAGGCATCGTCTTTTGCCTTCTGGATAGACTCCCTCGCGGCCTTCTCCTGCTTCTCCTTTTCTTCGGCTACCTTGGTTCCCGGAGGGGGATTCGGATCGGCAAAGTCAGGAACACTATCCGGGAGTCGGTAAAAGGCGCCCAAGTCGGTCATGACGGAAGATACATCGTTGATGATGCCGACGCGGCGGAACTTGGTTGACCATCCATCCATTGTCAACTTGCCGTTCAGGTCGCAATCGGAGTTGTAGTAAGGAATCAACGAGTCGTAACCGCCAACGGCCTCGAAAGCCTCTAAGTTGACAAGGGTCAAGTGGTCATACTGGTACCACCGCATTCCCCAGCGCTCGCCTCTTTCAAGCGTGTCCTGGAGCTCGGCCAGACAGTTTTCGTAAATCGTGCGATATCCCGGCTGGCCTGCGGCAGGAGGAAACATGCCGGCACGCTCGTCGTCTTGGTCATAAAACTCCCAGGGACGGTCGCTAAACGCAAAGGGTTAGCTAACTGCAACCATAACAGCCACAACAGGGATAATGGGCATACCCTCTCCTTCGGACATCCTCTGGCCCATCCTCGAACGAGAAAACCACCACGTCCTGGTGACTGTACCAATAATACGGATAGTCATTCTCATACGCATCATGCATGAAAAAGTTCATCATCTGCGCAAAGTTCAACAGAACCGGCGTCTGGATAACCCGCACTCCCAGCCGGGCCAGTGTCGTGTGGTTCAGGTAAAACGGGTTTTGCAGGGTCAGCAGCCCGTCGCGGTTGCTGTTGTGGACACCCGTATTCTCGACGATGAAGATGCTCTCGGGCGGCCACCCCGCCGTGATGTACGACACGACGGCCTGCAGCAGCATCGGCCATTGGCGCGTGAACCCGATGTAGAGTGGGGGGATGTGGTCAAGGCCATACTCCTCGTGCATATTTGGTCTGCGAGAAGCGTTAGTGATTTTTCCTCTTGTACTCGAGATTCCTGCCGAGGGAGCCGGATGTGCAGCGCGTTGCGTACCGTGGCACATTGTATTCGGGAATCGGAGGTGGTGGACCGTCGGACAGCGCAAGGAGCGGAAATGGGTCCAGTACAGGCGCTGGTCCATCGGTAGCGGCAGGTTTGTAGATAGGGGGATTCAGGTTCGTCGGCGGTCTCCTGTTCCTAGGTGTACCTGTGGGCGGGGGCTTGCGCGTCTTCGCCAGCGCGGACCGAGTCCTGGTCGCCGTACCGGTGGGCGTGACCGTCTGGGTGAGTGTCACAATGCTGACGCTGACACTCACGCTAGGACTGGAGTTGCTGCCTTCAGGATTCGTGCCAATGCCGCCGCTGCCGATCGGGTTCGACAGGCGAAATGTCCCCGAGTTGGACGACACCGAGTAGCCATAGAACAGCATGCAGCTGAGGACGAAGGCGAACAGCACGGGCATAGCGCTGCGCGTATAGCGCGAGTGCGTGGGTATCAGCGCCATCTCGTCGTCGTTGTCGCAGGCGATGCTGGGGACAGCAGCGCTGCTTATTCTTTCGTTGTCAACGATGAGAAGGACAGAGATGGGGGAGTGGCTCCCTTTTTTCACCAAAACTGCACTGCGCCCCTGTCAAGACACCCCTATCGCCTGCTTCGATATGTACATACGTGCTGCGTAGGGATCGCCTCAGCACTAGGTAATCCCCTCGTACCGCAGAGGGGGATCCGTTCTCGTCCCTCCCAGCTGAGCACCAGCAGCCACTGCGCACGATCTGTGACAAGCAAACAAGCATTGAAGGGGGGAATATTGGATCCAGGCGCCGCTTTGATTGGCTACCTCAACGGCAGCCTGCATGCCGAGACTTGGCCATTGCTCGATAGCGCAATCCAGGTAAGGGGCGATACCAGGACGAGGGACCTGGAACACCACCTTAGATCCGCAGCTGGGCCCCCGGGACGAGCGGGAGTTGAGCCCCTGAGAATCAGCCAATACTAATAAAGAAATGTGATTTCCTAAATGATTGTGCAATCGCGTAATGTGGAAAGTGGTTGATGATGCCTTTGCAGAGCTTCCCGATATCCAAGAATGCTACATACATCCGTAGGCGCGCGACCGGTAATAACGGCGATGGAGAACAGGAAGGAAGACCAGAAAACGACGATCTACTCCTTCGTTTCTGATTGCTCCACTGTGCTAAGCTGGCACTGGTCAAGGGGAGGCAACCTGACGTAAGGGTACACCAAAGATCCATAAACCAATTCCAACAAGGCCGATCAGTCGGAAAGCTACAGAGCCAACAATCTGCGTCACGATGCTGGCCAGACTTGTTTAACGACGGTTCGTAATGCCTGTGCCAGAAAGGTTTCCTTTTGATGAGGTCCCCTGTCTCATTCGTTAGCGTACCTCTGAGCTCAAAATAATTCTCACTCGGCTTGTGAGAATGAAGATTCGCGAAATTAGGGCTTATCGATAAGCAATCGCCTCAACCGACCCCACCCTCGGCTTCCCACCTTCCCTCTCCAGAAGGTTATCGGCTTGGCAGCCAACTCTTAGCCCGGCTTAAGTCGGTTCGCCCGCATTTTGGCAGTGAGTTCTTTCCAACATTCTGAATTCCCTAATATAAGCTGCAAGCCGCTCGTGGCTCATTTTTGACATGGCACCCCTTGCGCAAGCCGTGACAGTGTCTCTTAATGACCTAAGGACCGGTACGTTGTGTCCGGTGATATGCGGGGCAAGCTGAATCTAGAACACAGCTGACGGCCGTTTTTAACACCAGGAACCGTGTCCATTGAGGCACTGAAGGAGGCGTTCGGTCCGGATTCTTTAGGAATCCTTATTGTCAAAGACATTCCTCCAGAGTTCGTCGAGTTGCGGCACCATCTGCTGTCATACTCGTCATATCTGGGGAACCTGCCTAAGTCTAAGCTCGGTGGGCAACGACCTCCCTTGTCCAAGATATCCCTACACTAACGCCTCTCGAGACGAGCTTGAGAATGAGAAGTCAAAGTACCTGACCGGGTGGTCTCTTGGCAAGGAGACTCTTAAGAATGGACAGGTCGACACTTTAAAGGGGTCTTTCTATGCCAATTGTGCCTTCTATGTGGATCCAAAATTGGCCTGTGCCGAGCCGACAGAGGAGTTCAACGCCGAGAACTTCCCAGAGTACCTGTCACCAAACATCTGGCCTGGGGAGGCTACGCTCCCTGGTTTCAAAGACAGCTTCGAGCAACTCTGCCATCTGATTATTGACGTGGCCGGACTGGTGGCACGCGCCTGCGACAGATTTGCTGAAAAAGAGATTGCTGGTTACCCCAGCTCCTACCTAGAACGCGTTGTGAGAACCTCCACGACCACAAAAGCTCGCCTCCTGCACTACTTTCCGGAAGAACCTGGCACAGCCGCACCCGTTATGGCTGCTGGCGGGGACAATGACGAGGATGACTGGTGTGCCACGCATCTTGATCACGGCTGTCTGACGGGGCTGACCTCTGCAATGTTTGTGGACGAGGCAAAGGCATCGACTACGGTAACAGCACCTACGTTCAAAACACGAGAGGCATCCAGTTTACCGCCAGCCCTGGCCCCGCTCCCAGAACTCGCAGCTTCTCCAGATCCGGCATCCGGCCTGTACATCAAATCACGCACCGGACAGACAATGCAAGTCAAGATCCCGCGAGACTGTATTGCCTTTCAGACAGGTGAGGCCTTGGAGCGCATAACAGGTGGCAGGTTCAAGGCGGTGCCGCATTTCGTGAGAGGTGCGCGAGCAGCGTCGGACGACGGCAGAATCGCTCGAAACACGCTCGCCGTGTTCACGCAGCCAAATCTGGGGGATGAGGTGGATATGGAGCAGCACATAACCTTCGGGGAGTTCGCCAGGGGAATCGTTGCGAAGAATACTGTCTCTTAAGTGGAGAGGATATTAGTCTCCATAACTTTCCAAGGGTGTGGGACGGTGAAGTGGTGGCAATGTATTCAAATGGTCAGTCTGAATGGATGATAGCAGAAAAATATGGTTAACGGAGCGCCAGATACACTAGTCGTTCCAATTTGAGAGGCTTACACTAATACGCGCCCTATTTCACCAGGCGTCATGAAGATGGCGAAGGTGGACGTAGATGTCGTCAACAAGCCCCCTAAGGCGTTCTTCTCTGGGGAAAAGGGGGAAGGGGAGTTGGCCTTGGCAAACAGGTGGCGTGTGCATGATTCCCGTCTGCGCCCCGCAAATTCCCCTGGCGAATTGTGGAAGGCTCCACCCGGCACCCATGACAGTCGAAATGACAGTCGAAATTGCCCAGTCTACTAAGTATTGGACAATTGCCGTCGTTATCGCGCATCTCGAGGCTTTTCTTCTCGACCGTCCCGTCTCTGCTGGTGGTATCGATCACTTCCACAACAGTCGTTCGCTTTTTGTTGTCTTTCACTCCTTCAATTGACGCGTTATACCCCTGTTCAAGGGCTGTGATGTAGGAAGCCCCTCAACTTACACGCGCATACGAAAAGTTGGCTGTCGGAATCTGCCGCATATGTTCGCGACAACAGGCGTCGCCATGCCGGCATGGTTGCTGCTCCTGATACTTTCAGGCACAGCGTCGGCCGTTCCTCATGTCAACAGAAGCACACATACCATCGCCATCGCTGCACGGCAGACCGATGCCCCTGCTACTCCAGCTGATCCAACCGCCCCCTGGGTCACGGTTGACGAGTCTGGTCGTCCCAAGACCGTCACTCCCGTCTTAACAACGATAAGCGGCACCCCGACCATTATTTCTGGTGCTCCGTACGAACTCACTGGCACCGTCTTCACGCAGACGCGTTTCGATGCGATTATCACGACCAGCACCGGTGTAGCTGCTGCCCCCACAGCCAACAAGGGTGATGGCAGTGGTGCATTTGCCCTCTGCCATAACACCGAAGGCGACTTTGCTCCCTTCTGCGAGCCCAAGAACAACGCCTCCATCTACCCAGACAACACCCGTTACAGTATGTCCTCTACCCCTATTCTTCCTATCATCCCGCAGGTTCTAACCACTACCGTTCAGTTACCTGGGATCCCTTATTCTTTAAGTCCTCCAACACCACTATCCGCGTCGTCGGCTTTTACAACGAGACCGAAGAAGCCTTCTCCTCAGAACTCATAAACGCAGGTTGGGGCTTCTATCAATGGGCAGTGAAGTCTGAACTCTACACGAAGCCGGGCAAACCTGCCGTAAACATCACCCTCCGCATTGCGTCGTTGCCCCTGGGCGCAAGCGTCACCTGGATTCCCGGTCCCACCGTTGTCGTCACCCCCTCGCCCAGTCCAGAACCCACAAAATCGCCCGTTCCACAGGGCGAAGCGCTCTACATTGCGCTACCGACGGTCCTCGGCTTCGTGGCTCTCATGATCGTAGGCACCTGTATTTGGAACCGGAAGCACCGCAAGATTGGCCTCGGCAACATCATGGGCCGCGGCCGCGGAGGGTACGGGGTTGGCAAATCCCGGCGACAGCGTATCTTTGGCAAGGGCGTCAAGAAGGAGCAGGCAATCGGGCTTATGGAGCGTGACGGCGCCGCTGCCGTCAGTGCGAGGGAAGGAGCATATCGTGACGAGGATGACGAGTGGAAGACCGTCCCCGGGCGCGGGCGGGCACGCGTTCGTGCCGACGACGTCGAGCTCGACAGACCCCGACGCGATAGCGACGCCCTGGGCAGTCTTGTTGGGACACCGACCCGAGGTAATTTTGACTTCTCGAGGCCTGGCGAGAGTGATAACAACATGGGTGGTAGTAATGTGTTCCGGGCAGAGATGGAGAGGCAGGAGAAGGTCACCAGGGAACGATTCTAGTGGATGAAGCGGTATCAACTCCTTGCTGAGTTGGACAAAGAGAGAAAGGAAGTAGAAAACTCCAATGAGTGTGACAGTATGATGTTATTTTATGGTTTAGAGAGGGAGGGATGAAAAGCATTCGGCGGATTTCTGGGATGAAAATGAACATTCATGAGTATTTTTTATGCTTTGTACATAGGCAGGGTTACACGAGTGCAGTTATAGCATGTTGAAAACATGTTACCAGCTACCTAACTAGGTAGATAATTAGTGTACCTACCAACAAACCGCAAGAGTCGAGATGGTATCTTCAGGCTGGATTAACCAACCTCCGCGTCGCTACTGCCAAGACCCTTTTCCATGAACGTGCAAACTTTTGCCTTTTTCCCTTGCCAGTCCAAATGTAATGCATATTTATCCCCGTAACCCATCCAGTACGGAGACTGTGCCCGTTCCATATCTGTCGCATGGTCGAACACCATTAGTATGCACGCTCATTACCAGTCCGAGAATCACCAAACTCCAAAACTCCGTCCAGACTCGTGGTCCCTGCCGTGTAGAACCGAGCGAAATAACAATATACCTAAGAACCGAATGGGACACTCCTCAAGATACCCAGTTGAAGAAACACCCAGTGTTCCAGACACCATCTAGGAAGTATTTCTCCAGGTCCTCCATCAGGAGAATTTGTTTCTCCTCCGAGTAGCTCCAGCTCGCAGGGTCCAGCGGCACTTCATTCACCAATATTGATTCTGGCTTCTTCGCAATGCCGAGGATAGACACTGTCCCAAGGGGGGTTTTGTTCACGTAGTTTCCTGTCGGTATTGCCATGATTTGGCCAGGCGCCGCAGTGATCTGGGACATGTTAGTATCGGTCTTGATGGATAACACTGTACAGTATGGAGCTTACCTCGACCCATGTCTTCGCTTCCGACACCAGGCTCTCTCCATCGTCGAGATACAGCTGCCCCTCCGCATTTCCGCTCTGATCCAGAGCCACGATGAGTCCCCATGGGTTTTCGCGGCTGGCCTTTGTCGTCAAGCCGGGTTCCTGTGTGGCGACAATGCTGCCGCCCCGGATGTACACCGGGATGTGTCCAAGGGGAGCAGCGATTGTAAAGTTTTGTCCAGGCCGAGCTCCCGTTATAACGATCTGATCATACCAGTCATACCAGACCGTTCCGTTTCCGACACCTGGGAACAAACCCTCAACCGTCGTGGCACCTTGTGTTAGACATGGTGTCACCATGATAGCTCCACCAAGCATGAATTGTTTGTCCACGGCCGCCAACCACGGCTCGTTGGGGAATTCCCAGGCGAGCGAGCGCATCACGGTGGCGCCGTGTTGGTTCGCCTGCGCGAAAAGGGTATACGTGTAAGGAAGGAGCGAATACCGAATATGCATGGCCTTCTTTGTCGCATCGATGACATCCGCCCACACGTACGGCTCCTGGGGATGGGCGCTCAGGGTGTTGTGGTTCCGGTAAAAGGGGAAGAAGGCACTGAGCTGCATCCAGCGTGAACAAAGCTCTAGGTCGGTGTTGCCGTTGAAACCGCAGGTATCGACACCAAACATCGGGATGCCGAAGATCGAAAACGACAAGGCCTGCGGAATACTGAAAACCATCGAAACCCATTTGGAATCATTGTCGCCGCCCCAGTGACCAGCAAACTTCCCAGAACCCGCAAAGGTGCTTCGTCCGATGATGAACGGCCGTTTTCCTTCGAACACTTTAAGAAGTGCCTGGTATGTAGCACTGAGAATCTGATGGCCATAGAGATTGTGTAAATCGTAGTCAACCGTTCCTCCGTGGTGCGTGGCGTTGGGGCTCATGGCATGCACAGCAAGGTCGCGATGGAAGTTGTTGATAGCGTACGGCGGCCAGTTTATGTTCCGGGATCCTGGAGTCGGTGTAGTGCGCACATAGCTTTCGGTAGCAGTCGAGCTCGGGGGATTAGTTGCTGTGGCCCAATACTTCTGCGAGGATGACATGGACGAGGCTACGGCGGCCTCCGTCGCGTTGGTGAGTTCGAAGCCCTCTGGGTAACCCAGAACCAGATTCCCAGGTTCTCCGGGGAGTATAAAGGGTGGATGTACGGGATTCAGGGTCAAATTACCGGACCCGCAGCTCCCTGTACAGAAGGAGGCAGCCTAGAGATTGTTAGATGTTTGCGAGAGGAAGACAACTTCCCCTTTTCATACCTCGTTCATGTCAATCCAAATCCCATCAAACTTCGAGGGTCAGCACACCGTTCGTAGCAATAAATAGTGCATGCTCGCACTTGTTAGACAGACTTACTGCTATGCGTTTGGAGTATTGATAGATTTCATCTATCCACCAGCTGATGGCCCCAGTACCGTTGAGAACGGCGCCGGCAAAGTCAGGCCACACTGCGCGCGGAGATGAGCAGCTGCACATTCGGAAGCGGACCAAGAACTTACTTACCTGTATAACCCGGCCACACGGCTCCATAATAGATAGACCCATCAGGGTTAAGCACGAAGGCGTCGGCTTCCACTCCGCGATCGTATGGGGGATAGGCGTCGTCGGGGTTCTCAGGGTTTGGCACGTAGATTGCCGAGTCCACAATAGGCACATAATGTTGCCCGTTTTCGTGAAGCTTGGACAAGAACTCTGCTCCCTCGGCATAGCTGAACCGATCCGCATCATTTGCGAAATCCCGGTAGCCTACCATGTAGTCGATATCCGCTGTTTCAAGTCAGTTATCTTGAAGCCAACAGTCGGTCTATCCAGCAAAGCCTGTGACACCCAGGAGAGTTGACTTACTCCAGATGGTCTCAAGGGGTATTTCAAACTTCGCAAACTTGTCAACGACGTCCTGTAGTTCAGCCCAGCTGTCGTAGCCCCAGCGACACTGGTGGTAGCCAAGGGTCCAGTATTGTTGCATGACAGGGAAACCTATGGCACTTTGCTGGTAGGCCTTCGTGACGTCTTCAGCCGTCGGTCCAGAGTAGAAGTACAAGTCGATGCTGCCGCCAATCGTCCTCCACGTGATACCCGATGGCCGGAGCAGCACCTCGTGGGCATGGGCGTTTCGGAGAAAGACACCGTGCGTGTAAGAGACATATTGTGACTCCTTATCGTTCGCGTCAGCAACGTAAGTCAGCTTACCTGATTCGTCCTTGGTGAAATATCTCGTGTCGAGATATATCGGGTGGTGTGAGTAGATGTTGGCGTCCGTCGCATCGCCAACATCGGCAGCAAACAAAGTTCCTGGTATGTGTTAGTACTCGCCGCCTGAATGGTGCTGCATGTCAAGGGCAAAACGCACTGTTCAAGTCATTCCCCAAGCGGAAGTCATGCATGACTTCACCCAGACCATACAAGTTGTAGTTTTCGGGGAGTGAGGAGCCGAATTCGATGAATTGGTCTTCGAAGACGAGAGCCCTGCCTTCGGATGTGAAGATGATATCGCCAGTGTCCTTGCGCTTCACCGTAAAGGCAAAACTCGGCTCATTCGTCCAGGACACATCCATATTGTTTGTAGCCGAATAAGATCCCCGCCCATCGGCTGGTCGCGGGACGATAGCTTCGGGTATCTGAAACCACGTTTGGTTCTCTCGGCCAATATATCGGGGTTGAATCTGAATACGGAGGCGGTCATCCGCCTGGAATCTGACAAGAAGTGCCAAGTCCTCGATGTCATTTCCATATACATTGCACGGTGGACCGGCCAGACGTAGATCGGCCGTGAACCCATTGTCGATGTCCTGGACATTGGAGGCCTTGTAGCCTTTGCATACGCTCTGGGGGTCGACTGCGAGAGGGTCTTGGAGATTTGGTAAAATGTTCAAGCCGTCCTCGGCCGACTTTGGCAGGGTGAAGGCCGGCTTTTTGGCCGTCGCCGTTGGCGTTCCGGAAATGGAGTTCGGCCGTGTGGATACGGGATATCCAGTCTGGCCCGATGTCTGGCCGGGAAGGAGGGCCGTAAGCAGTGCCAGCGAGGCCCACGTGAGTAGAGCCATGCTGGTGAGTATGAAACCGGGTCTCCGCAAAATCAGTCTCTTTGCTGAACCGGACCTGGTCTTTACGCAAGAAAACACGGCCAACAGGAGCAGCAGGATGCTCACGCTCAAATAGTACGGCGAGTCCAGTCCGGCGGGGCAGCCTTCTCGGCGTGGGCGAAAGCCGAAGTGGGCTCCGCACCCAGCCGTGTTAGTCAAGGCCGGTGCCTCTGAACTCTGGCGTCCCTGGTGACTTCTTAGTTCTGCCGAGACCACGTTGCCGTGAAGAGCTGAAGCGAGGACGAAGAGTCCAGACCGTGGCAATGGCCCGAGGGGACAGCGTGGCTGAGGGAGTACGGGGGAAATCTACACCGGAGTTACACACAATTCTTGGTCACCCGGATGGAGAGAGTTTCGAGACCAAAGGCACGAGACAATGTGGGATATTTTAACCTCATGGCGGCGTATCGTTTATTGAGAGAGAGGGGGTGGGGTGTCACACACCTCGAGCGCGGCATCCTCTGCCTGCTTGTCCCGGTACATGGTCGGGGATACCGGTACGTGGGTTTGTGCTTGCGAGTAATGAGATGACAATGGCGGCTCCTTGGTTACGGCCCGGCCTCTCGGTTGCGTACGTGGGCTGTCGGACAGCAGATCGGGAAGGGACATGATCGCCACTCCCGTTGCGACTCCCGTTGCGGGCACCAATCAACGATATTCCCTATACCCCAGAAATCCAGGTACTCTCTGGGTTTTCGAGGCGAAATAAGCTAATAAGAAGCTTGCTGAAGCCAAAGTTCAGGGCCAAAAAGTGGGAAAGCCGTTGCTGTGTGGCTCGAGTGGCTTTGGATGCAACTAGTCAGGTGCCCAACTGTGCCTTGGATTTGACCACACTGAATGGGTATTTCCCCCCCTGTTCGGCCGGACGAGAACAGCGACCGATACTTCACTGTCTGATCTGTTTAGGTCTGTATTCGGGTACGGCTGCTAGTCAGGTGCCCGTCTCGCAGGGGAACGATAGAGTGTCCGTGGAACGGAAGGCGCGAGATGAGATGAGGCGAGGCGAGCGAGGGGCTTGCGGAACATGAATGACCTGCGAAGAAATTCTGTAAATAGCACTGGACGTCCAATACTTGCACAAGTTTGATTCGTGAGAGGGACAGAGACTCGCGTCGTGTCTTCAACCCCCACCTTCGTGGCATCGCGAAAGTTTGTTGTTGTTCATCAAGTATAGCACCTGACCCGTGCGCTTTGACTGTCGAATCCTCAGCTTCGGCCGAGATGTAAATTAAATTGTAGGGTAGACCACCTGAGGTTCCAATAACGTTGAAACCGACGCTTGATTTTTCCTGGGCTGCCTTGCCGCTATCTTGGAGCAGACTTATTATCTGCTACATGCCGTTGATCCTTCTTCGCCAGGCACTGTGCGCCACTGTTACATCTGTCATCTGATGTCGTCTTAACTCCTGCCAGTTCCAACCCACATTCCGTCCCAAAAAGTTACCCAGCTTAATCCAAGCAGCCTTAAACAGATCACAGCCCATGACACCAAAAAAAGAGGAACCCCAAAGCGAGAGAAGATACCCAATGTCCCCAAAGATATGATGCCGCCATCCCCTGAACTCCGCCCACACTGAACTCCGTCGCTGATAACCCGCCGACATAGTGAATTCCAAAAAGCAACCGGCGCGACCGTGACCACCATGGTATAGAACATCAATAACTGAAGTCGACGTGCCCTAATTGTGCGATTATTTTGTCGTCCTGTGTTGTCGTTGTTGACGTCGTGGTCCCTGTGGTCGCACTCGCGCCAGTGTCTGATTGGGACGTGTCGGCACTGCTGCTGCTCCGCGACGGTTGTAGCTCGAGCTGCGGTTCTGTTGCTGGTATCCCGCTGTCCGAAAATCCAAAGTCGCGCATCTGCTGAAAGCTCCAGCTTGGCTCGAATTTCCTGCTGTTCCACGCGTGATCCACTCTCTCATACATCTCATCGATCTGCTCCAAACTAATCTTGCTTGTCTCGTACACCATACACCAGACAAAAGCAATCGCAGCAATGCAAAAGGCTCCCCAGATAAAGAAAACCTTCGAGCCCAAGTTGACGGACTCTGGGGACCCCTTGGTGTCCGTTACGAAGGGCGTCACGAAGGCGATGACAAAGTTCAGCAGCCAGTTCGACGCCGTCGAGATGGACATTGACTTGGCGCGCACTTTTAACGGGTAGATCTCCGACGTTACAACCCATACGACGGGACCCCATGATGCCGCAAAGAAGAATATGTAGATGGCGACAAAGGCAATGAGGATTTGGTTCTGCGTTTGCAAGTCTTCGTCCCCGTTGGCGGTAGCGTACGCGGCGATCAGGAGCTGGCAGATGGCCATGCCGATTGCTCCTACTATGAGCAATCTCCGTCGTCCCCACGATTCAACGACCAAGAGTCCGGGTAAGGTTGATATTGTGTTGATGATCTGCATGATTAGTGAGATCTTGAAGGGGTCGTCAACGCCGGCCCCGTTGAAGAATGTTGTTCCGTAATACATAATGAAATTGACGCCGGTCAACTGCTGGAGCATTTGGAGGCCGCAGCCTGTCAGTGTGCGGCGTCCTAGATGTGGGTGACCGAAGAAGACGTCCGTGTAGTTATCGGGTCCGAGGGCTAGTTCGTATTCGTGGTTGGCTTCAATTTCTGCCAGTTCTTCGATCAAAGCTGGGTGGGTAATGTCTAGCCGGCGTAGACGACTGAGTGATAGGGCTGCCGCCTCTTTATGGCCGCGCTTGATCAAATATCGGGGGGTTTCTGGCAGGACCAGTAGACCGAGGGCGAGGACGCAGGCCCAGCTGAGCTGAAGACCCATCGGAATGCGATATGCGGCGGCTCCATCGATATTGGTGGTTAATATGTTGACGACTGAGGCGATAAGTAATCCCACCGTGATGGAAAGCTGATACGCGCAGACAAGTGTTCCTCGAACCCATTTTGGAGCCATTTCCGATTGGTACAAGGGGACGAGAACGGATATTGTTCCAACTCCGATACCAGCCACAGTTCTATCGCATCGTGTTAGCGCAATATCATCCAGCGCATGTAGACAGTCCAAAGTTTTACCTCCCGACAACCAGCAGCGCAACGTTTGTCGCGCAGACTTGGAAGATGGCACCGATGCAGAAGACTCCGACTGCGCCGATGAGAGAGCGACGACGACCCCATTTGTCTCCAACGGGGGCGGATGCGAGCGCGCCCAGAATGGTTCCAAAGCTGAGCATCGCGACGATTAATGCTACCTCCCTTGGCGACATCGTGATCGCCCCAGTCGAATCGTGGTAGCCCGTGTTGAAATGCTCCTTGAACGACTTCATCGCGAGGATGCCGTTTATCGTACTACAGCGAAAATTACAACGTCAGCGCCCGCGCCATGATTGACTCCTGCCTCCTTCAGGTTCCTGAGTCCCGCCTGCCATGGCTTACCCTGTGTCGTAGCCGAACAGCAATCCGCCCGTGGCGACGAAGAGCCCGACCATGATCGCCGGCGCGGAGGAGCCAGCGACATTGTCGGGCTTGTGCCAGCCCATGGCTATCGCCATGGTGCAAGAGAAGGCCCGTCAAGCCAGATTCGATTTCGGTGCTCGCTGGGAACTATCGCGGGTCGGGTTGGCGATGTGAGGTTGGATGGTGTGGTTTGACCATTTGAGAGCGACGTCCTTCGCGGGTAATATGAGAGTGGAGAACCCCCGGGGCGGGCAGGAGGGAGGAACTGGTGAACGAGAACCCAGGCGGGATCCTCCCTCAGTTTGGGTGCCCTGCTGTGATTGGGCCAACTGGCCAGACCGTCGTCCGTGCTGGCGTGGATGCGAGAGCTGCGAAGGGGCTCCACACCCCAGCGCGCGCAGCATCCCCCCTTTCCTAATCCGTGCAAGGGCTCAAGCAGCCTGCGCTCGACACCAGGAAGAGGCCTGGAAAGGCCACAGGACAGCCAAGGTTGCAGGTTTCCTTTTCGCTTGGCAGAGCGCCGCCTCGCAAGCCTTTCGATTCGAGGTGATTTCCGGCAAGAGCTGGCTGCAAGCTGTGCAAGCCTGCACTGGTGCGCTCGCGGCATCCTCCCGCGCCTCGACAAGTCGGTGGGGCTCACTCAGTCCCAGTTTCCTTGTGCAAATGGAGTTGAGAAATGTACGCTACCTACGAAACTACAGAGGTACATAGTAGTGTACGAGCCTGCCAGTCAATCGTGACAGGCATGCCATGATTGTCGCGACGGTTCCGATCCATCCGAACGGGGCGGTCGATCGCCGGTAATCCGTCCCGTCGCGACGGGCTCCACAGATGGCCTCTGTCAACGGTCTGGCCAGCGCCATGTCGCTGGTGATCCTCACCGCAAAAGACTCACAGGTGACGGACTTTTGGCTGCTTGAGGGTTTGGCGAATCACGCGGCGCGCCTGGAGAGGGGGTCGCGGTGCGCACAAATCCACAAATCGAGGTGGGGACTGTATGAATACCGAACCCCAGAGTGCCCCATGCAAGCGAGATATCACTCCAAGTCCCAGGCAGGCGTGGATGCAACATGCGGGACCCGATCGTTGAATGCTTGAGAAATTATCGACGGCGACCCGTCGACTCCCCAACTAGGATAGCTCAAGCATAAAGATGGAACATAAGGACACAAAGGCAGCGGGTTTTTTGACAACCGAGTCTGCCGTCATCCGAACATGAACCTCTCCGGACTCGACACCAACAAATAAGGCAGGCTTGAGATGAAATGACAAACTTGGTGACAAAAATCTGCGGGGAACAAGGAGGACGCGATCAGTTCCAATACATAGTGGGTCCCCGGCGGCAGGATACAGGCCGGCTATTGGCTGAACACCGTTCTACCTTGTGCGCCAGGGACGCTAGGACACCAAACTAGCATCAGAGGCGACAGGTTTGGCTAGTTTGACAATTGATTGAGAGACGCAATCAGACTTGACACGTCCAGGCGGGGACTGAGCTTGCATTCGCGACTTGATCGTCTCTTCCACCTTTGACCCTTGCGGCCACGAGGGCCAAGGAGCTCGATCAACACCCTCAGAAACTGCATGCCGCAGGACGTGGGCGAGTCACCGTGACGGATAACCAACACCTCGAGGGGTAGAGTACAAACTAGCTAAGGTACATCCCAGCTGCCGGCCGCTTGACTAAGAACAGCCATCCAAGCACTGCAACGGCGAGCTAAATGTTGTCAGCAACCAGCCCGCCAGCTAACTGCTCTGGGCGTAATGGGTCCTATTCTCATCGATCTTTCGCGCCATCATGCAGCCACATCCCACCTCCTGTTACGGTCCTGGTTTCTCAGGCGTGCGGCAGCGCTTGCCTTGATGCAATTGTCCATTGCTCTTGTCCAACCGCGAGGTGCGTTGACCGCGACTTGCGTGTGCCGTGCAATTGCTAACTATTTTTACGAAAGGCTCCAGGCTGCCCGCCCACGGTCGCAGACGCTTTCAGCTGCTGCGTTGTGCTGCGATGCTGTGTCCCATGGGAGGGAAAGGGCCCCAGTCACACTGGCGAGTCCAGTCTCTTCCCAGAGACCTCCCCTCCCCCGTCTCAGCCCGTCGTGCCGTTCAATTCCCACGGCGGCGCACCCCGCTCATGATTTAGGATTGTACCGGGTCCCCCTCCATGGTCTGACCTCGTTGACCCAGCGCTGCCAGAATGGGGGGGCGCGGTGGGTGAGTTAATTTATCGGTACGCATCACGGGCGGGGTGCGATTGGATCACCGCACCCCTCCTCAGCCTGCGAGGACTCAGGAAAAAGGAGAAGCACACAGACAACCTGCCGCCGCTGTGGCCAAAACGCACACCTGCGAGTGTCCCGTGTTTCTGCCCGCTTCTTGCGGACCTCAACTAGTCGTGGTGGAAGATGGGGGCGGTTTGAGCGCCGAGTGCCCGCGCCGCAGGCGGGCAGCGGTGGAAGGGCGGCCTAGCATGATTATGCCATTTGTCTGGTATCCTATCAGTTGGCTCTCATACCACACTGACCAGCCTCGGCTCTAAGGCAGTTGCGGCCCGTCTGGCTTAAATGGGCCGGTGAACTGGGGAAAGCCGACCGATTCAGCAAATACCCGTCGGGCAAGTTGGGACGGAGTTCTTCCACCTCCTATGTCCTGCGAACGGGCGGGTGACCAGACCCCTACTTTGCAAAGTCCGTCGGCGGCGAAGGGTTGCCGGCTTCGCCCTTTGACTTGGCGCGGACTTGGCGCGGAAGGAAGAAGAAACGGCTGTGCTGTCGTTGTTTCTTCTGCGAAGTTGACCCTCGACCGTCCATCGTCCGGCCGCGGGCAGAAGAAATTACACCAATGTGGGACTTGCCTAGTAGGGACATGCGTTTCCCTTGTACTCTTGGGGGGTTAAATGTGCCATGGAATATCTGAAAAGAGAGTTAGTCGAACTGAATGCCGATAGGACGGCACCCCTCCGGCACGGGGTGAATTGCCTTGGATGCAAATTCAAGGAGGGCGGTCACACACCATCCCAAGTTCGATCCGATCAGTGGGCTAGCGTTCAACATCCTCCTCTCCACAGTACGGTTACAATAAACTCCACTTACTTGCGTGGGTGGGAGCTGTCAAGAGGTGCTGATCTTCTGTAGTCAGATACAAGACTGTGCTGCACCTCACTGACTTCAACTTAAGTCAGCAGCTCACTCAACAAATCGCACACTCAGGAGGCAACCCGCTTGGCCCGTGTCGACGCACCATGCTTCTCGACTGCGTAAACGATGAAGGTTTACTCAGTACTTGATTCATGTCTTCTCTTCAACCATTTTCCTTGGCCCTTCAGTACACTTTTGCTCTGTTGGCAAAGTGTATCGCCCGACTGCAACAAATATTCATGCTGGAGCTTTGATGCCAATTCTTCAGGTTAGCTGGCTACTTGTTACAGTAGGCATATAGGCATGGGGTACCACCTAGCACGTTTACAGTTGTGAGCGGAAATCAACAACTTGACTTAAGCTTCAGGGCGTCACGCACGTATTCAGTCAGCGGGGACGCCCACGGTCACACGAACATTCACATCCAACCTACTGCTAGATTGCGCATGCGAACCAGGGCGTCCCCATAAGACCTGACAAGAACGCGGTTCATTCCAGTATCCGAGAGGTGGCCCAATTCGAGATCAACATCTTACCTTCACCTGGCGGGCAGCTGGAGCGAGCCTTGGGGGAAGGCCGAAACCATGGCACCCCCATGGCTGCAAAGCAATTAACTCGCTTGCCACATATCCGAATGCAAAGAATCCCACAGTCCATAATATCAGCAAAAAGCGCTGGCATTGGCCGCCGCGCACATGTCCCCTATGAGGTGAGGTGGTAGTTCTGGAAACACAGCATTCGCGCAGCAGCAGCAGCAGCAGCAGCAGCAGAGCAACATGCTGACAGCCCGCCCTGTGACCCTCACCGCCCACCCCACGACCCGACAGCCTTGGTAAGCATGCGAGTTGTAAATACGTAAGTAGCCAGACATGGCACTGTCCCATCAAGAAAGTTTAGTTTCAGCCTCCGCCCAGATCTCCACGTCCTGAGAAACCTACTGGTCTCCAGGCCACTGGGCAGTTCCAAAAGGGGTGGTATGTGGTGTGCACGATTCAGGGGAAGCGAGCCTCGCCACTTCAGCCCCTCGGTCAGACAAGAAGGGCACAGGCGACAGGCAGGCGTCTGTCTCAACTCCACGGACTTCATCCTCTGCCCAGAAGGAATTATCCCCTCGATTCAGCGCGCGCACCAGCATGAGTTCAGTGCAGCGCTCTAGTGCCTGTCCGCAACGGAAATGGTGAGACACGATAAGTTATATTAGTATCCTGCGTAAACCTTCTCAGGATAGTGGTTGTGACCAAGCCCGGTTTCCAGTGAACCCGGGGGAACGTGCAAACCTAGCCCAGTCTTCCGCAAAACGAGATGTCTTACTCGTACTAGTTAGGCAGTAGGTAGGTAGTTCTAGCTGCTCGTCCGTGACCTCGAAACCCTTGACGTAATAACAAGAAACAAGAAACAACAGACACAAAACAGAAGAGGCGTTCGGATTGGGTCTCTTGGCCGCGATGTATTTGACCGTGGTATCGCGCCTTCACTGCCTCCCTACTCAAAGGGAAGAGGGAATGGGTGAGCACGACGCCCAGACACAAATGGACAAATGGCCTCAACTTACAGCAGAGTACCTGATCGCGGGACGGAAAAGAGCCTCCTCCCAAAACGCTGACCGATCAGTTATGCAGTGCACTTATTTCCTTGCCCAAGTATTGGTTGAGAAAGTCAGCCAAGTTCTCTTGGTTGCCTTGGTTTTGCTGCAACGCGCAATATCCAATGCAAATAGACGAGAAAAAGAGTCTTGAGGGTCTTGGTTTATGCAGATGATTTAACAACCTTGGTAGCCGATAGCCGAGAGCCGAACGAACCACAGGTGCAATAATACCTTGAGATATCACAGATGGGACAGACGGTGGTCAAATTTCAACATGTGCTGGTTTCCCAGATTCCATTCCCAGACATAACGACAAAAGAAAAAAAGATCTATCAATACAGCACTGCTATGCATCGTAATCCTTCATACACACAACCGCTGGCACCAACTCCTGGATTTTGTCCGGGACCTTGGTTCGGCTTCACTGCCCACTACTTTCATTACGGCGCAGTCATCCACAGACGATACCCCTTAGATTTCCAATGTAACCTTCTGGCCCTTGACCCTCCCGATGACCTGCTGCGGCGCATACTTGGGAATGACCTCATCATCATGGAGCATCTCAAACTCCTCAGTGGCATCACGGCCCATGAAGTTGAGCAGCGCCTGCGGGCCGCCGGGGTGCTCGTCCAGCCAGTTGGTTAAGTCCATAACAACACCCTTGACAACTACCCAGAGGTCATCCTTCTTGTTGTGCTTGGCAACCTCCTCCATCGTGAACTCCTTTTCAGGGACGGTGAAAGTCTTGGGGTCGTTGGCCTTCGAGGACTCCTTGCCGTTGGACTTGGGGTTCGGCCCTGATGCGGACACGGCCTGCGAAGAGGGAGCGTCGGAACGGCCGGCACCGCCGGAGCTCCACTCGACCGAGATCCGGCCGGGGGTGGACGGATCAATGTGCAGTGCGATTTGGCCCAGACGTGCCGCACCGGCGCTGCCGCTGAGCGCCTGCTGGAAGAGGTAGTTGCTGGCAGTGTCACCCGCAACGCGGCCGTAAACAACACACCCAAGCAGGGACGAACCACCGAGACGATTGGCACCGTGTACACCACCGGCAAGCTCACCGCAGGCAAACAGACCCTCAAAGGGCTTCTGCTCCTGGTTGAGGACCTGGGCCTTGTCGTTAATCTCGATACCACCCATGGTGAAGTGGAGCACAGGCTCCATGAGGGAAACGTGGAAGTCGTCGTTGATGTCCAGAGGTCCGTTGTGGAAGAACTTCTTGCCCCATGGGTCCTTCTGCTTGCCATCGGCGATGGCGTTGTACGTCGTGAAGGTCTTCTGCAGGTGCTCGGGTGTGCAGCCAATGGTCTTGGCAAGCTCCTTGCCGGTCATCTTCTTCATGAGACCACGGCCAGAGTAGTGGCGGGTGTGGAAGTCGAGCGTCTTGGAAGCCTTGGAGTTGAGGATGAGGCGGATAGGGAACTTGCCCTTGTCCTTCTCCTTCCACATCATGCCCGAGACGTAATCACGGTGACCGAGCTCGTCACAGAACCGGTCGCCATCGCCGTTCAGGAGAAGACCACCTTCACCACGGAGGGCCTCGGCGGCAAGGAACTTCCACTTAGAGCCGGGGTCCTTGGGGTCGACCAGGCCTGTGGGGTGAACCTGAACCTTGTCCATGTCGATGCCATTACCGCCAATTGCCATGACCATCTTCTGGCCGTCACCAGTGGCGTGCGTGCCGTTGGTGGTAGCAAGACCCATGGTATCGGGGCGGTGCTTCTGCAAGAGGGAGCCCTCGCCGAAGTCGGCCGCATAACCGCCGGTCGCCAGGATAACGGGGCCTTCGAGCGTCTGTGGTTGCCCGTCGAACTCGTATGTGACACCGCTGACCTTATTGCCCTCCTTGTTCAGGCTGGTAACGCGGGCCTTCTTGATGATCTGAACTCTTTCGGGCTCGGTCTCGGCGAGCTCCTCGAGCCTCTGCATGAGAGCATAAGTGATGGCCATACCGGGGAACTTGGCATCGTGACCGCGGTGGGTTCGGGGCTGGGAGTGGCCACTAATTGCACAGTTAGCGGGGCTTCAGTGGTCGATGGCTACGATTTGAGAACATACCCGAGGCGGGAGACGAGAGTGAGGTCGAGGTTGAAGACATCCTGCAGCCACTCAACGGCGGCGGCGGACTTGTATGTGAGGACCTTGATGAGGTCAGGTCTCGCCTTGTCACGGGCAGACTTGAGTGTGTCATCGTAGAACTGCTTGACGCTGTCCTGGATGCCGGTGTCAACCTGTGTCCTTGTGAGGGCGCCGTTGATGCCGGAAGTGGCCTTGGTAGAATTGCCACCGAAGAAGCCTTGCTTGTCGAGAACGACGGCGTTGCCACCAGCGAGGTAGATGGTATGGGCAGCGCTCAACCCAGACACTGTGAACAAGCAGGTGATGGTCAGCGATACAACCTCTTCACATGTGATGACGACACGGCGCAGCGCATCGCGGGTTTTGGGGTTTGGAAACTTACAGCCGCCACCAACAACGATAACTCTGGGAGCCATTGTGAACTGATCTTTTGGTTTGGAGAGCAGGACGATGACGATACGAGAAGGAACAGGAGAGGGAATGGGAAAATCGCAGTCGTGAGGAATACTACGAGTAGTTATTTGGCGAGGTGGATTGCTCCCTCCGAGCTAGCAACGGCTGGTTTGAGGATGGAGCGGACACGCTGATTCGTGCCGAGGTCAGAGTGGGAGGAGACAGGGGTTGCGGAGCTGCTGCAGGACCTGTTAGCGAGAATCTCAATGCCCGGACTCGCCGTCGTCAACTAACATTCCTTTCCTTCGCTGAGGAAAACCAGAGAATCGCACGACGTATATATTGGCACAATAGGAGAATGAAGTTGATGATGGAGGAACGTGGATGCTGCGGCCTTAATACTAATGCTCGCCCTCGCCCTTTGTGTACGCGCGACCTCTTGACTTGGGGAACAATACCGTCGGCAATTGTACCGAGGTTTGCCACAGCGGCCAAAAGCGTCTGAGACAGACTGACTTGCAGAGCAGCAATCCCGGCCGGCCTCACAGATGTGGGGTTTGCATTGGATTCCCCATTCCACCTTATTTGCCCACCAGCGACTGGATGCCGGACGAGGAGACATGGTACGAGTGTCAGGAGGTGCGCACTCGCAGCGTTGCAGTGATGCTTGTCGGCCTTGTCGGCCTTGTGCCCTGCACTTTCCCCCATCTTCCCCACACGCCGTCACGAGCCGCTTCCCCACGCCAGGGAAGCCTCTGGGCGACTGGCTGCGGTCCCCTTTTGCATGTGAAGGCTTCTGCGGCGGGGACCCATTAAAATCTGGGTATTTGCAAGCAGCTCTGAAGCAGCCGGAAGTCTAAGAACTAGTAGGCTTGAGGCCGGTCAAGTATTCGTCTGGAGCCTATTATCATGAATAGGCGCGTTTCGGCCGACCGGCCATCGCACTGAACTCTTGGGCATGCTTGTCTTAGGTCCTCAGATTAACCTTAAAACGAGAGGCAAAGGGCCTGGGCCTCTGGATATCCGCCCGAAGCCGAGCCAGCGGCGAGGCTCAGCAGTTCAGATGACCGCCGACTTCCCGTGCCAGAGGGCAATTGCTTCTGCTCTGCGCGGGTTTCTCTTGGGTGCCTAGCACCTGGCATGTGATGCTCGAATTTCCGGGGTCGCACTCATTACAGCAGCCAGATTAAAGGCCTCTCTGTTGCCCTAGCAGTTCTAACATTTTCTAATCGGAGGTGAGGTGCGCACAGCTTGGGTTTCCCTATTTTCTGCTGCCGAGGAACGCGCGAAAGGCCATACGGGATGCATCGTTGTCATGAAGACTACGGGGGTGCGGGGAGAGGGTAAGCGCAGGCGTAGGCGCAATGGAAGCGGGGATTGAAGAGAGTGTGAACCCTCCTGGATCATCTTGATTTTGCTAGCGACGAAAAGCACTTCTTGGGTTGGCCAGCGAAAACAGCTGTGGTTTGGGAGCGCTCAAATCAGGTGCCGCGTCATATGACAGCATACGTCACAAGCGGCCATCCCGCAACAATAGAGATCACTTATCCGCAATGATTTTGTAAGACGATAACCAAATATGCTTTGATTGAAACCCAAGCCACATACAAAAAATGCGCCCCCTGCTCATCTCTGCCACGGTTCTGAACCTGAGTGCCGTCGTATCGTCACAGCTGATATTACCGCTCATCCGCGGCCATCCGAAAACCCCACATCTCCGGTCGCACGGCGACGGCGGCCAGCTTCCGCTGAATATGGACCCCGTAGGGCCCGGGCCGGCGATGCCCCCTTCCAACCCGGCCCCGGAGCACCCTTCGTCCGGGTCAGGCGGCGATGTGATGCTATCTGACGTTATGGGCAAGGAGAGGAGCATCAATCTCTTTGCGGGGTATGTCCGACAACGTTCCATCCGTCAAGACAAGCTTGCTTACACGCGGCCGTATAGTTTCGTAAGAGACATCGAATCGGCATCGCAACGTCTCGATGATTCATCTAAGAACACTACGGTTCTGGCTCCTCTAAACTCTGCTATCGAGAGGCTCCCTCGCAAGCCTTGGGAAGACCCCCGCGACTACGGCGCACTTGGGCCACATGCCTACGAAGGAGAAGATGGGCAAGACAGAGCTAACCAGAACCTTCGCCGCTTCGTCGAAGAGCACATGGTCCCAATGAACCCTTGGCCAGAGGGCAAGAATGCAAAGGCGATAGGGGATGACCAGACCATCTGGTGGGAGGACAAGAATGGGATCAAAGTGGTCAGTAATAAGATGTGGGTTGCTCTCTGACACTGTATGCTTACGCCGTGGATGTCTAGATTCAGCCAGCAGGCATCGAGGTTATTAGTATCGCAAGCACCGTTGCGAACGGCCAAGTGGTAGGTTGCCCCCCGCCGTGGAGTGCTTCTCGTCATATATGAACCACAGCTGACATATTGTCGATAGTGGATCATTAAAGATGTTCGAAACTACGCCTGAGCAGATCCGGGACGATATAAGGTTGCTTGATTTGGACAATGAATTATTGGGGTCGAGACAAGTAGGTATGGTGCATGCGTTGGCCGGATAATATATGGAATAATATATGGACGGTTCTTGTAGCTGGATTTTGGATCTGGCAGAGCGGGAGTTCAGGCATTCGAATTCCTTTGCGCTTCAGACGAATGAATCCAATCGGTTATCGTGTATTGCGAATTTGAGAAAGTGGCATCCAAACAGTGGAACAGCGATATTTGGATGACGACGTAGGTTCCTGGCAAGCTCCACAGTGATGCTTCCGAGCAACGGAGGTCGCCGCAACCGCGCCGGGCCACAGAGGCACATGAGCTTCGGAAAACACAAAGAACATTTGGATTGTAGCTGATAATGACATTTTTTTGGTGCAACCCGCACTCAACTATGCTAGACTTCAAGCTGTTTTGCGCCTCACAGGGTGTGCGAGAGCCGCTTCCTTGTTAATGCTGTAGCTACATATTGGTCTGGGCGCGCCAGGTTCCCCCGAAATTTTGCCGCTTATCGCTATCGCGCGACGGGGGCTGGAAATCTGCCACTCTGATCCCATCTCCCGATTGTGTCCTGCATCACGGACTACTCGTTTGAACTGACATGACCTCATCCAACCTTTGATTCCGACACGCGCACTTGATACACCGGCCTGTATTTTTGTTTCTCCGAGTTATCTACGAGCCAGCGACCTTTTTGAATGGCTGTTGATAGGCCGCATGACATCAGTCGCAGCTGTAAGTCTGAGCTCTGATTTTACCTCCCAGCTGCCCGGTCGCGCTTCTGCCCTTGAGCTGCCGGCAACCGTATCATCCTCCCAACAACGCTGGACTGTCGCTGTTTCTCTCCGATCTAGACCTTGTCAGCTTTCTATGCCTCCTAAATTCATCCGGTGTGATACTGACTTGCCATTTTGCGCTGACCAGAGCCCTCGAGAAGCCCACCCGAGATGAACCCCCAGCCGCCCCATGCCGGCGGCGGCTTTGACCACAACCGCGACCGAGAACGTGATATAGAGGAACAACGGCATCGCGCCATCCAGCAGGAGGAAATGGCTAGGCGAGAGCGTGAACGCGAACGCGATGAGGCTGAGCGACAGCAGCACCGGGAACCATACCAGCCAAGCGCCCCGCACCATAGCAGCGCGGGTTCGCTCCCTATCCATCAGCCTGTCGCATCGAGAATCTCGACCACCATACACAGCCCTGGCGGCCTTCTCGCCAACCACGGCGTGTCTGCACCACCTATACCGATCGGTGCTCCCGCTCATGGCTATCCTGCGCCGCAGCACCACGAGCCGGGACGACCCACTCAACATACCGGCCCCGGACCGGCTGCCAACCCACAGCAGCATCCGATCTTTGCGCCGCTGCCCCACGGCCAAAGCGGCCCCAATAACTCGATTGGTGGCATGGGACCTGGCCCAGGCTCTATGATCTCCGGATCCTTACAGCAGGGAAACGGTCGCGCTGTACCGGATGGTCCGCAGCAGGTGCCTCCTATGCCTCCCTTCGCCGCTGCCATAGTCACCGGACAAGCCATGGCTACTGGGCCGGGCGGTATGCCCCAAGGCCAACAGCCAATCTTGAATGTAGGTTGTCATAAATGGTTGGTGGGTGCATTATATGTGTCTCGAGGCTGACGGCGCTTTGCTATTTAGGACGCCCTCAGCTACCTCGATCAGGTCAAGGTGCAGTTTCACGAGCAGCCAGACGTATACAATAAGTTCCTGGACATAATGAAAGATTTCAAGAGCCAGACGTAAGCCGCCTATGTGTCGGTCTTGGAGCACGGAAATGTTAGCTAATAGACGACAGTATTGACACGCCTGGTGTTATTAGCAGGGTATCTGAGCTTTTTGCGGGACACCCTAACCTGATCCAAGGGTTTAACACCTTCTTGCCACCTGGTTATAGGATCGAGTGTGGCCTTGAGAATAATCCGAACAGTATTCGTGTCACAACACCCTCAGGATCGACGATACATTCTATCGGAGGCAGCCGCCCAGCCCAGATTGAGCCAGCGCAGCCACCGTCTGGCTCTGGGCAGCAGCCATATTTGAGCGCGCGACCAAGCAATTGGCAGGCACCAGTGCAACACAGCATCGAAAGTCCAGAAGCTACATTCAGTGTACCAGCGCAGAACGGGCCTCCTGGCTTTCCTCCTGCATCGAGCCAAAGCGCGTCTTTCGAGAACACAAGCCCGGCTCAGCAACGAGCGGTCCCAGCGACGCAGAATGGGTCTGCTGTGAATCACGCGCCAGCACCCAGAAATGCGCACACCCCCACACCGAGCTCTGGACCAACTCCTGCGAACGGGAGCGCAACGCAGCAAGCCAACATGGAAAAGCGAGGACCTGTCGAATTCAACCACGCTATTAGCTACGTGAACAAAATAAAGGTAATGTTGTCTTTCTTATTATTTGGGGTAAAAAAAAAGTTCTATGAAACCGTGGTTCTCAAGGATGGGGCTGGTCAAAAAATTGGTGGAGACTTTTCCAAGACTTCGCCCTTGGTCTTCCTCACTTTCTCACCTTGGACCCTCAACTGACACTTTTCCAGAACCGCTTCCAGGACCGTCCCGAGATCTACAAGCAATTTCTCGAAATCCTGCAGACCTACCAGCGAGAGCAAAAACCCATCCAAGACGTCTATTCACAGGTTACGACTCTGTTCCACACCGCGCCGGATCTCTTGGAGGACTTCAAACAATTCCTCCCTGAGTCGGCTGCGCAAACTCGATCCGGTGGTTCGCGTCCCGAGGACGGCATCGCCATGGCCGTCACCACCCCCACGCCCCAACCGGCGCATGCTGCTCGTGACGGACCAAAGATGCCACCGGTCGGGAACTTCGCCCCGCCAGCGAGCGCCACCAAGGAGACTAAGAAGCGCGCCCGTCCCGACAAGAGCGCACTCAGCGCTGCCGTCAATGCGGTCGAACAGGGTCAGACATCAGCCCTGCGGGGAACAATCCCAGTGGTACCGAGCAACAAACGCGCCAAGCTCTCTCACAAGCCTGGTGGTGTGACCGATGGTATCTTCGTGGAGCCCACCTTGACTCCCGTCATGCCAGAGCCGCTTGCCCCGATCCCGATTTCTCTCTCTGGTCAGGACGACTTCGCTTTTTTCGACCGAGTGAAAAAGCACATTGGGAATAGGACAGCCATGACCGAGTTCCTGAAGCTCATCAACTTGTGGAACTTGGAGCTCATCGACAAGGAAGTTTTGATTTATAAGGCAAATCAGTTCATGGGCGGCAATTCCGAGCTTCTCAACACCCTGATCGCCATGTTTAAGAACGCTGGCGAGGAGGAACTTGTTGACAACAGGCCCGAGGCCCCAACCGGGAGAGTTTCTTTAAGCAACTGCCGTGGATTTGGCCCAAGTTACAGACTCCTGCCGAAGCGAGTAAGTTAATAGCTGCCCCCAGTGTGACTCTACCCCCGCAATTCTGACAATTTGGCCTAGGAACGTCTCAAGCCCTGCAGCGGTCGCGATGAGCTTTGCAACTCAGTTCTCAATGACGAATGGGCCTCCCACCCTACTTGGGCATCCGAGGACTCCGGATTCGTCGCCCACAGAAAGAACGGTTACGAGGAGGGCCTACATCGCATCGAGGAAGAGCGTCACGATTACGATTTCTACATTGAGGCAAACCAGAAGTGCATCCAGCTTCTGGAACCGATCGCACAGCAAATGCTCACTCTATCCCAACCCGAGCGAGCCGCGTTTAAGATGCCGGCCGGGCTCGGTGGGCAGAGCACGTCAATCTACAAACGCGTCCTCAAAAAGATATACGGGTCAGAGAAGGGCGTGGAGGTAGCGAACGAAATGTTCAAGAACCCCTTCGCTGTGGTCCCTATTGTTATGGCGCGCTTGAAGCAAAAGGATGAGGAGTGGAGATTCACTCAGGTATGTGCTAATAATTGTTTGGATTGCGAGTCTTGTGTTGACCTGTTGGACAGCGAGAGTGGGAGAAAGTTTGGCAGAGCCAAACTGAGACGATGCACTTGAAGAGTTTAGATCATATGGGAATCCAGGTCAAGACCAACGACAAGCGGAATCTAGCTGCGAAGCACCTCGTCGATGTCATCAAGACGAAGCACGAGGAACAGCGCCGTCTCCGAATGTCCAAAAGCAAGATCCCCCGCTACCAGTTTCAGTATGGCTTCCAGGATCAAGCCCTTCTTCTCGACCTGCTGCGATTTATGATCGTGTATGCGCATGTGGGTGGACAGCACAACGCTCAGGAACGCCGCCGTATACTGGAGTTTTTCGAGACCTTTATCCCACAATTCTTTGACGTACCCGAGGAGGCTGTTCGTGACAGGTTAGCAGACCTGGATGATGTGTCAGCAGAAGAGGACGAGGACGATCCGACCCCGGCCGAACTTACGAATGGCCGCGCCCGCCGCAACGGCAAAAAGTCAGACCTTCTGCGAGGGGTCCTCGACCCAGGCCGCAATGGCAGCCGCACACGTACGCAAAAAGAGGACAGCGCGGCGTCGGGAAGCAAGGAGACGACCCCAGATGTTGGCTCTGCCAACGAAGAAGACATGGCCGATGCTCCTGAAGATCAGCCCGTCCCATTAGTTTCGAACGGTCGCTGGTTGCCCGCTGTTCCTGGCCCTATTATTGTCGAGAAGAACAGGGATGGCAGAGAGTCCGATCTCCTTGACGTGGATGGTGAGCTCAAGGCGGACGCGCCTTTCCCGCGGTCCTGGTACAACTTCTACTGCAATCAGAATATGTACATCTTCTTCACAGTCTTCCAGACGCTGTACAAGCGTCTTGAGGACGTCAAGAACAGCCGTGAAAGCGTTCTGCAGGAGATCAGACGTCAAAAGGCAGAGAAGCCCGCCAAAATCCTCGGGCTTGTCCATGCGGATACGCAGTATTTTGACAACGAGGACCCCGAAACCTTTTGGCCCAACACAGTCACGTTGGTAGAGGACTACCTCAACGGTGAGGTCGACGAGAGCCGCTACCAAGATGTTCTCAGACACTTCTACCTCAAGAAGGGCTGGACTCTCTATACGATCCAGGATCTTCTGAAGACCCTTTGCCGTATCGGACTCGCTTGCAATAACCCTGACGCTAAGGGTGAAAAGACTAAAGAGCTCGTCAAGGCGTATCTCGAGAGCCGGCAGCAAGAGGAGACGAGCTTCCAGAATGAAATCAGCGCGCGAAAGTTTGCTGAGAAGTGCATCAAGGACGGGGAGATGTTTGTGATATGTTGGGTAAGTCCGCTGATAATCTTTTATCGACGAGCAAGTACTGACACGCATAACAGTATCCCTCCAAGAAGGAAGCCACGGTCCGGTGGCTCCAGAAGGATGAAACAACATTCTACATGGACGAAATGGAGCGCATTCAGCAGTGGCAGTACTACATTTCGTCATACATGCGGGTAGAGCACACGGAGGGCATCGTTAGGTCACGATTGCAAAAGGTGCTACTCGAGCGTAATCTGCCTTCGGATGCCAAAGATTCGTCAGACGAGGGGTACGCGCATAAGCCCATCCGCGTGCACGAGGGTCTGGTGGTTAGGATCTGCCTGAACTCGTACAAGATGGTTTTTGAGAAGGATACATGCGACTACTTTTTATACAACAAGGACTTGTTCGATACGCCAGAAGACCGCAAGTTCTACGAGGACAAGCAGGCGTTCCAGACGGAGCTACGGAGCGACCGGCTCAAAGATAAGCTCATCACGAACAACGCGTGGATGAAGGGCATGAGCCACGAGGGTGTCCAGAAAATCAAGGACGAGTATCAACGGTGGAAGGATGGCGAGATCCCGACGCCCGGGCAGGACCACGCGCAACAAGCGGCGCTGCCACAGGGTGATGCGGGAGACGTCAAGATGTCTGATTAGAGCGTAGTAGTTTCGTACAAGGCATCATTGAGGCTGGGAGGTTGGGGCGGTTACGGGACGGCGCCTATGGCGTCGGAGGGAGCAAGTGGCGTTAAAACAATGAATGAGGGATGCGGCTTTTTGTTCTTTACTAATTTCCGGAGCGTGTATCCGCCAGCGACATCATATAGGGGGCCTACGCTTTATTTGCTTTTGTTCTCGGAATAGTGGTGCTGTTTTATCGGTAAATGGATCAAGGATTCTGACGCAATCAATGAAGAATCAATACGTGCATGCTGAGAGTTCCTCGAGGTAAGGTATCCTAGGTATGCAAGGCGATGTGACTATTGGAGGTAATTACCATATGTAGTACATGTTGCTGTTGAAGTACAGCTCCATCACAAGAGTAAGATGGCAAGAGTACATGAGTGTTTTCTTTCATGGCTCTAGGTTACGCAGGCGAGCTCGTTCCAAGATAAACCCGCCTGCTGGCGACCACCTGCAATATGGTGTGAGAAATATAGAAGTTTGCAATACCTCCTGGGTACGGCCTGTAATATAATGGACCGCCTGTAGCTTTCCATAGAGCCGTTTATTCGCCTTTTCTTTCTCCAAGATTTGAGTTTGATGAGTTGGCCGCGAGCTCGGGCCACATCGAGTTCGAGTTCGATTTTGGCTCATTTCAGCGCACCACGTCTCAACCGCGTTCAGGTGACAACAGAGCCACCAATTCTCACGAGTTGACCAAAAATCATGACAATTCAAATAAGGCTCGTAGGCATTCTGCCACGCTGCCACAGCATTACAGCAGCGCGGGGACAAGTCGTTCCATCTCTATTGGTGAGGAGCTTTTCGTCCCACTGCTTACCCAAGTCAACACCACAACCTTCAGCATCAACTCTCAAATCCCGTTTGCGCTTGGGAGTACGATGGCAGCTTAGAATTAGGGGCGGGATTGTCCCGGGTTTGGAGAGGAGAGCTTTTTCGTCGATGCGAACTAGCTCGGCAGCTGCCAATGGGCCAAACCCGCCTACAGCGACGCCTGCGGGAAGGCCGATGAGAATGGGTGAGACCCCAAGTCCGTCAAGTACAAACAGAAAGACTGATGATATCGTGCAGCCTACCCACAGAGGTTACTCATCTACCACGCTGGCACGGGGAGTACGTCCATGATGACAACGCCTGATCTCACACCGCTCCAACCGAACTAACATTTGACAGAAACAACCTTCCTCGCAGTTCTCAAACTCACCACCATCTTTGTTTTCATCTTCTTCACCTTCCTCGTCGCACCAAGCTACATCATGGCCGCTGCGCCCCTCCCCACAACAGCAGGGAGTAAGCTCCCCGTTCCTTGTCACCACGTATCCCGCTCACGCCGACCCTACAGTCCTCCTCTGCGGTATCGTCCCCGTAGTCTACGTGGCATACAGTGCCTCTCCCTTTGTGACAGCCATCCATCTTCATGTCCCGCCGTTTGCACGCACCTCGGCCGAGATGCTGCGGCGGTTTGCGGCTAACGCGCCGCCCGCAACCCGGATGGACATTGTGACGCAGAGTCTCATCGGCAAGCCGCGCGTGAGCACCATGACGGTAGACAACCTGAAGCCTGCGAAGAAGCGGTTCGGCATGGTCAACTACGAGCGCGACACTGCAGCGGCCAACAAGGAGAGGAAGTGGTATCACTTCCGGGCCATCGGAAACTTCAACGTCCAGAAAGGAAACGAGACCAAGGTTCAGCATGGGTGGGTATGGCCTGAGATAGCCAAGACGATTGGCAAGAGGCATGAAGGGAAGAAATAGCCCGGTTCACGTATCCGCCGGATATTGTACCATATAAATCTGTACCATACCTTACCTAGCCCAGCTGCCCCAAAATACACACCCATCTGCCACCCACCACGTCAACCCCCCTTACAACTCCACAACCGCATACCTCAACAGCCCCAACGCTGCACCCAGCACAATCGCCACAGGCGGATCAACACCAAACCAAGCACCCCCAACATAACTCGTCGCCGTGACCACCACCCACCACGGATCCTCCGCAAGACTCTTCCCCCTTACAAATCCCTCATCAATCCATCCAATCCCCCACAGCCT
>Ga0247760_1000053_pt1 | contig 100750 bp, 103 predicted proteins | sample UWRJL171409R4_FD_179936 | JGI IMG/M metagenome (GOLD analysis project Ga0247760, IMG submission 179936) | Plant litter microbial communities from Arlington Agricultural Research Station in Wisconsin, United States - UWRJ-L171-409R-4 | ecosystem: Environmental > Terrestrial > Plant litter >...
CACAACCTCCGTGAGGGACTCTGGTTCCTCACGCTAGTATTCAATTGTTCATTTGTGTCCTACTGTTCAGACTCACCTCTGTGCATTATAGTGACAGCGACCTACATTGACATTGAACCCCCCGTCTAGGAGTGCTAGCTCAACAAGCCGTCTTCGGAACGCCCCTTACCTGTTGGCGTCCTGCCATACGTTCTGTCTTAACCCGCGCCAGTCCTCTCGAGGCCTGTGTCGGGTGCAGGTCGTAATAGATCACTATACGCACTAATCTCGGACTTCCCGGTGGGCAGAACCGTGGGCCTTACATCTTTACAAATCCCACCCAGAACAGCCACTGGGCGATGAAGTTGATGACGGCCAAGACAGTCGTGAGGACCAGGATGGGTGTCACACATCTGGGCGTCTAGTTCTCCGGACGCAGCGCTGCGTCCGCGTCGATGGCCCGCTGCAGCGTGGGATAAGGCTAAGATTCAGATATATTAATCGGATCCAAATACCGTATAACTGCTGTAAGTTTGGAAGAGGCGGGTCGAAGTTTAACTAGCTGATTCGTTCTACGCACGTTATCTTCTATCCTAACTAGAATATCTAGGCAGCACAGCCTAGATGAAGCTTATTATAGTTAGCTGCGAGATAATTATTTAAGATATAGTTGTCCGAGAACTAACTGTCTAACGTAGGGTCAGTCTATCGCAGTCTTCGTAACGTAAAGTCCTTAGGCAGTAGGCGCGAGGGTTTATTTCTTAAAGGGGGAAACCGATTTTACAGGCAACTTAAAGCTATTTTTAAAGTGGATTATTTTTATAAAATAGTTTCAAAACCTCAAGTTAGCCGCTGCCAAAATTGCCACTGTAAAAATGGCTACATGAAATGGTAAAGAAACGGAAGGTATAAGCATAAACGGTTAGCTGCCTCCTTAGTAATACGTAATGCTAAAGATAAAAATAAGTAGCGAAGAAATGAAAGACTTTCAGAGAATAAACAGTCAATGCTAGTGGCGCACGCAAGGGTAGGGTGTTAATTTGAAGTTTGTTTAATCACACACCTTTAAGATGGCCGAAACCGGCAGAGAATTTGCAGAGAAACGATATTACGGGCAGAGCTTTCAGCTCCTACGGCGTAAGATAAATAATAATAACTCTGTCGATTCAATGTCTAGGGGTCCTTAAAGCCTTTTCTTTCTAATAGGTTTAGGTCCTTAATGTGGAAGATATTTTCTAAATTAGTAATAAATTTCTACAATTTGATAGTGAAGCAGCAGAGGGGAGCAAAGGCCAACCAACGCCCACAACTGACTACTGGGCCTACCCCGTGTAAGCCGGCCGGATCTGGGCCTCTGATTGATTGGACCCCCCCTGATCTTAGGGATTCACTTGGCCGGATACGGCAGTCTTGGTCAGTGAATTTGTTTCACACAAACGTTCGTAACGGTCGGCTCGGCTCGCTTGGATTTATGTGGTTCAAACGGACGGATCTGAGCGATGGCTTTGTTCATCACGCAGGCCTGTCACAGGTCGTTTGCAGGGCTTCAATTGCTCAGATCAAGCCGTTCTATTCGCGAAAAGAGAGTGTAAAAATCGATGATAAATACAGAGGGCCTGGAACCCGGGGCTTTTTATGCCCAGATCCGTCTATTGCCTCACAGGCCTAGAACCCCCTGACTTCCACTGATCCGGTCACTTCCGGCACTCCAACCTCTACTTCCGTAGCAGAAATTAATGAGGAAAGTAATTAAACTTAAGTCAAATTACCGTAACATTGACACGAATATATCACTCTTACATCTTGAAGGCCTATCAAGCTCTGGAATATGGTGGTCCTTGAGTTCAGGAGCATCATGTGATACACCGCGCTATTCTACTTCTGGGCGGAAAATTCAGCCACCGAGTGTCAAGAGTGCGTGCGCTTCTTAGGCGGTGAAGGCTGTCGTGCTCTTGCGCTGGACAACAATCATGGACTTTTCAACATGAGAAAGTCACCTAAAAAATTCCAATCTGACCATTCCCCTTCAAATCACACGACCCCAGGGGTGCACTTTAATGAAACCGGCAAACCTCCGCCTTCCTGGGCATAGGACACGCCGCGACGATCAACGGCTTTCGTCATTGTCACTGTCGGCCTCCCACAACTTCACCTTGGCCCGACAGCGATGGCCCAAGGACGGGTTGGAATTGTCACCAAAGTCTACAATATCCCAGGACTATAGCCAAGAACAAGATGTACATAGGCGACGTCTATGCGCATTGGCAGTAGACCCGGGGCCCGGCGGCTACTGCAGCAAGAGATCCTTTCCGCAGGAGGATGAGGAGGAGGACAAAGATGCCGAATCGAAGCGCGCAAGACTTAAATCAGCAGATGAAGGGCCGAAAAGCGCTGGAACCATCCTCAACGACCAGCTGCGGGAAAAGATTGCTCTGCGGAAACAACGCGGCGACTTACCTGTGCCCATGGATTCGTGGGCGGAAAGCTGTTTCATAGAGTCGGTCGAATCAGGAGAAATGTCTCTCTACTTTGAATACATGGCGAGCCACCATACGCCTGGTAAGCCTTGGTTGCCCGGGAGAGGCACCGAGGTCGGGGACAGAGGTGCTACTACCGGTGCCTCAGCCACACTTAAATCCGGAGGCTATGTAAACGTGGCGAGTCTGATTCAGAGGTACTGGGAAGATTAAACCTTATTGGCATTGGGGCCTTCAAGACACTGAGCTGCTAAAGAAAATGGCCTGTTGCTGTAGACAGACGATGAAGCTGGAGTACTAGAGCTTTTGTATGAAGATTACTCCCTCCAGCAAATTGGATCGTCGCCCGTTGTCAGACTTGTTTGTTCCGCATCCTGTCCACCAGCGCACGGCTAACACTCAGATGTCCCACATAACATGAGAAAGTTCAGTCAGCGGTGTGAAATGTCGTCTGATTGCCTCTGAAGGTCGTGCCCAAGGGGCACTCGTGGTATATGAAGAGTTGCGTTTCGGCCATGCCGGGATGGTGCACTCACTAATGTCTGTTCAGATCTCTGACTGTTCCGCCTGAGTGGCTCGCCAAGACAGTGTGCAACAGGACTGATCAGCCACCAGTACATCTTGGAGGATGCCAAAAGCCTGGAAGACTGGAACTTGGAGGTGATGCACCTGGCAGTGGTCCCACACATCAGTTGTTTCACTCCACCACGAATGTCCGATTTCTCCACATGGCTCTTGCCTCGGACGTCGATCATGCCCATGTCGAGGATGCCAAGAGATTTACCCGATCTCGTGTGGTCTCTCCGCAGATACTCTACTGGTGACGACGACACTAAAGTCAGTAGTGGTTAGCTCATTGAATACCGGGAAAAGGGGTTGTTTCTCAGCTGTCACATATATTGGATGACATACTGGACTGACCGAAACGTGCCGAAGAGAGACTGGCATGCGCTCTATTTCCAAGGACCGAGTTTCCCCGGATTTGGCTCTCCCGAAGATCTGACCCGTTTTCGGCAGCGGTTCATGTCGATCTAATGGCCCAGGAAATTTAACCCCACGCGATGCAACCCCCCGGAAAGTGGTATCGCCAGGTCTCAGATCTTGAACCCGGTTATAAATAGGATTGGATGTGGCCAGGCCCAGAAACCGACTTCTTTAATGTAGCCGGTCGACGCTCTTCTAAGTCCTCACACTCACTTGTTTCATAATTTTGTCAGCATCATGATCATCAGGGCCTGGGTCTCTGTCCTGGCCTTATGTGCCCCGATCTCTGCGGTCACACTCGCCGGCTATGAATATATAGTCGTGGGTTCCGGCGCCGGGGGTGGGCCGCTTGCTGCACGTCTCGCTCTCGCCGGGCACAAAACGCTTCTGATCGAGGCGGGAGGCGATCATGGCACCAGTGACAACTACACGGTTCCGGCGTACAGCGCCAAGATGACGGAAGATCGCGAGGAGGCGTGGGACTTCTTCGTCCGCCACTACGAAGACGATGCTCGTCAAGCGCGCGACCCCAAAACCAGTTACGTCACTCCCTCCGGCGACGTCTACACCGGCCTCAATCCGCCTCCCGGTTCGACCATGAAGGGCGTGCTATACCCCCGCGCCGGCACACTTGGCGGCTGCACCGCGCACAACGCCCTAGTCACCGTATACCCGCACCAATCCGACTTCCAGTACATCGCCGCCCTGACCGGCGACGAATCCTGGTCGCCCTCCAACATGCGCAAACACTTCCAGAAGCTCGAAAAGAAGCAATACCTCCCCGGTCTCCCCAACGGCCACGGCTTTGACGGCTGGCTCACAACCGAAAATGCCCCCCTAACCATTCCCCTCAAAGACCCCCAGCTTCTCTCCGTCATCTCCGGCGGCGCTTTTGCCCTCGGAAACCTCACCAAATCCCCCATCAACATCGCCACCCTCCTCGCCGGCGATCTCAACGCCGACTCTGTCCTACGCGACCGCGAGCCCGCCTACTACCAAGTCCCCATCAGCACCAACTCCGGTGCCCGCACCGGCTCCCGCGAGTTTATCCTCTCCGTCCGCGACGCTGTCCACCCCAACGGGAAGAAGAAATACCCCCTCGACGTCCGCCTCAACTGCCAAGCTACCCGCATCCTCTTCAACACCTCCGCCTCGCCCCCCGTCGCCACAGGAGTCGAATTCCTCGACGGCGCACACCTCTACCGCGCCAGCCCCCTCTCCCCCTCCTCACCAACAGCCGGCACACCCGGCTCCGCCACCGCCTCCCGCGAAGTCATCATCTCCGCCGGCGCCTACAACTCCCCCCAGCTCCTCAAACTCTCCGGCATCGGCCCCGCGTCGGAACTCTCGCGCTTCGGCATCCCACTTCTCGTCGACCTCCCCGGCGTCGGCGCCAACCTCCAAGACCACTACGAAATCTCTGTCAACGCGCGCGTCCCCCTCCCCTGGCCGGCGCTGAACGGATGCACCTTTGGTTTCTACGGCGCTCCAGACCCGTGCTTGGAGAAGTGGAAACGCCCTTTGCTAGGTGACAGAGGGACGTACGCCTCTGCGGGGTTTGCCTCGGCGATGCTGTATAAATCGTCGGTCACGACGGACGACAGCTATGATATCTTTGCGTTTGGCGGACCGGTGAATTTCAGGGGGTATTGGCCGGGGTATAGTGTGAATGCTACGAGCGAGCATGACTGGTGGAGCTGGGCGATCTTGAAGGCGCACCCGAGGAACAGAGCGGGGAGTGTGAAGCTGAGGAGCGCGGATCCGCTGGATACGCCGGAGGTGGTGTTTCGGTACTTTGAGGAGGGGGGTGGGGAGGATTTGAAGGCTATGGGGGAGGCGATTGGGTTGGCGAGGGATGCGCTGGCGAGGCAGCTTGTGCCGACGAGAGAGGAGTTGCCTGGGTCGGGGGTTAGGACGAGAGAGGAGGTCGAGGCGTATGTGAGGGATCAGGCGTGGGGACATCATGCTAGCTGTACGTGCCCGATTGGGCAGGATGGGGATGAGATGGCGGTGCTGGATTCAAAGTTTAGGGTCAGGGGCGTGAAGGGGTTGAGGGTGGTGGATGCGAGTGTGTATCCGAGGATACCGGGGACGTTTACGGCAGTGTCGACGTATATGGTGGGAGAGAAGGCGGCGGATGATATCTTGAAGGAGCTGAAGGCGTAGGGGGGTCATGGGTCACTCGCGACGAGAAGAGCGTCGAATAGGACTCAATGATGGTGAAATATTCATCTCATGCATGGTATTCAGAGGATGACTCCCCAGTGTCATGAACCATGCGCCTGTCTAACGTCTCCGCCTCAAACAGACATACACCGCAACAATCAACGCAGCCAAAGGAATACTGATGCCAGTGCCCAGCGCAATCTTGTCAGACTGGCTCAACCCCCCGCCCCCTCCTCCACCCTGCGTGGCCTGTCGGGTCGAGTAATACGTGGCGGTAGAATACAACGTCGGAATTGAACTCCTGGCGGTGGTAAAGACGGTTGGGCTGCCTAGGTAGCGAGGTATTGATGTCGTCAGCCCCCGATGAGCACAAGGGCAGCGGCAACAGCGGCCGATAGTGCGACGACCACTAGTTGATGAGAGAGCAACCGACCTGGAGACTTGCCCGTCTCGACGATTACAGTGGTCGGGATAACGACAACCGGCGTGCCGCCGGGACCTATCGATGTCGTGGTCGCTTTTGGCGTCGTCCCCGGAGACAGCGTCGCTGTCGCGCAGTACGCGTCGTACAGACCAACCACCGACGTTAGATCGGCGCTGTTGTATCGACAGTCTGTGAACACGCAGCTGCTGATGTAGGCTGTGGCGACCGAGCCGAGATCGCTGCGGCAGTAGCAGAAGTTGTAGTACGGCGCGGGACAGCTGAGCCCGGCTTTGAGCCAGTCGTCTTCTGAGACGATGCGGCGGGCGCATTCGCGGAGGGAGGTGTATCCGTTGGTGTCGTGGATTGAAACCGTGCCGTCATTCTGGGCCGCGGCGAGGAATGGTTGCAGGACTGATAGGACCAAGACTGCCCGGATCAGGGACAGCAGGGAGGGCATCGCGAGGGCGACGTGACGTGGGTTTTGGAGAGGATGCGGGGCTGGTTGGAGGTGTTGGGAGATCAGGAGGCTTAAAGCCTTTGGTGAATGCGGCTGAGTCGCATTCGAGAGCAATATTGCGCGGATGGCTTGCCCCTATTCCCATCTTGGAGGGGCTGGGCGCGCCACAAGCCCAACTCGGACTGGCTCCTGGACACCGCCTCATTTACTAGCTTCGGAGCCTCTCACTGGTTCTTGTTTGAACGACGAGATCGGAGACGCGCCAAGACACCTATGTTGACCCTACTGTTCTTGAGATCCCCTTCCATTTGTGATCTAGACTGAGGGTGAAGTGGCGTGTTACTGGCTGGAAGCCCGGTGACGAGGGGTATGAAAAAGGAGGGGGGTCAAAGAGAGAAAGCCGAAAAGGAGAGTAGATACCTGGAAGAACGGTCTGTTGTATTACGGATATGAATGTCCAACGTCACCACCCGCCCAATAACTAATTAGCTGCCCATCTCTTTCTCACGACAAGAGTGAAATAGCCGCGAAGAGCCGCACACTGCATCACTTCCCAACCCTCACAACCAACTTCCCATAGCACTTCCCGCTCTTCAGCTTCTCAAACGCCTCCCTCAGCTTCTCAAACTCAAACACCTCTTCAATCACCACCTCAATTTCCCCCTCCCTCACCCACCTCACCAACTCTTCCGAGCCCTCCTTCCCCTTCAGCATAAACAACGCAAAGGACGTCCTCCCGCCCCCCAAAAACCCCGGCCAAAACACCCTTCCCACCGTCGCTCCAATCATCGCCCGATCAAAACCCCCTCCAATCTGCAGAAACTTCCTCCCCGGAATCATAAACTCATCCGCCGCCTTGTACAGCTCCGCCGGAAACCCCACATTATCCACACACAGCGCAAACACCTTGCCCTTCGCCTTCAGCTCCTCCAGCAGATTCCCCTTGGTATAGTCAATCACCTCGTCCGCGCCTAGCCGCGCACACAACTCGCGCTTCGCCGACGAGCACGACACAGTCAAATGGCAACCAAGCGCCTTGGCGATCTGGATCCCCAGCGTGCCGCACCCGCCTGCGCCGCCGTTGATGAAAATCTTGTCGCCTCTGGTGACATGCGGCGCGATGGACTGGTACGCCGTTAGGCCCGCGACGCCGAGACAGGAGAGTTCGTCTGGGGTGATTTCATGCTTTGCGGAGGGCGGAGGGGGAGGGAGTTTTGTGCATGAGGCGACAGAGGCGGGGAAGTACGTCGCCAGGGTGCCATGCTGCAGGCGGTCGAAGCGGCCGAAGACGATGTCGCCGGGGGAGAAGTCGGGTGCGGCAGCGGGGGTGGTGCGCACGACGCGGCCGCAGAAGTCTTGGCCGGGCGTGGCGGGGGTGCGGATGACGGCGCGGCGGAGGAGGGGCGGGAGCTCGGGGATCTTGTAGTCGGCGGGGTTGAGGCTCACGGATAGGGATTCGATGAGGAGTTCGGCGACATCGGCGCGGGTGGAGAGTGGGGGGATGGGCAGGTCGGAGCGCAGGGTGAGGCTGTTTTCGAGGCCGTTTTTGATGGTGGAGTATTGCCACCCGCGCATTGTTTCGGGGAGGGACGCCATTGTGGTTGAGGTCGATGGGTGGTGTTTGCAGGATAACTGAGGAATGTGGAAAGTTGGCGTGGAGGGGGGCAATCCTGTTTTATGAGAAGGTCGCGACTGCCCCCGTGATCGTTGCGCTCAGCGATGAGCTCATAGATGGCGGGCGGGTCACGCACCTGCCGAGGCTAAGGCCGCGTTTCGCTTGATGCCTCGAGCAATTCATTTCCGCAATCGTGACCAAGCAGCCAACCAACTGTTTGCAGAGGGGTTGCAATTGGACCATCACCAGCGCTGAATCGGGCGTGTGTAACCCCAAACGCCGCTCGAGGACATGGCGATTTTAGCGGTTGTTCTCGGGGACTTTCCGGCGTAACGAAGGACCCGCCCCGGGCGAGCCGCCGGAATCCTTTGTCTTGGCACTTCATTCTCGGCGGCACGATAGCGCGCTCGTTTTCTTTCAAGGCCACGGTTGCACAATGCTTTCTTTGCACCTCTTGGGTCGAGGGCACCGTTTCTGCGCGTCCTGATACTGCTACTACTATTTGGCTTATCACCACGAGTGCTCAACGCCGCCTCTGCGCTCGGGTCCAGAAGAACGCTGTGGCTGGTTCGCGCATTCATGGGATCATCCTGAGATCAGATTCCCATGTCGGCTCGGCCGCCGCGTGCCTGCAATTTACTAGATTTTATGCCTCGGCGAGTGTCCCAACTTTCCGGTTGTTGACTTCCACCAGAGCAGCACCCTTCGGACCCCAAGCGGGGCGAGCAAGCAAATCTAAAGTGCGTGGTTCCTTGAAGTCTGCAAGAAAATCCCAAAGTTTTCGCCGTGAAGTAAGTTTTCTTTTATCCTTGCTAACTTCCTCATCTTGGGTTTCCCGTCCTCGTTCAATTCTCCATCCCCGCATTCTCTTTGTTATTGTCTAGGCCTTTGACGTCGGTTTGATTCTCATTATCAGCTTCACAATATTGTCACCCCTCATTATCTCGGCCGCTAAGAACCCGAAAGTAGGTACCTAGCTACGCCATGGCCACATCGTTCACAATTCAACCCTCTCGAATCCAACACCCAGCGAATCCCACAAACGTCTTAGTCGCCTGAGTTGCATTCATCTCCACAGCATCCATGAGAAACTGAGCGCAATGCTCTGTGTGGCCGGGGCTGGCAATGATCGTGTCCAATGCCCTCCGCTCTTCATACAGCGCCCAAAATTGCTTATTCCACATCGCCGCGCAGTGGTTGACGTGGTCTCGGAGAGACGTGTAGTAAAAGTCACTCTCTTCCATATCTTGACGCGTCAAGCGGCCGGTGAGGTCTTCGTTGGCATAGGCGCCCCAGCTGCCGTCGTCCTGGTATTCGGCAATCCATTCTTCGTCGTAGCACGGCGCCGGCACCCAGTGATTGAGAAGAGTATCGTACTTGCAGCCAAGGGATCTCGCCTCTGCAGCGGAGTTACCGCAGGTTATGAGTGTAGCGTCTGTCGTAACATTGTGTCGATGGCCAGCGCCGTTTGTCGTGCCGATCGTGTGGATGTCCTTGTTGGAAGCACCTAGGCTGATGATTACCACCACAAGCCAGAGTAGAGAGGTGATCGCGAAGACGAGAAAGTTGGATAAGACTGCCCCTTTCGGTGACCGTCTGTCGCTTTTGGGAAGGAATGGTTGATGCTCGCTTTCAGGAGACATGGTCGGCGGGATGCAGTTCAAGAATTGGAGATTGAGAATGATGTGATGGGAGTGCGAATAAGGTACCAGACGACGATCCAAAGATTTAAAGCAGCGGCAGATCCCCCAAGTGCCGGGTTCGTGGGTTCGAAACGCATTAACTGGCAGGTCCGAGCACTCCCACGATCCAAACATCGTGTGTCACAGGGAACCAGAGTCTGACCAATCGCAATTATCAGTTGAGGGCTTGGCCAAACTCGAACCCACGCTGTCGAAATCGTGCCAGGTCTGTTTCACCAGCAAGAGTGGAAAGCCGCAACAGTGCACGTTCTTCCTGTCAACATCCAGCACAGGAATATCCCTTCCGCAACCCAATGGAGGCTGCGTAGATACCCAGTGAAGGGTATAATTTACATTCGCTCTGGTTTGAGGAAATCCGGTCTTTTACTGCCAGGCAGCAGGCATCGTACACGGCATCGTCCTTGTCAGCTTATATCGAATCAACGTCCTTTCTATCCTCGCTGTTGTCATCCGTCTCATCCTCACGGTCCTCATCGTCTCTAGCCTCCCCGGCCTCTGCCTCTTCCTGCTCACCGGCTGTAGTTGAAATGGCCTTGTAATCGACCTCGCGGCTTTGCACCTCGCTTTGATATCTTCCGGCCCACATCACGTTTCTATCTCTTCCTTACTCCGCATCTTGGTGGTCTTCTCCTTTCCGGGTCTGAATGTAGGCACCTAGTGTGTCGGATTCACGTAACGAAAAATGGTAGTCCTGGAGGGTGTTCCATTGAGGTAAGCTGATTTTCCAGTGCTCTGGGCCCATCATGAATTTGGCTCGGCTGCAGGCTGGCAGCCATATAGACCGAGAAATATTTCCTGCTAGCGACCCTGGTTAGGTAGGTACCTATCTAGGCGCTCTCGGGACCCTCACCATCCTCCGCTCCCTCGGTTTCCCCCGAAGCTGCCCTTTGGCTAACGTCATGCTCGGCCTCATCACTTCCATCATCTACTTCAGCTGAATCCACCTCCTCAACGTCACTGCGGTAACCAGAAGTATGGAGTGGATCGAGCTTGGGAACGCCATCAATGGTGCCACGCGGGCGGGGGCGGGGGAGGGCAACGTGTATGCAGTGAGGCCTGCCACACGTGACTTATGGCGAGATTTTGGGCGCTGCATTCCGCCCCCTAGCTTTCCCCCCTCCTCCGCCGCGCTGTCGAACCTCATTTTACCACAAACATGGCGCCTGCCGCACAACAGCCTCTCCGCCCCTCCAAAGAGTATGCCCGGGTAGTCTGGGCATCACACATTTTATCTTATCTCAATCCGTATACCTGCTCTACGGTAGATGGCCCATCGAGGCCCAATCTCGTACCAGACGTCTTACCCGAGGATTTGGACGACAGCAAAGATGACTGGGATGACGATCTCGACACGGATGCAATCATCGCCGCCGAGGCTCCGGATTACCTAGCTGTCCGCGACGAACCCATCCGCGAAAAGTTCCTGGACTGTGTTGCCGAGTTGCTTGCCCACACAAAGGGCGGAAAACATGTCGCGGCCACGGCCCTCAGAGAGAAGGAGAACTCGGTCGAGGTCGATGTTGCCAGTAACAGCCCATTCAGCGTCGAGGATGACCAGTGGCTCGCCTGCCTATCACACTTTCTCGCCAATTGTGGCGAGCGGAGGACAACAGCCGCAGATGATACTACCTACTGCGTGGAGGATTCTTGCCCCTCCCTCCTGGAGGCCACCGTGATGCGCAATGCAACAAGACTGGACAGGTGGATTGAGGAGTTTGCCACACTCCTAATGGGCATGGGCAATATGCTTGTGCTGTCGGCTGCGACACGGCCCTCTTTCAACCCAGGTGAAGAACACCGTATGTCGGTCCGGGATGCGGCCGAGGAGTTTGCAAAGTGGGCACGGGCTTCCGTCTTGGCTCCGGCCACCGGAGAGTCAGCAGCAATGGCTAGGCTTAGGATGGTTCGGCTCGCCGCCGTGGTCGCCCGATCACCCGAAGCGGCTTCGGCTGAGATGAAACGGATAGCCCCCTGCGTGGACGGGAGCAAAGCCGCGAGGCTCTGCCGTCTGGTCGCGAGACCGGCGGTCAATCTGTGGATACTGGCTCGCATTGCTCACCTTCTTCCCAGTTTTCGGGCCGTCGCCTTTATCAAGGTCGAAAGCCCGGGCTTCACGCAACTTGCCAGCCAGCAGATCCCGGACCTCGAAGCAGCATGGAAGCGACTGGGACTGCCTCGTCTTCATTGCCTTCCCAAGTCCCTATCCTGCAGACGAGAGCAGTTCCGGAAAGACTGCGCCCGGGCCTTTCCGGTCCATTGTGATGCCCAGCTGCTCTTACGATACGCGGCGGAACCCTCCTTAGTGCCGTCGTTACCTTATGTCGGCTGTAGCAAGAAGGCCTGTTTTCTTTGCCACTCGCTGCTGTCGGTACTGGCACTCCAGACAAGATTGCGTGGGCATCATGGGGTGTGCTATCCGCTCTGGGGCGTCGGCGTGCTGCAGTCGGAGAATCTGCGCCAGCAGCTTCAACAGCTGTGCGGCATAGTCAGGAGCAAAATTATCGCCCAGCTATCCCCAAGTAACAGGCTTGTGCCTCGTTGCGTACCGCAGTCATCGGTCATGTCGGATCTGAGAACGGTTGATATGGCGGGGCTCAGACAACAGTCTGCCTATCGGGAAGAGCTCGAGAGAAGAAACCGGGAGTTCCGCGAGAGGTTGCAAATCTTGTAACGGAGCCCACATAGCAAGCCTCTGGGTACAAATTTCCACTGACACTATTACAGACTGCACCCCCGTTCGGCCCGACCCCCTGCATGCCCATCCCAGGGCAGTCAGATGTGCATCATGTGCCAGTCAGACGCCAGCGGATCCGGCGAGTGTTCGGGGTGTCTATCGGTCTGGTACTGCTCAAGGCAATGCCAGTCGGTTGACTGGCCGGCACATCAGCTTCTGTGCTCATCATACGTCACATTTGTGCGGTCCCGACCATCGAGCCCCAACAGGCTCGGCATCTTCTTCCCCAGAGGCACCGAGCGGCCACAGCTCATCTGGGTACCAATGATAGCGAAACATAAGCCCGGCTTGCCTGACCGATACTATCCCAACTTTTCCTCGTTTCTCGGACACGAGCGTGGAGCTCTCAGCGCGATATCTATCACGCAAAACCGACGACGAGGCGTTAGCGTGGGCCATGACATCACCGTCTTTCACCGGCGGAGCGATGAGCTTCCGAACAAGTCATTGCGTCACGCGGTCGAAGCGTGCCACGGCATGATGGTCCCGGGCGAAGCGGGCAGCGGGCAGCTCGTGGCGATGGCGGGGAGGGCTAACACGCCGCCGTCGGCGGCCGCCGACATAACCCTCTCCGACTTCCGCCACGTCCTAGATCTGTTCAGCACCCGCGGTGACACTACGGTCCGCGAGACACCGACAGGGGGCTCCATCCGCGCGGTGCGCATCAGCTGCGAGCTGGAGCAGAGGCTATATAGCCACGACGTGTTTTGCGCCGTCTCCATCCAGAACGACCTCCCTTTCGCACATAAACAGTCCTCCTTATCTAACCTGTTAGGCATCCCGCTAAGAGTAATTAAGCCTCGACGAACGGACCTCGAGTCCGCTAGTGCTAGTCTGCTCGAGTCCACACAAGGCGGCGGCCTACACAACACCTACGCCACGGCCCTGATGATAGATATTGGCGTCTTGAGCGAAAGCTGGGGCAGGTCGCAGTCCGTCTTTGAAGGGGGTGCCATTATTACGCGGTTGGATCGCGCTAGCCTTGACCTCGTCTCAGTGATTCGCGTCTGTCGATACTGCGTCGAGGTGCTTCAGCCGCTGTTCAGACGGGCTTTGGCGGGGGAAATCGCACGGGAGGATGTCCTGAGAGAAATGTCTCCTCATAAATTAGCGGCGTGGGTGCCAAGCGCTGTCGAATACGGTGGCGGCTTCGTCCAGCCGGAGCTTGACCCCGCGCTGGTAGATGGGAGAGCCCTATAAACATGATGACCGGTACGATTTCCTGGCCTTTAAATACTTCCTTTTTCTTTTGAGAGAGAGAGGAGGAATGGGTGAGGGGTAGAGACAGCCTTTTCTAGTCCTGGTACGCTGCTAGCTCGACCACTTACGAAAATGCATCCAAGTTAACCGATGGATGATACCTTTCTATATAATAACCCGTTATGGTAGTATCACAAACGCTGTCTTAAACTTGGACTTGCCTCCGTTCCAGTATTACCAACACCCTAGGCGGACGTGCTTCTAATCTGACCTCATCGGGTACAGGATGTAAGCTGCCTTCATCCCCGTTTCCAGAATCTGACCTCCATCAGCGGGTCTTGGTGGCTTTCCTTCTTGGGGAAGTGGACATTTGAGCGAGACAGGCTTAGAGTAGATCGGGCAAGTCGCTACAAACAGCTGCAGTACTAGTCGGTTGCGGCTGAAGGTAGGGCTCGGCAGGCTTCACCCCTCTTTTCGGGCCCCTCGTCGGCAGTATGGAGATGCTAGAGCGGGGAAGATCCCAACAGAGCCACATTCTGTCAGAGTCTAGAACACAACTTCATCCCACAGGCCACTGGCGGCCAACTGCTCTACGATTAGGTTGTGGAATGGCCGAGAGGCCTCGAATCGGTTCTGCTTACCAAGATCGGTGGGCGCAGCGCTTACGCTGCGGGGATGTGGTGCGCACGCGTGGGTTAGGAAATCCAGGCCTTTAAAGGCGGGAACTAGTGGCTGTGAGATCCATCTGTGATTTGCATCAGTTCCGTCAAACTTCATCTTCACGGCGGATACGAACTGATATGGGAACTAGACACGTCGCCAAGACTAATCTCCCTGACGAGATTGCTTAGGCGCTGGAAGTGATGACTATGCGACGCGAAGCTAGTATCCAGACCTGCGTGTAAGTTACAAGGCACTCCACCCAACTTTTCAGTTTGACTAAACGGCCCAATCAGGCGCAACGACCTCCTCACCATGAGGAAGAAACTCATAGATATAGCGCTTACCAGTTGGGAGGCAGCAGGGCTGTTTGTTAGCTAGCCTCTCCACCAAAGCAACTTGTTGATTGTTGCATGCTTACAGAGTCTAGAATTTTGGTCCAAGAAGATGTCCCGATCTGTCGGAAATGGGGGGTCAAGTGAGGTCAGTGAAGTTTAAAAAGTGAACCTGCTCAGCACTGCAACAGAACGTCCTGAAAAAGATCAAAAGGGCGCATTCAAAAGCTTAGCGTGTGGTTGAGGGGTGTTGCTGCCACGGAGGCTTTCCAGGACGTAAACCATAGATGTGGCAACCCCGCGATGCAACATACCTCCTAATGTAACACCCGTCAGATAGCACAGCACTCTTGGTTGTAGTGGTATGATTGCATTTCTCCTGTGGTTCTGGCTTCTAGCCAGAACTTTTTTCTCTATAGACCGTTCTATAGGATTTAGACTTCATCACCACAGTAGCTGAGATAGGCATCTAGTTAGCGTCACGGACTAGATGGCTAGGGACCTCTACTTTATGACATTTAAAGATATAGTTGGCTTCATGTAGTCAAATTACTACCCGAGGATAAACAGACAGCTTTGTACAGTACCTATTCTATTTACAGTAATTTTAGTAAATTTATATATTAAATCTATAACTAATATCTGTCAAGGTAACCCTATACTCCGGGTTAAATAACTACTTCTTGTAATTGTTATTCTATTACTAAGGGACGAAATGGTTAGCGTACAAGCCACTATATTCCAGAGCCTAACAGGCCTGCAAAAGCTTCCTCTGGCTCTGGCTGGAAGCCAGAGGCTTCTTTGTAGACTATTCTGCAGGATTCAGGCTTCGTCACTCCAGTGGCTGAGGCTCACTGGCGTTCTGGCAGTGCCAGGCACCCAGTTAGCTCCGCTGACTAGATGTCCAGGGCCTCTAAACCCCCTTCTTTCTGACAGGAACTGAAGTGGGCTGGAATCCTCTGGAACCCTTCAGTGTTATGGAAGATTCAGCTGTGGTGGTTGTGGGGTACACAACTACGTTACACGGTATGTAGAACAGGGTACGCAGTCAGCTGTTGCAAGCTACTGCTTATTAGAATCTCCTGTAATACAGAGGGCCTACAGAGCACTTAGTAACTAGAAAGTAACAGGATGATAGTAAACTAATACAGTAAATTACAGAGTCTAGCTTTAGCAATTTATTTTTACATAATTTTGTGACTCTTAATCAGTTTAGAGTTAAAAACTTCTCCATCACTTAAATGTCCTCCTTAGACGGGCGACCCTTGGAATGGACTTGGTATTCCATCTTTTTACCTTTAGCAGGACGGGTGCGCAAGACGTCCACACCCGGCCCCAGCCCTTTATGGTCTTTTTGACTCGAGAGCCTCGCCGCAGCCGAAACCCAAGACGAGACCGCTATCGTGACGAGCGCGGCGGCTGAGATAGCCAGAGATATCGGGATGCTCGGTGGATGGTCGAGACCGGAGGGATTGAGATCACGGGAGAGTTAGAGACAGAGACAGGGACCAATACCGGGAGAGGGACAGAGACCGTGGACGGGCCGATAACCGACGCAGATGAGGAGTAGTTCAGTCATCCGATCCCACGCATCATACGGTTCACAATCGGTTCGCACATCATTCATTCGCTGGTGCGAAATGCATTGGGGGAATATCATTCTCAACTTCTACAATGGCCTGTCCGTACCTCATGTCAATGGGCTCCTTCCCACTACCAACTCGGCAAGTTCCCTTAGCGAGGCGCTCTGTAGGATATCGAAAATGGACAACTTCGCCTTGGCGGCCGAAGCAAACCAATTCCGCAGCTCGATTGCAACCAGAGAATCGACGCCGTGCGCTGCAACTGCAATGTCCAAATCCACGCTCTCCACTGGTACGTTGAATATCGCGGCGAGGCGTGCAGACAGTGCCTCGGCCACCTTCTTCTTCCCTTCCTCACCTGCTTTACTGACGTTCCGAAGGGTCTGCACTAACACCTCCGTGGGGTCTAGCGCCATTGCCTGAGCAGATGCGGTAGCAGAGGACGTTAGTGAAGACGCCGCAAGCCGCAGCGTGCCAAAACGGCTGTCTCGACGGACTACGGCGTCACTGGGTAGACGATCCCAGGGCAACAAACCGACAATCACCTGAGCATGGCCCGGGGTTTTACTGGCCTGTTTTTCTATGGCAGCGCCGATGAGCCCAAGCACGCTCTCGACGGATACCGACTCGGTACCGAGGGCTTCGATGCGCTGCTGCGCACCGCTATCGTTGGCTACCATGCCGACACCGGTGATGGCGGGAAGATCGAGGCTTGTCGCTGCCAGAGCGGCCGAGACACGGTGGCGAGCCAAGGCATCCTCGAAAGCATTGGCGGCGGCATAGTTTGCCTGTGAGGGGTGACCCACAACGCCAGTAATGGAAGAGAGGAGTATGAAGAAAGCGAGGTCCTTGGGCAGGTGCTTGTGCAAGTTGGCAGCCCCGGCAACCTTGGGCGCTATGGCACGTTGCCACTGGGCAAATTCCATGTGTTCAAGGATCGTATCCTACGTCAGGATGTCAGCCAGCATGCCAATCTTTTGGCTGACGATTGCACTTACGTCTAGGACGGATGCCGCGTGCACCACGCCGCGGATGGGGGGCAACGTCGCCGATATTTGGGCCAACAGAGCGACGAGGCTTTCTTCGGTCGACACGTCGCCATCTAGGAACTGCAGACGGCAGCCCTTTGCGGCGGCCTCCTCTGCCACTGCTGCCGCCTGTCTATGTCCCCGGGCGTTACGAGAAAGGACAACGACGTTCTTTGCCCCCCTGGATGCCATCCAGAGCGCAATGGCGCCACCAAGCCCGCTCACGCCTCCGACAACGAGGTACGTTGCGTTTCCGTCCTCGAGCGGGGGCGGTTGAGCCCGGGGGAGGACCTTGACCGACTCGCCGTATTGGGGAGCGATAATGACTTTGCCGGCATGGCCGCCCTGGCGTTGCTGCTGACGGATATGTCGAAGCGCTCTGTCAAGGTGTGATGCTGGGAACTGCGTCACGGTCGCAGGCGGTAGATAACCGTCGCTGAGAATGCGGAGGCTCGCCTCCAGCCCCTCCTTCATCGCCTGGTCATCGTGCTCGGCCAGCTGCAGTACGTCGACGCATGCGTACGTGGCGCATCGCGCCGCGAGAGCCGCCAGGTTAACACCTTTACCCAAGCCGCCGCAGCCAATCTCGACCAGGCGGCCGAACCGCGCGACACTCCCGCAAGCGGACCGGAGAAGCGATGCCGACGATGCGGGAATAGTCGGCCCGGCCATGACCACATTCACGCCTTTCGAGTTGGTCTTTTCCATGACCGCCGCCGTGATATTGCTCGAACCTCCCCGGGACAGGAGGACGTGGTCTGTGGGGACGTGGTACCTGTCGACAAGCAGTTGCGCTTCTGCCTCGGTGGCGGCGGCAAAAAAGAGGTAAGCACCGGTATGGCGTGCTACTGCGAGGGCTGCCCGCATGTCTTGGCTGTCTACTGGGTGCAAGATCAACACGCTTTCGCCTTTCTGCAACCTCGCTACACGCACTAGGGCATGATACGCCGCCGCGTACGCCATGGGAACGCTTGCAGCATCGCTGAAGGACAACCCATCAGGGATTTTGGCGATGCTGGTCCAAGCCGTCTGGGCCCTGCTCGCAAAGGGTCCTCTGACCACTCCGCAGACAGCGTCACCAACCTGAAGCCCGTTGGTCAGCGCATACTGGCCAAGGCGTGTGACAACTCCGGCTGCCTCGTACATGACAACGTCTTCGTCACGACCGCCGAGGCTGTTGGGCGGGTCCACACTGAAAGCTCTGGTTTCGATCTCGACCATGTTGTCCGCGATGGCCTTTGTCGGCAACTCGTAATCGACAAAGCCCGGCTTCTCCAAGGCTACGCCCTTATCCCATACAAGTGCCCGTCCAGGCTGGTGGAAAGACTGTAGCAGCACCTCAACTTCAGGCTCGTCCTTGCTACGATCACGAGCTGGGTATACGCGAGGGACGTGAAGGATGGAATCCGCGAACGCATACTCCCAGTCCGCGCTGGCCAGGCCGTCGTCCTTGGAAATTCGAGTCCGCTCCAAGACGTCCAATATGTGACTAACGACCAATCCGGGATTTTCCGCCCAGTTTTGCGGAAGGTCAAGCAGCGTGTACGTTTTGGTCGCGTCCTCCAGGCGGGCCGTCCTCAGAAGCCCTTGCACCAGGGCGGGCGCCGGAGCAGGAGCATCGACGGCCCCGCCGCCCGCGGTAAGTCAGGTGGGGGGCTTTTGGAACACCCCTGCCTTTGGAACACCCATTCCCATAAATAACCCTGAAAACCAGGGTCACGTAATTAATTAAGCGAAATTACTAAGCAAAACAAAACATCAGCATAAAATACTTTATTGGTAGCTTACTAAGGGTATATATTTATTTTTTCTTTTTAGTTGCTTATTATAGTTTTATTTATCGTTAAAGTTTAAAATTTCCGTTTACTAGCAAATCCCATACATAACCCTAAGATCTTTTCTTTTATAATTACTTATATAATACTTAATAAACAAATATGTAATAAATACTATTAAATACAAAAATGCTACTAGCATCCAATATTATATCTTATATAACTATAAACCACGTATTTTATAATTATATTTCCGATAATATAGAATGCCTGAGAATTGTATATAGAAGCTTTTTTCACTTTTAATTATTATTTTAATTACATAAGGTCTATATATATAAATTAAGTTTTGCTTAAATAATACCCTTTAATAATATACAATATTATTTGCTTAATTTTAAACTTTAGTATAAAGCTTTTATTTAAGAAAAATAAATCCTAGCGTTATATGTAGGATTTACTAGTAAACAAAGGCCTCGAACTTTAACATTGAATAAAACTATAATAGGTAGCTACAAAGAATAAAACAAACATATACTCCTAGTAAACTACTAGTCAAGTATATTCAGCAGGTTTTTATTTTTATCTGGTAATTTCGCTTAATTAATTACGTGACCCTGGTTTTCAGGGTTATTTATGGGAATGGGTGTTCCAAAGGCAGGGGTGTTCCAAAAGCCCCCCACCTGACTTAAGCCACAAAACGGCCGAGCTTGTCGTGAGCACGCGTCGAAGCTGATCAAATGCTACTTGGTCCATCCCGCTGAGAACCGTTTCGCCGTTCGGTAGGTCAACTAGAATGCACATCTTGTCCTTTGGATCCACAGAGTCAAGCGTTTCCACCCCAGGTACGATACCGGTCCTGGAACGGATCGCCTCGACCAAGCTCGTGATGCTGTGTGACAGCGGTGACGGAACTACGATGGTGATAGACTGTTCCGACGCAGAGCCTGCTTTCTCGGAGACGGCAGCGGCAGTTGTCATGATGACGCTCGACCCTTGATACTGCGGCTGCTCACAATCGCCAATGTCGAATTCGACACCTGTGAAGTCGTTGGCGCGCAGGAGCTCGTCCCATGTCTGCACCTCGAGTGCCGGCGCCGGCACGTCCTCGTTTGTCCCCAAGTCGGACAGCACACCCCAGAGAAGCTGGGCATCCAAACGGTCTTGCGTCGGCTCGATCAAGATGAGTTTTCCGCCCGTGCGAAGCAACTTTCGTATGTTTTTCAGTGCTTGTTCCCGGTTCTTCGATGCATACGTGGCCCCGGTTACCACGATGAGATCAATGCTGTGGGCAGCCAAGCCTGCGGTATTAGACACAGGGTCCTTGTCGATGTCAAGCTCTCGGAACTCGACTAGATGCGCCCAAGCGGCCGTCTTCGTCCTGACGACCTCAAGAGCGGTCGAAGAAGGGTTTGTGACTGTGTATGCGCCGACGAGACTGCCGCCATTGCTGTGTGACGGTGTGAAGGCTTCCAGCATGGTTTGGGTTGTCTCCCCGGCCCCGGCGGCTATCTCAAGCACCTTTGCTTCCGGACTCTTGACTGCAAACAGTTGGATCAGCCTGGTCAGGTGCTTGTGGCTCCTGGTTCGCACTCTGGGTGGAACCTGAAGAACCGTTTCCAGATCGGCCCCAAGCTTGCCAGCCGTCGTCGTCGTGTCCCCGCTTACAATACCCACCAGTCCTGACCCGACCCGGAGGAGCAAATCCCCGTACGGCCCGGACGTCTTCACCTCATCAAACAGCATCTGCTTCACTCCCTTGCTCACCCTTGGCCACATTTTGCTCCCCGCCGCCAACTGCCCGGACTGTCCCCTTGCTACCACGGCCTTCATCCAGCGGAACAAGGCGCGCTGATGCTGCGCCCAGGTGTCCGTGTTCGGGCTTTGGGCCGTGAGTGTGGACACAGCGTCTGCGATCAGATGGTACGATGCTCGGATAAGCTTCTTCTCCAGGTCCAGCTCGCCGTCTTTGAGGGTGATGCGCATCTCGTCTTTGATGGTGGCGGGGATGGCGCCAAGCACATCCGGTTCCCAGCGGGCTTCGGACAACAAGACACCCGGGCCGTCGTCCGAGGAGGTGAGGCGGGGTCGGGGAATGGCCTGACAGAAGAGCCCCTCAAGCGTGAGCAGCCGCACTCGGCCATCATGATCAGAGGCAGAGTTGATGACAGAGACGCAAGACGTAAAGCCCCTGCGTTGAGTCTTGGACAGCTCGCTGAAGACGACGATTCCTTGACCGGGTTGCGAATTGAGCGAGTGGTGGAGGCTCATGGCTTGGAGGGAACGAGGGAGTACAACCGACGTCTTCCCGGTGCCCGGCGGCAGACTGGCATACGTCGCCTGGATGATGCAGTCCAGCGTTTGCGGGTAAATGACATATGAAGCGGCGGACAACGACGCACTGGACGACTCGGTCTCCGGGGGTCCCTCGATGCGCACATTCATCGCCGCTCTCTCGGTTGTCTTGGAAACCCTGCCGTCCACCACGCCTTGGAATGCCGGTCCATATTCGATTCCCATCTCGGCGACGTGTGTTCGAAGCGCCCCCCCATGCACGTGCTGGACCTCAGCTCCCAAGAAGGAATCCGAATCCGGCGCCACTGCGTCATCCAGCCCCGCCGAGTCCATGTCCACTGCAGTGGAGACCTGCCCGCGGCAGTTTGTCACCCATGCGCCATTCGGCCCCAAGGACTGCAGCTCGAACTCATGCCATGCCGCCTCATCCCGCAAAGGCCGCAGACTGAGGAGCGTCTCCACGCCGTCCCCCGACGATGCCGTTTCCGGAACTGCCAGGGCGCTGAGAATTTCCACGTCTCGCACCCGATACTCCTGTATGGCCCCGGCAGATGGATCCAAACTCGACGTCAGCCGCACAGCCTCAATGGCCATGGATATGTATGCGGCGCCGGGGAGCACGGCATCGCCGTCGACGCGGTGGTCATGCACCCACGGCAGGTCTGTCAGGCGCAAAAAGTTGCGCCACGTGGGCGTCGTCGCCCCCGACACGGGGATCCCGAGCAATTCGTGGGGCGGGAATTTTTTGAAGCGGATGTCGTGGTTGATGCGAGACTCGACCCAGTAGCGGTTGGCGTGGTTCCAAGGGTAGGCAGGCAGGTCCGGGACAAAATATGAAGACAGGTTGTGGTCGGAGCCGCCACAACGGTTGACGGCGTCGAGGGCAACGGGGTATCCGAGATGGAGGAGCTCTGATGAAAGATGCTGCATGGTGTCGACGCCGTCGACAGAGCGTTTGAGGCAGGATCCATAGGCCATCTTTCGACCTTTGAGAATCTGGCGGATCGGCCCGCTGAGGGTCGAGTGCGGCCCGATCTCGACAATGGCGTCTACTCGGGCGGAGGAGTTGACGTCCGCGCCGAATCACATAGCCTCGAACGCCTGGGCGAAGAGGACCGGGCTCGTCAGGTTGGCTACGTAGTGCTCCGCGATCAGCTTGTCGGGCGAAGCGATCAGGCCCCCGGTGACAGGCGAGGCATACGTGACATCGCCAGACCACGTCGGCTTTGGCGGGACGATCTGACGCAGCTTCTCGGCATACGCATCTGCCATGCGCAGCATGTGATAGGAATGGTAGGCCAACGGCACGTTGAGTTTGCGGGCGAACTTGCCGTCTGCTTCCAGCCGGGCCACGACCTCGTCGAGATCGTCCACGTCCCCCGAAAAGGTCACGCTCTCCGGGCTGTTGACACACGCCACCACAACCGCGCCTCCAGACCTTGTACCGCCAACATAGCCCGCCGCCTCGTCGGCCGTGACGCCCCCGGCAGCCATCCCGCCGACCGGCGCCGGGCCTCCGCGATCAAAAAGCTGTCTTGCCAGCTCCCCCGCCAATATGTCACGCCAAGTGCCTGCTCAAACGAGAGAGCGCCGGCCGCGTACGCAGCCGCAATCTCGCCGCTCGAGTGGCTCGTCACCGCCGTTGGCCGGATGCCCCATGCCCGCAGCAGGACCACCAGACAGAGTTGGAGCGCCACCGTGACCGGCTGCCCGAGGTGAATCTCGGACACGCGACTCGTCTCTGCGTCGCGGAGGAGTTCTTCTCGCAGCGACCAGTCCGCCCCGTAGCTACGCAGAATGAGGTCGGCCTCGTCCATGGCTGACGAGAAGACGGGATAGACCGTCAGCAGTTCGCGGCCCATGGCGTGCCATTGGGCGCCCTGGCCGTTGAAGACGAAGCCGAGGCGTGGAGCCGTCCTGGCGGGAGGGCAGTGCGAAATCTTCAGGGCCGCGGGGGAGGCGAGGAGCTGCTGTTCGAGAGACGCGAGAGACGGAGCATGTATGACGGTTAGATACGAGAGGCGGGAGCGGCGCGAGGAGAGCGTGTGGGCTAGGGCGGCGGCAGAAGACGGGGGAGGAGGAGCGGCAGCAGCAGCAGCGCCGGTTTCGGTTTCGGAGCCGTTGCGGAGGTACGAGGCGAGTCTCGAGGCCATGGATCGGAGGGTTGTTGGATCTTGCGCCGAGAGAATGTAGAGCCGGGACGTCTCGGCACATGCACCGACTCCGTCTTGCCCGGAGCCGGACACGGACACGGACATGGACACGCCCTTCTCGATGCCGCAATCAGGTGGAGCTTCGAGGATGACGTGTGCATTGGTCCCGCCGTAGCCAAAGTTGTTGATGGACGCGCGCAGCGGTTTGTCGCTCGGCCAGGGGACAAGACTCGTCGGCACCTGCAAATGCCAGCTGCGCAGCGGAATCTTGGTGTTTCCGACCATGTAGTTCAGATTAGGTGGGATAGCTCGGTGCTTCATAGCCATGGCTGCCTTGATGATGCCCGCCAGTCCGCTAACACCTCCGGTATGTCCGACGTTCGTCTTCACCGAACCAACCCAGACAGGATCGTGCGCATCACGACTCGAACCTAACGTTCTCGCCAGCGATTCAGCCTCGGTAACATCCCCTGCCTGTGTTCCCGTCATGTGGGCCTCCACGTATCCCGTCTCCGAGAGATCGAGACCAGCGCCGCGGTAGCAATCCCGGATGAGTCGCGTCTGAGCGTCAAGGGAGGGAGACGTAATGGTGGCCGTCTTGCCGTCTTGGTTGAGTCCGGAGTTGCGGATCACGGCGTGCACCCGGTCGCCGTCCCGAAGCGCTGCATCGAGGGACTTGAGGACGAGAACAGCCACGCCCTCGCCACGGCCATAGCCCTGGGCTCGCGAGTCCCAGGCGTAACAGCGGCCGTCGGCACCCACCATGCTGTAAAAGCCCTTCGTTGTTAGTGCTGTGTTCTGTGGGGTGGGGGGTCGTCAAACGGCAGTGGAGAGTGTTTGTAACGCACCCGAGTGAAGACATGGCAATGTATATGTCTGGGTTGAGTATCGCATTCGATGCGCCAATGATGGAGATGCTGGATTCCCCCGTGCGGATCGTCTGACAGCCCTGGTGCAAGGCTGCAAGCGCAGCCGAGCAGCCCGTGTCGATGGACATGCTGGCGCCTTGGAAATCGTAAAAGTGGGACACGCGGTTTGAGAACATGGCTGTGTAGTTACCCGTCAGTGTTGAAGCCGGCATGGTTTCGGGATCTCGGGCTTGCAGGTCGTGGTAGTCCTTGGTGTAGCAGCCCATAAAGACGGATGTGTTTGGTCCCGGGCCGCCGGCTTTCTCGATCGGAATCCCGGCTATCCAGTGCGTCAGCGAGGAAAGATTGGTGCGTGGTGCTAGGTACTCACCATCTTCGGTTGCTTCGAATACCACCTCGAGCAACATTCTCAGTTGCGGATCCATGGCCTGGACTGGAGTTCAGTGTCATCCCTAGCTAACGACAACGAACAAAACCATCAAACATACGCTCGCCACCTCGCTCGTCAAGTTGAAAAAGGTTGCATCGAACGAGGCTATATCTTGGTGTAAAAAGTATCCCCCAGTCGAATGGTTCTGTCATGGCGTCAGTCGTACTTCAAGAACTGCTGCATCCGATCCGCGTGGTTTACCCTGCCAGCTTTCTCACTGTTTGCATCGTAGAGCGAGTTTACGTCGAATCGCGACTCGGGAATGCGGGACCAAGCATCTCGGCCGGAGGAGCAGAGGTCCCATAGCTTCTCGGGACTTGTGGCGTCCCCGGCAAATCTACAAGCCATGCCGACGACGGCGATGGGTATAGGGGGTGAAGAGAGACGGGGACCATCGCCATTGCTGTGATTGGCTTTGCTTGAGCCGTTCGCACCAGGCTGTTCATGGGCATGGGCGTGGCCATTGGCGCCATTGCTGTAGACTGGTTCCTTGTGGGAGCCGGTGCCATTGATCGTCATGGTGAAGAGGTCGTGCACTGATGTGGTCTGGGAAGCACCTGTCAATCCTCGGGAACAAGATCAAACCCGCATCTATGGGAGGTTGAAGATGCGGGTTGAGTAGGTATCGAATCTTGAGAAATGTGTTGCACTTGGAGTAGCAGTGTCATCTCAATCCCTTGGGTACGGGTTTGTCATCCAGCTTGTCATTGCAGCTGCATTAAAGATGCGCTCCGCGTAATTGCATGTAAGAATGCCAGGCCAAGAGCGGTTATTACCATGCCTGGCACTCTTTTTGTGAGAACGTCTATTTGCACAGTAGTCTTGGTCTATTTGTACAGTAATCCACTTTTCCCACTCATACATAACCCTAACCCTGTCCTGTGTTAGAATGCTCGGTCGCATCCACGGTCGCATCCACGGTCGCATTTACAACCACGTTTTAATTGAACACTCGTAATTGATTGATCGAACAGGGCCTAAATCGAACGATTCTGTAATAAAATTATAATTGGCTATTAAATGTTACTTACTAACTAAGCCGCTCTAGTGTCACCCGACCAGCTGGAACGTGTGGTTTAGCCATCACCGTGTGTTCTTCTTCGTGATGCCTGTAGTTGACGATGCCAGACTAGATCCAGAGGCCTTTGTCGCTCCACCTCTCGCCTTACCCCTATTCACAGGCGTTGCAATGGCTTGACCACCCCTTATAGCCGTGATTGATCGATCAATTACGAGTGTTAATTGAAACGTGGTTGCAGATGCGACCGTGGAGCGACCAAGCATTCTGGCGCGGGACAGGGTTAGGGTTATGTATGGGTGGGAAAAGTGGATTACTGTACAAATAGACCAAGACTACTGTGCAAATAGACGTTCTCCTTTTTGTGTAAGCGGCTTAGAGCGGTGTAAGCTGCTTACCTTACGATGCGCGCCGCTGTGAAGCGAATGCGCGCCGTCTTGCCTGCTACGCAAATGAAATGCAGACTTGACAAATCGGAATATGACGATGGCGGGACCAAAGGCAAGCGTGTTTATTTCCGAAACCCAGGGTGTGTGTGCCGAGCGGCTCGCAGTAACAACAAGACCTGCGCTGAATCTGCAAACACCTTGCCGAGACAACGACGACATCGAAGATTTACACAGAATCTCAGCAGACAGCATGTCTCCTACAGATCATATTCCGCTAAGCGTCTTGGACCACTTTTGCCCTCCCAATTACACTGCCATCAGTTGGTACATTCCACTCAAGGACGATGTGACGGCTCAAAATGCATTCGCCGCACTGCGGGAGGGCCTACGCCTGACTTTCCAGCAACTGCCTTGGTGAAGCGGCAAGGTCTACAAGAAATTGCCTTCAGCACCAGGTTGGCGCCCCGGCGAGCTTGAGATCCGCCATAGTCCAGCCGACCTCGAAGGAGACCTTCCCCAGTTCCAATGCAAGCAGCTCGACGAGTCGGAGTGCCCCGCAAGTTATGATGAAATCAAGGACTGCGGGTTCCCCATGGATACCTTTGCCGACGAAGAAGTCCTGTGGGGGACGTACATCAAAGTACCCGAAGAGGACGAGGGTGCAGCATGCTTCAAAGCGCAAGCCAACTTCATCCCCGGCGGCGTCCTTCTCTGCGGCGCAACCCACCACAACGTCTGCGACGGCACCAGCCAGTTCGACGTATGGCGTCTATGGGCATCCAACTGTGACGCCCTCCAGTCCAACACCACCCCGGAAGCCCCCGACCCCCTGAGCTCCGACCGAGGTCTCCTCGAGCGCATCTGGGCCGCCGAAGGCACCACCAAAGACAGCACCAACGGCATGAAACACGTTTCATGGACCCTCCTCGACATGGACCCGCCAAACTCGACCCCCCGTCCTCCGGCCATCACATCAATATCCAACGAACGCATGCAATCCGCCGTCTTCTACATGTCCCCGGACAAATTCGCAACCCTCCACAAAAAATGCCTCCAGGAAACCGGCCCCACGGCCCGCATCTCAGGTAACGACGCTCTAACAGCGTTTATCTGGCGCGGTTTGCTCAAAGCCCGACGCGCCGCTGCTCTCAACGCCGGCCGAACACAGGAAGCGGACCTCCTCAACGTGGAAGCCAAGCTCCAGCTCACGCTCGACGGACGACCGGATATTTCTCGACAAGGTAGCATGCCGCTTGTCTACTTTGGCAACCTCGTCTTCATGAACCTCTGCACCATGCCACTTTCTGCACTCACCGCACCCGATACTAGCGTCGCCACCGTGGCGTTGAGGATCAGACAGACCGCCGAGGCTGCCACGTCGCAGGCGATGCTGGATTCGTATGCGCTGGCGCGGGACGTGGAGCATCTTGAGACCCTAGGGCTGAGGCTTTCGCCTCTGAGGGGGTATGGTATGATTTTGTCGTCGCTGATTATGTTTCCCGTGGAGGGGATGAGGTGGGGAGGCGGGGTGTTTGCAAGGGAAGGCGAGCCGGATGCGATCAGGCCGATGTGGGATGCGATTAATGGGGCTGCGAGACTGTGTTTTCCGCTGCCGAGGAAGAGTGGTGCGGGACTAGAGTTTGTGGTCAATCTTTTTGGAGATGAGATAGATTTGTTGATGGAGGATGACGAGTTTAGCGAGTTTGCCGTGTATTTGTCTTCGTAGTCCTTTTTTTTTGTTTTGCAATCATCCTTGTTCTCAGTCTTGCCCGCAGCATGGCGTCTTCCCCTCTTAAGACCTAGTTAGTAATGGTGCTTAGTATAAAACGGAGTCTAGCATAGAATAATAAAGGAAACGCAACCGTAGGCTAAGTCATCTTCCTTCGATCAGAGGGCCAGAATGTCACTGGGCTTCCAATGGGAGGTCTTCGCGGTGAAATCGTCGGATGATGAATTGAAAGAAGCACAGTTCAAAGAACCGCGCGGCGCGGCTCCTTTTTAACGGTGGCACGCGCCAGAGAACATATGGCTATGTACAAAAGCGGCTACAGTAATATTACATACAGAGCCCAAAAAGAACGACAGGGTTGGCCTGAACAAGTGCCCCGAGTCAGTAGTTAAAACAGACAGCTGATGATCGTAAGCCGCACACACACAAGTTAACAAAACTCGCTAAAATCCTCACATAGTCCTGCAGGTCACCTACCTCAACATCGGTGTTGATGGTCTCCAAGCTCTCAAGAGCTACAACGCCCAAAACTAGGTTTAGGGTCAGGTCCACCACCAGGTATGCACCCAACTCCCATATCACTAAAGATCTTCCCAAGCGCTAACGCTGAATTTCCCAGGCTCACTACTCCATCCTCAAGCACATGCTCCAAGATTGTGGCGGCGTTATCCGTATCTCGCATGACGCGGCGAACTCGACGCTCACCGTCCACGTCGACCGCAGCAAGTTCGCCTCGCACGGCAAACCCGCTCTGGGCCGCTATCTTTTGCGCCTGCATATCCGGCGCTGCACTGCCGACCTCACGGCTTGCAAGGATTTTTACGAACCTCTTTGCGCCGTAGAGGGTAAGTACGAGCAGTGGCGACAGATCGTCTGCTCGAAGCCGAACCCCAGATGAAAGTTCATTCAGCCCAATACGTTCCTCAGGGGCGACGAGGTGGAGATGAAGGTGTACGAGGCGAACAATAGAGGAGTGATTCAGTCGTGGGCCGAAAGGGATGTTTGAGACGTTGCTTCTGATTGCTTCACTGGTACCGGCTAGATGGCTTGATGCTGTCGATTTCATTCTTGGCCGGGCGTCGGGTATTTATGAGCAAGTGATGGGAAATTGGACCTGGGGGCGTGGTTGTCCCATGGTTCGGAACTTCGAAAATCGGTGCTTGACTAGTTGAATCGAAGAAAACCCTGTTTCATGCTAGCAAGTGGTAGGCCCAGGTAAAGCGGCAGTTGCGTTCGCCTGTTGATTTATGTTGATATCTAGCTCGGAGGCGAAAGACTACTAGTACTGCCCCCGGACTCTCACTGAGCTTCAGGTATCTACAACGCCATGCTGAGTACATTTGACAGATTCAAGTACGAAGTCTACTTGACGTACGATTCAGGCTACTCGAAATTTCCTGGACCACCATTTAGAAACAAGTAGATAGATAAACCTGTTCCATCTTCAAAGTTAACATCCAACTCGTCCGTCTCAAAGACATCAGACTGGAACGGGAAAAAGTCACCCCAGTAGGTAATTTTCAGTCTGGCGATGTCGAAATGGACTCGCTTCCACCGGCTTAAAGCAGCCGAAGACTGCGAGTCGAAATCTTGACGGTCGCGGGGGTCGTTATTTTGGGATACAGGTGGACTACAACTGTTCCCAAGCGAAATTAAAGACTCAACCAATTTTCCGAGCGCTCTCTACTTGTATAAACTATCCACTGGCTCACCGAATCATGTCCTGGGCACTTATGCATGTCGGAAACTAAGCTAAGGTAGCACCCAAGTACCTAAGAGATTCAAGGTGAGAGCTGTAGCCTGTCCCAGCTGGGGCACAAACCATTGGCCAATCTGATACTTCAGAGCCCTGTCACTCTGACCCACTCTACCCCACAACGGTCGCATCCCGAAAGAGGAACAAATCCAATGTTGCACACCCGCTTTTTTTTACTGGCTTTGCTGGCTGCGCGCAGCCACGAATTATTTCCGGACACCCCGCCCTTCACAGACTCGTCCTGTTCCCCTCTACTTCGCCCTTCCGGAAAACAACCCAATCTTCAAAGAATCCCGAATTCGCACCATAACCAATGGCCGGCCTCAGGAAATGGCTCCGAAATAAGCTGGAGACCAAACCCAACAAGGAAGGAACCAAGCGCCAAGCTGACCTGTCAGCATCGCTCCCCACCCTTCAAAGGACTCGCTCACGTCCATTCACCCCAACAGCGCCTGAAGCTTCCCACTTGGAAAATTACGGATATTTCAGCCGCTTGCCCTACGAAATCCGTCGGCAGATTCTCATCGAGGCGTTTGGTGGGCGGAGGGTGCACACGGATCTATCATTTCGGCACCCGCTGAAGCGGCAGACGGCTTCCTCCTCGTCGGACACGGCGGTCAATGGGAATGGGACGAGGCGACACTGCGGCCTGGGCATGGAACTCGTGCCTGATGAGTCGCAGCCTGAGCAATGGCAGTGGTTCGGCTGCGTGTGCCACCGGCGCGCGGGGTATTCCGAGGTCGAGAAGGAGCGGCGGTACGCAGCCATGGAGGTAGTGCAGACGATCGAGCCTTGCGACGACACTTGTCTTGAAGGGTCTGAGGCCATGTGCAGCTGTCCTGGTGGCGAGGGCAATGACGGGGATTGTTTCGTGGGAGCCATGGGGTGGCTTTTGACTTGCTGGCAGGCGTATGTTACTTTACCATCACACTGAGATGGGGAAAGCTAACGAGATTGGACAGCTACACCGAAGGCACTGACGTCCTCTACAGCACCAACGCCTTCCACATCTCCAGCCTCGATCTGCAGCTTCACCTCCCGCGCCTCATACCCACGCACCACCTGGAGAGAATCACGTCCCTCGAGCTCCTGTGGAAGCTGAATTTCTTCCATCCTAGAGGCAGCACTGCAGCTCCGGTGGCAAACCACATCAAGGCTCTCTGGTCTCGTCACGGCGACAGCAGCATAACGAGTAGGGACTCCCCGTTGCATGCCCTATGCGAGTTAATTCCTCAGATGTTTCCGCGCCTCCAAAGACTCTACATCTCGTATCAATGCTGGCTGGAGTCGGGCTGTCCTCTGGAGGGGGATCTTATCTCTGTCGCTGAAACAGCCTTCCTCGGTCCCGTGGAGGATATGCTTCGATCGTATCGGGGTAGGCGACAAGAGGGTAGTGGTCTAGAGCTCAATGTGGCAATTCAGCATGGTGCGTGGCGCGTGATGTTAGCCAAATATCGCACGCTTTTGGGGAGTGAATTGCGAGTCGAGTCGGCTGATAGGCTGGCAAGGGGTAGATTCTGGAAGCCGTTGGACGACAACGGATTTGGGTACTGGATCTGTTGCGGGTGGGAAGACACCAAAGCCTTTGGCTTAGATTACTGGTTCATGTCAAACTGGGGGAACAAGTGGACTGATGTAAAGGATATATTCTGAATGAGCTAACCGAGTTCAGGAAAACATAAAATATCGATCAATTATACCAAAAACTATGATATTTGTACAAATAAAATAATATGAAAGGAAAAAGGACACCTTAAAATCGGGTACACACGCCTCTTCATGGCGTTGCGGCAGGCGTAGGATGACCCGACGAGATGGTCGTCGGCGCCACCCCCTGGAGACCAATGCAGTACCACGTGTCCGCCCACAAGCCGCTGCAGTCATTGCCAACCTGCGGGTTCCACGTGTAAAAGTCACTGAGGGCGATGCCGGCATACATGGCAATGTCGTAGCAGTAAAGATCATCGGGGCCGCTGCCGCGGAAGTAGAAGCGGACGCACCCGGCCACCATGCCGGGCATGTACGGCGTCGGTGTGGTCACGGGTGTCGATACAGGCGGTGTTGAGCTGGTGCTAGATACAAGTGTGGAGGAAGGAATCGGGGTACTGCTGGCTGGCGGGCCGACAGTCTGGCCGTTGGAGATCGTGACGGTGCTTCTGGGCGGGATGGTCTCCCACTCGGTGATGCTGACGCAGACGTAGTAGTCAGGCTGAAGACCAGCACAGTTGGATCCCACGGTCGGGTTCCAAGTGTAAAAGTCTGTGGCGTTGGCGACGGTGACAAGTCCGCTGCCCTGGATGATGGAAGCGCAGGTATCGGTCCGAGACACGAGCCAGAAGCGGGTACAGCCGGACACAAGGCCCGCCTGGGTCGGCCGGGTGGGAAGGACGGTTGGTGTCAGGGTCACGGATCGGGTTGTGGGCGTGCCCGGTATGCCAACGCAGTAGTATGTGTCTTGCTTGATGTTGGCGCACGCCGAGCCGACGCTTGGGTTCCACGTGATGAAGTCCTGCGTCGAGAAGGTGCTGAACCAAGTCGCAATGGCAGCGCAGTCATCGTTGACGCGCGTTTTGTACCACTTCTGACAGGTGCTGATGGTGCCAGTTGCTGCGGGGGATCCTGGGGTGGTGAGTGTGGGCGGCATAGGCAGATCGGCTGGCCCAAAGTTGGCAACGCAGTAGTAGTAGCCAAGCCACAGCCCCTGGCAGTTTCCGTCGAGGGCCGGGTTCCACGCAAAGAACTGGGCCTCGCTGATATAGTCGTACAACGATAACACCGACGCGCACGTGTCGCCGTCCTTGGCCTGATAATAGTTCTGGCAGCTGCTAGGGATGCCGGTCTGCTGCGGCACCGCGGTGAAGTTGGCCACCGCGGTAGCGACATAGCCGGGATAGGGGGTCGAGGCCGGTTCTGTGAAGTTGGTCTGCGAGGTATACCACTCAATCCTGGAAGAGCTCCGGGGCTGGATGCCAACGCAGATGTACCAGCCTACGTACATCCCATCGCAATCCTCTCCGATGGTGGGATTGTACTCGAGCAGTTGAGCCAGCGTCAGCCGTTTGCTGTAGGCGTTGACAATGTCCTCACATGTTTGGCCAGCCGCAACCTGGTGCCAGGTGTTGCAGTAGGTTGGCTGACCCCCCAGCGTATGTTGCGGAGGTAGAGCTGTGGCCGTATACGGCGCCGTGAGACTGTACGACGTGACGGTATGGCGGATCGAGTAAGGCGTGGTGCTGGTGTTGATACTGCTGCTCTCAGCGCTGCTGCTAGTGCTGCTGGCGGGAGTGGAAGACGGCAAGACAGAGCTGCTTTCTGGCGGATTCCCGATGTCCTCATTGACGCCGACGCAGTAGCTGTAGTCTGGCCAAAAGTTGCTGGCGCAACCGCTGGTCACATCGGGATTCCACTCAAGGAACTGGGTCTCAGTGATGCCGTAGGTCTGCCAAATCTGCCAACAGAAGTCTCCTGAGACGACAGTGTGCCACTTGTCGCAGTTACTCGCGATATTGGGGAAGGTTGGCCCTGGAGCGCCGACTCGGACGCAGTAACTGTAGTCTGGCCAGAAATTGCTGGCACAACCACTGGTCACATCCGGATTCCACTCCAAGAACTGGGCCTCGGTGATGCCGTACGTCTGCCAGATTTGCCAACAGAGATCACCCGAGACCACCTTGTGCCAACCGCTGCAGTTCCAGGCGATGCCTGGGAAGGTCGGTCCTGATGGCGATGTCTCCTGGGCGTGCGCGTGGCGGAGTTGGGTGCCCCAGACAGCGAGGGCGAGGGCCGCTGCGAACCGCCGGGATCGGGAGGGCCGATTGGGTCTTGTTGAGCCCATCTTCGTTGACGATGATAGCTGTGGTGGTGATGGTGAACGAATGACAGTGTGGGCCCCTGAGTGGGTGAAAAGAGCGACAGGTTGACTTCACGCTCTTTCTGGCTCCCTCGCCCGCGCGACAAATCAACTGCGATGTGCGCGGAGGCAAGACGGAGGGGGACGGCCGACTCTGCAGTCTCGCGATGGTCTGCGCCGATGTCCTCGCGAGCAGATAGCTTTGGTGCCATCGTTATGCCGCTGGCGTAATGTCGGAATTTCGCATACCCCAAAACTGATAAATCCAGGAAATATCGATCCTGTGATGCGACGTTGGAGGTGACGAGGTTGAACGTACCGGTACAAGACAGGGTCCGACCTCTGGAAAGACGGTTGTGGTAATCTCAGCCTGCAGGGAGCCTGCATACCGCTGATCTTCGCCCCGTTTGATATGCGGCATGTGCGATGTAACCAACCTTCGGATGGTACCTCGCTACCCATCAACCATACTGCGCAGCTGGTGCAATGTGGTAGGGGTCCTGTTGAGGGGTTCTCGGACTTTGGAGCCCAATTTCGAACAAGAATAATTGGTGGGGTCAGCAGACGGGAAGGTATAGCCGCCTGCGAACTTGAGTTCGTCCCTTACAGTCGTGCCTTCCCTCCACCGCGAAAACTGGTGGTTGGGAGTGCCCGCTTGCCGCCATTCTTTTTTGCCATCCGGCCACTCTTTGTTTCTCCACGATCATTCATCCAACATTTGCCTCCACCGCGATGGCGCGCCTCACGCTCGTTTTGTCACTCATTTGGTTTTTCTGTGGCGGCTTTGTCCTTGCTGGCAGCTCCATCTGGCAGCCCGCGCTCGTTCCGAGACACCACACAGCGCTCAACCGTCGATACTATTACGCCAGGAAGGACAAGGCGGGCACCCCGGCTAATCGCGACCCCTGGGCAAACCGCGTGATCCGCTACTGCTTCTCGCCCGACCAAGAGACACAGGCAGCCAAGTCCCGCCTCAAGAAGTACCTCAAGGATGCGCGCAAGATCTGGATCGCCAAGGGCCTCGACGAAGGCTTCCGCATCGAGGAGGTCAACGACAACACGTGTACCAGCCAGCGCAATGATGTCCTCATGGTGAGGTACACGGGTTTGACTGGCGGCATGGCCACTTTTGTCGGCTTTCCCGACTCGAGCATCGTGATGCAACCCGACCAAGGCGCCAGCATGATGTTGACGGACCGCATTGACATGGGCTTGCTCGACGTGGTGGCCAACTTTGCCCACGAGCTCGGCCACGCCTGGGGCCTCTATCACGAGCATCAAAACCCCAAGTTCTGGTCTGGTGTTGACGGTGCGGATGCCGGCACGGTGTGGGGACCGAACAACCCCGGCGGGTGGAACTGCGTCAACCTCAAAGACTACGCGTCGGTGGTGACGGGACTGGTCGTGCAGACCGGCAACGGCGGAAACCGGAACCTCAACCGCGATAGGCTGTGCTCCAACCAGGGCGTAGCAGCTGCTGCGCGGTTCTCTGCTTCTGACTACCTGCCTATGCCAGGCATGGGCACGGCGCACTCTGACGGCCACGGCGCCAACGAAGTCGACTGGCAATCCATCATGATCTATCCCTCCGGCGCGGGCGGTATCGAAACCAAGCCGGGACAGCCCGTCACGCCCGAGGACGACCATCGCGCCCCCATCTTGCTGCAGCCTGGCGGCGCGAGGATTCCCATCAACTTATTTCCCAGCGCCCTGGATATCGCCGCTCTCAACGGCTTGTACTCGGATGTTGGAGGCAACAAGCTGGACCTGATCAACACGTTGAAGACATTCAAGAAAGTGTACAAGGCTAGCGACTCGGGCCCTTCGGGCGGTTCTGGATGTCTGTAATTGATCTTGGCGTGTATTTACTACTAGTGAAGAAGAATCTACGATGCTGTTGAGAAACATTGTTTTTAAATGCTATACCCGGTGTTCATCTGAGTCAGAGATTAAATTAAGCGATGAATCATGCCAGGGAACCGAGTCGCACCAAACCTTAAGTATCACGGAAATTAAGATTAAAGCCCTTCACCCTTAACATCTCTCTCCTTTTCTCTCCATTGGGTAAGGTTCCATAATGCATTTCAAGACTTTGTTAGCAAAGGCTTACCCGACGTTCATCTGAGTGATAGGTGCTATGCAAGAAAACGATAGTACTATTTACTTGGCTAGATACTCCCTAAAATATAGAAACATAAAGAAAGAAACACTAGTTCGTACCATTATTATTCCCCAACCCATCCCAACTCGAACCAAAGCACGGGATCACCTCCGGCGGGTCATCCAAAATAACCGTCACCTCCCTCCCGGTATCCGCCAAACTCTTAATCAGGGTCCCATCATCCAAATCCACCGCCCAAATCATCACACCCCCCAGACACCGCTGGTTCGCATAGTCCACCTTCATCTTGAGCGTCTGCGTGTCATCCCACGACACCCACTGGTTCGAATCCCACGTGACAATCTGCACGCCCGCCACAGGGTCAAGCGTCATGGTTGCCCCGTTCTCCACAATCTGCATGATTTCATGCGCCGAGAGGACACCCGCCGTGCCGGTACAGGCCCCGCCGTTGCCACCCTCGGTGAACTCGCACCCGGCGGCCATACAACCGGGGTCTTTCATGGTGAAGGACCTTCCGTAAAACCCAAGACCGAGGTTGACTCGGGAGGGGTTGATGTTGTTACGCCACAGCAGTTTGAGCGCGTCCTCGATCTCGGTGAGGTTGGTGTGCGCGTGCGCGTACGGGCCTAACACCGAGATGGTGCTATCCCACACGCCGTGGATGTCGTAGGTCATGACGTTGAAGAAGTCGATGTGCGGCTCCAGGTTGACGATGTCGAATCCGCGGAGGTACCAGTAGGACGCTGGGAGCGTGAGGGACAGGCCCTTAGGGGTGCCAAGCCGGTTGAGGCGCTCGCGGAGGCGGCGGATAAAGGTGACGAAGTTGTCAAAGTCTTCTGGGATGCCGCCGCGGTCTTCGGCCATGGGGTACTCCCAGTCGATGTCGACGCCGTCATAGCCGTGGTCGGCCATGAAGGTGATGAGGCTCTCGAAGAAGGTGTCCTGGGCGGATTCCGAGGCCGCGAGGTCCGAGAAAGTGGTACGCCACGCGCCGGGGTCGTTCATGGCCCAGCCCCCGATGGCGAGCCAGACTTGGAGCTCGGGCTGGGTGGCTTTTAGGGCGGAGAGGGAGCCGTACAGCGAGCCGGTAGTGGCGTCCATGGGCTCGAGGCGGAAGGTAGTGGGGTTAATGAGCGAGAAGGAGAAGAAGAGGTGCGTGTAGTAGCCTTTGGGGATCTGCTCGGGCGTCATGGTGCCGCAGGAGCGCTGCGAGTTCCAGCCCTCGTAGTAGCCGATGGTGCGCCCGTTGGATGTGCCGGCCGAGATGGCGCACTCGGGAGAGGAGACGACATTGCCGCCGCAGAAATCAGCAGTGGTGCCGCAGAAGCCAAAGTCGCTGCAGCACACGTTGAGCGGGCATTCCGTTGCGTTGGACCACTGCGGGCCCCAGCCTGGATCGCACTCTGACTTGTAGTTGCACGTAGAGGTGCAGCCGGTGCCGCAGAAGTCAGGACCAAGACCGCACACACCGTTGCCTGAGCTGTCTCTATGCTTTTGTTAGTCTCTAGAAAACGATGTTGTCTCCTTGAAAGTTTGAGCATCGACTTACAAAGGCCCGCAGCAGCCGATTTTACAACCCCTGTTTGCCGTACACGTATAGTCGGCGGCGTCGTCGGGGTCTTCCTGCCTCCGTGCCAGTTTCCCCGTCCTCTGGAAGCGCGCCTGTCGGGCCATTGCGGCCGCGTGGTTTGCATGGTCCGCCGAGTTGATGGCGGCGTCTACCACCGTGGGCAACACGGCTAGGCATGCCAGCACGAAGCGACGGAGAGATCCCATGATGGTAAAGAGGGAGGGACCACCCCAATAATCGAAGCGAGCGATGAATTTTGGTGGTGTTTCCGCCTCCGAAAGAATCGAGCAAAGAAGGAAAGACGAGTGACAGTCCTAACCCAGACCGAGAGGGGAGAGGGGATGCGTCGGTTCCCCTGAACGACTTGAACGACAGCCAAGAAATCAGATCAATACGTTGGTTCCAACTTCATCAAAGCGGCATCAAAAGAGGAATGGTAAAGCCCGAAAATATTGGAAATATTTGCCTCTGCCCATTTCTCAGCCTGCGGGTATCCAGGGAAGACGCACGAGAGATGAGATGTCGTCGTCACGATACTCTACCCCTGTCTACAAAGGAACATTTAGGTCTAATGAAGTTCACTCGCTTGTACCGGTACTTGCTACAGACCTTCGACATTCCCGGAGATGCGACCCTGCAGGCGGGTACCTGCAGGAAACACCCCCGCAAACCGATTCGAATGGTAATTGCGGGGATCTCACCCGCTTGCCGCCGTCCTGAGCGCTGCTTGGCACATGGCATTTTGCGCCTGCTCGGCGAACCTTCCGTTTTTAGCCAGCCTCTTCATCAGACCGCAGTTACATTATTAGGACCATGCAGCGGTTGCGGGTGCATTGAACTTCTGTGTAACCGTCACCTTTCCTGCTGAGCCCGCGGCTGGCGCTGAAATATCACCAACTAGAATCCTATCTAGGCGGCGAAATGGCACTATCGAAATTACCATCTCGGACCCCTTTTCGGGAACATGCGACTTTAGAATCTCCCCCGCTCGAAATCCGAGATATGGGGCCTGTGCGAGCCTTCTCCGATCACACCGACCGAGGGGACGTTATCGTGCCGGATATCCGCGGCTCCTCGATGTCAGAGAGTCCTCCTGCAGGAGCAGAGGCTTTTCGGCCACACATCTCGTCGTTCTCGAATCCAGGCGGTCATTGATTGCCCACAAGTGTCTCACCATCTTTTTCTCTCCTTCAACCACCACGCTCGTTACCACTCGTTGAATCCCAGGCTTGACTGCGTGGAACCACATTCATTTTCCCTCGCCGTCTGCCTCGGGTATCATCATGAGGATAGCGCTCCTCGTCGCTGTCGTCCACGCCTTCGGGCTGACGCTCGTCGAGGCCTATGTCTTGCCATATTCAGGCTACTCGGGCAATGCATCGTCACCCCTCCAGTCCCAACGGACCAAAAAGCGCAGCATCGGCAAGCGCGACGACGACCCCAGCGACTTCAGCTGGGTCAAGAAGTGGGCGGCGGTGGGCGACAGCTACTCGGCAGGTATCGGGGCGGGGAAGCCGCTGGGCAACCCGATTCTCGACGACCCGGAAAACACAAACTGGTACTGTTCGCGATACGACACGGCCTGGCCCGTCCTCGTCAACGAGGCGCTCGGCAGCAGCGTCGAGGATTTCCACTTTGTGGCCTGCAGTGGCGACCGCACGGGAGGCGTCTACCGCCAGATCCAGGCTCTACCCAGCGACCTCGACCTGGTCATGCTGACAGCGGGCGGTAACGACCTATGCCTGGCCAAGCTCATTGAGAAATGTGTGCTGGTGCCCTCAGGCGACTCGGCGTGCGACAGCGTCATCGCCGTTGCGCAGGCCAACATGGAGTCCATTCTTAAGAACAACATGAAGCAGCTTATGGAGGCCCTCGACGCCAAGATGAACGATGACGGCGTCGTCATCTATAACGGCTACGCGCAGTTCTTCAACACCGAGACCGAGGACTGCGCTAACCAGCCGTGGGCCTACGCCACGCTGTGGCCGGGTAACTCGGGGCTCACTATCGCCCGCCGTAACATCTTCAACGACTTTGTCATCCAGATCAACAATATTATCCGCTCTGTCGTCGAGGAGACTGCCGCTAATACAAACTACAAGTGGAAGATTGGCTTCTCCAACTGGGACCCGTGGGTCTATGACGGCGTGCAGGGCCAGATGTGCGACCCGGACGGTAGCGGTGACTACCCGGACCCGGACCAGCCCGACCTGCAGTTCTTCAAGCCCGACACCCATGTTAGCGACAGCGACCCGGACCTTAAAAAACGCTGGGACGAGTACGGGCCTCTGGTCGAGACCCGCAAAGCGGCCCTCGCCGAAGTCGCCCGACGCAACCTGGAAACAGAGCTCTACAACTCCCTCCTCTTCAACTCGGTCAACCCCGGCGCAGAGGTAAAGCACAAACTCGACCGCCGTGCCCCATCTCCGCCCGGCTGCCCTGGTGACACCGACGCCGAGATCCAGCCTCCCTCCATCGGGCTGCCTGATTTCGTCGGCAAGATGTTTCACCCCAACGAGCTGGGGCACTACACCATTGCGTCATTCGCGCTCCAAACCCTCGTAGATACGCGCGCAGCCGTTCTAGATCTCGAGCCCCCGTCGTGCCAAATCCAAGACAAGTTCACGTGCTGGCAAAAGGAAGGCTCCAAGAAATACGCCAACGCCGACAGGCTCAACGAGGACTACAAAGACTTTTGCGACAAACAGGTAAAGCGGCCTACAGGTGCAACCGACGGGTGGAGTTTCTCGTGGACATACCACCCCGGCACCCCTGACGAGACAGAGTTTAGCATCAGCGTCGAGGCGCCTAGCACAAACTACGACCGGAACGAGTGCAACGACAGGATGTGGGCTGTGATCAACAACTGTGACGGCAACGACTCGGAGAATCCCATGAATTGGAAATTCGGAGGGGAGTACGTCCACGGCGATTACACCTACACTGTGACCCCGAAACGGAACAAGCGCCATTGGCCGCCGCCCAAGGAAGCAGGGGGTGACTGTCTGGGGTGGTATCACGGCGTGTGGAGCAGCTATGTCATGCACGGCTACGGGTGGGCGGGCCACGATTCGGGGCAGGACACGCTGATGAACTCGGCGAAGGACTGTATCGGGGGCGGGCTGACGTTGTGGCGGTTCAAGTACTTTGACGAGCCGGATGAGAATGGGATGGAGTGGCAGGCGGACTTTAATACGCCGATTTGGGTTAGGGCGCGGTGCTTTGGTAATAACAAGGCTCAGTTTGCAGCGGGAGGGTTTACAAATGGTTGTGGGGGAAATGATTGAGATTGATGAAGGCTTTGTTTTGTATCTACTCTGTTTTTGTAATTTTTGGGGTTTTTTTGGCAAGGCTCTTGAATAACTACTTAAGTTCTTGGACGGTAATTCAGAAAGGGGGTAAACCGTGTGGAAGTCTGTCGTAAACAAACCATCGCCTGCCAGAGCTGGCATGCTCGGTTGCGGCAGGGACTCAGTGTTAGAACACAGGTTGCTAAACGCAATTTCATCGCGGAAACTCGCTATTTAAATTCACTGTAGCTGAAATTGTGCTGACAAGGACTTGGGACTGACGAACTGGCGGCTGGCTTGGTGGAAAAGAGGGGTATTTCCAACCCCATGCGTTGAGGCCTACCGCCGGGCCGACTACCTCGTCTAGTGTAACAGATCTATCCGTGACTGCGTCCTAGAGATGAGTCGAACTAGAAACCCCGCATTCCACAAGCGCTCAAGAATTCGACCCGGTTTGGTTTCACCACCACGCCTCGATAGTTGACTTGGTAGTGTTCACAACCTTTTCGGCCTTGCCTCAGAACGCCGTCATTACTTAGCCATGGCTGACTTGCATGATTCACAGCAAATCTCTGGAGAGGCACTCCTCGCCCAGTTTGACGACGCAATGACTCGTTACGAATCGTCTGAGGCCTTTTCTTGCGGCGGGTCCGTTGCCCTTTCTCCATCGACTGACTTCGGAGACTTCACGAGCGAAATCAAGCCAGTAACTTGTCCGCGGCCAGTCATCTTTTGGCGCTCCGGGAACGGGGTCAAGAGTACCACAATCAACTGCACATGGACTCTTACAAGGGACTGGGAGAACAGCCTGGAAGAGCTAGTCCAAGATTGTGCCCCCGCTACTTTTGGACGTGACGACAAAAATGTCTTCGACGAGACAGTTCGAAAGGCCGGAGTACTCCGTGAAGACTTGATATCCACAAATTTTAACCCATACGACTTCGGTATCATCGATGCTGTTGCCCGAGAGCTACGCCCGGGGATCGCGAGAGCCGGGAAGCAGCCGGCGGTGGAGCGCTGGGGAATCGTCGCAGAGTTATACCAGCTCAGCGTCTACTCTGAGCCGTCGGGCATGTTCAAGTCCCACGTGGATACGCCTCGAGGGCGAACACACTTTGGGTCGCTTGTCATCATCTTGCCAACGAAGTTTCAAGGTTGGACACTGCCAAGCCCCCCCATGAAGAAGAATACGGGCGAGACCGCTAATCTGCGATCAGGGGGTCAGCTGAAAATTGTCCACAGAGGCCGGGAGCGGATTTATCTCGAACAGTCGGATTTCTGGAGCAATCTTATCAGATGGGTTGCGTTCTACAGCGACTGCGAACACGAAGTTCTGCCCGTCTCTTCTGGGCACCGCGTCGCGCTGACGTACCATCTATACGTCACTGCACACATGGGCGGTCTGACACAACCACGACTGCAGAATCCAGATTCAAAGGATTATTCCGTGTATTGCGGAATCAAAAATCTCCTTGCATCACCTTCGTTTATGAAAAGCGGTGGAGTCCTCGGCTTCTATTGCTCATTCCAATACCCTGATAAGGTTGAGGGCACGTATTATTACGAACGTCGTCCGCTCGCACTCAAGGGCGTCGACGCTGTCGTGTTCGCAGTCTTCCGGGTCTTTGGACTCACAGTTCATATAAAACCTCATGACTGGCGAGTCGAGGTGGCCGATGTTCACACACGACGTCAGATTCTAGTCTCCGCAGCAACCGTCGGTGGAGAACTAGTTGTTCACCAGAAGCAGCTTGAACGGTTTGGGCGCGGACACTATGTCGGCGATGAAATATTCCACGACGCTAACTGGCTCAACGAGATGCCCCGGGGGAAATCGGCCGGGGCAGGATATCTCGTCGGTGCAAAGCCAACTCAGCGGTTGGGCAACGAAGCGGAGGTCGAATGGGACTACTCCTTTCGTGCACTATTCGTGGTGGTCCCCGCGTTTCCGGACCGAGTCCTTGAAGCCTAGGCAGTTTTCTCTTTACCGTGCCGCACGGGGTTTTGCAAATTTTGTCCATGAAGGGTAACGTTTATCGTTATCTACCGTAGTCTCCTATCTCCGAAACTTTTGGCATCTGCGCAAGCATCTCTTGTCGATTTAATGGACTCCTCGGCAACTGGGAGGGTATAACCGACGTTGGGCGAGGACCCCGAGTCGAGCTCGGAGTAAGACTAGTCGAGTCAGAAAGTGACATCATCCCTGTTGACGAAATGAGCAGAGACGGCTCAACCAGAAAACTTGAAGGGTGATATCAGATGAGCGACACAAGAAGCAACGGAGCGCGACTAGAGTTTCTTGCCAACCTCCCTCTGGCGATACGGCAGGAGTCTGGTCCCGCGGTGTTTGCTCTCCTCCAGCGGAGGCCGGTGGTTCAGTTGCCTCGCGATGTGAATACTTGGTAGTGTCCAGGATCCGAGGACACGGGCTGTGAAAGGAAAGTCGGTGACTAGCAGGATTTGGCAACCGAGGTATCGTGATTGCGCGTTCCAAATCGCTGGTAACAGGAGAAAACCAATAAAATTTCCGGTGAACCAGCAATCGAGAGCCTGTGTGGCCGAGATGAGGGCACAGTGTTTGGACAATGTAGGGCAGCGCTCGAGTTGTCAAATTACGTAATCATTCCTTAGTCAGCCGCCCTGCGAGCGGTTGGGCCGCAATTTAGGGGCTCGCGGTCGCGCGGACTACTTCTTGAATGGACACACGGGACGACTTCCAATTACAGTCAACCCTCTCCATAAGAATACGGTTCCATTAGAATAATCGCTTTGTAAGAATAAAATCTCGGCCCCCGTAAGAATTTGTATGGCAAATAAGAATAACCTGTTTATTGGAATTATTCTTATGGATTCGGCTTAGTCATCCACTAGATTCTTGTGGCCAGGTAGCTGGGCTCCACTGATTTTGGTGGGGAGCCCTGTGTTCTCAGGGTTACCGGAGGGGTAATGGCCAGGTGTGAGGGTTATGTATGGGTCCAGGGGTGGTATAGGTCCGTGCACCCTTCTTGGTAGTTGGAATAACCTCCCTGTAAGAATATTATTCCTGCGACGAGGCTGATTCTTATGGAGAGGGTTGACTGTATTTTGGAAACCGCTTAGCGGGGTGGATGGAATGCGCAGAACAACTGATGAGGCGGGAGTGTATTTCGATTTTGCGCAAAAGTGAATTGCCAACAAACAGCCCATGCCGGCTGGCCGCTGCTGAGCAGGACGGGCAGGCACGCGTGCGCGGATGTCACGGTATCTTCCTTTTGGGGTATCTCTAATAGCATCCTTGCAGATAAGTTACTTCACTTTCTTCCCTCCGCATCAATCCTCCCCTTTTCCATTTTCCAGCTTATTTCCGCTCTGAAGAGCGCAGGGTTAACTAACTCATCGGAGGCTACTCCGGACCTACCTCCTGCGCGTTCCTGCGCGCGCAGGAGCAGCGCAACGAGTTGCGCACGTTCGGATCATCAACCCAACCAAGCTACCCCACATTTTCCATTTTTCGGTGTAAGTCGTGGTTTCTGGGCACGCATCTGCGCACTAAGGTTACACAGCACCCAACGCGCACCTACGCCCACATGGGACCGCCAGAGATATCAAGCCGTGGAGACAGACTCCAGCAAATTCCTACACTCTCTCTTTACGTGTGCATGCGTGTATCGTGTGTGGGAGGTGCTGAGTTGGCCATCCATGAAAAGTCGATGGACTTGATTCCCAAAACTCCCACATGTAGAGAGCAGGTAGGCAGAGAGAAGCTTGGGCAACGCAATGCAAGCTCGTCCTATAGCCAGAATCCCGCTCCCACAAAGTCACCGGTTGCCCATCCCACCCAGTTCAGATTACCCGTACTTCAAACCAGCCAGTTTGAATCGGAGCATCAACATTGGTCCTGGGTGACAACAGGAAGGGCGTTAGAGTGCTCCTTCACACCATAGCGTCGAGGAACATTGAGAGATACGCAACTTTGATGGGTCTTTTTGGTTGTACTGCATCTGCATGGCATTTGACGGCGCCGACCCCAAAAGCCAGCAAATAGTTCCATCCCCCCACAAGGCTGCAGTTACAGAAAATGAGGTACCCGAAGGATGACTAAATGATGCGTCAAGCTATGATAGATCCGAAGAGCCCAGTGATACCTGAATGTCCTCACCCCCTAATGGCGAAGGGGATTATCTCAGGATATCTGGTAAAGGAAAATCAAAGACTTCTAAGCAACATGCCGATCATGAAAGGGGTCAATACCGCCTAAAGAAAGACACCAAACACACCCTTGTGTCTCTCCGCAGACGGGCACCTGTCTCCAGGTGAAGTTTGCTGTGATCTGCGCGATTGAGAACAGACCAGGTACCAACTGGTACCCAGACTGCGCAGCTTTCCCTCGACTTTCTGTAGCAACAGTCTCTGTCAAGAACATGCGATACCCCTTTTTCTGTAGACTTCGACATTCCCGGTGTAAGTGTATACTTCCATTGGTCAATCGATTACCAGGGGTCACGAACTTCCAACCAATCAACCAGGCCTGCCCGACCGAAAAGAGGAAGACAGCCATGATGCCCACGCCGTGTGCCCGTCACTTGTGCCCATGGTGGGTGAGAGGCTCTTTGGTGTCGTGGGTGTCGGATAGACACAGAAAACCGACCATGGAGCCCTCGACCCGGCCGCCTGAAATCTTCCTATTCCACTCGAGTAACACATCGAGAATCATAGAAATTTTCGGTGACCGGGTCCTATTCGCGAACAGGCTTTACCGTCTTGGGCGCCTCGTCTTGACTTGCTCCAAGCAGACTCGCTAGTCTGCTGCTCATATCCTGTACATCGAAACGCAGGCAGTTGCCCGCATCACCCGCGAACCAACCATGGCGGACCTCCCTGTCCGGCACCCCTTTATCTTAGGCTCTGCCGGTGACGACCCGTCTGAGGAGTTCTTCGACTGGGGCCGGTATGAAGTCGACACCACTGACGCAACCACACGTTCGGATCTGTCTTCAGAAGAGACTTCCGAGACCAGCCCCTCGGACCAGACCGCCGGGACCTCCGTGGGCACAGGGCTTGACCCTGATGAGGATGTGGTTATGACCGATGCTCCTATCTCCCCGATACCACATGAGAAGATCATCTGGCCACAAATCCCCGACACTGCTCCACTACGTCGTCCTACCATCATTCATGACCAAGAAGACCTCACACAACTCGAAGCACCATCTACAGCCATGACACTGCCACAGGGCCGGATACCCTCTCGGCCCCATGTCTTGGCAACCCCAGACCGTGCCGCCACCGCCGCTCGCCCCCGTATAGTGAAGGAACCTAAAAAAACTGGCAAAGTACGGGAGGTTGGAGCATGCCTCCATTGCAGAGTTAAAAGGGTCAGCGTAAGTATACCGCCACCTTCTCCCGCTGTTGAGTGACACTGAATAGTGGCTGTAGTGTAGCGCCGATGGTGTTTGCCCGAGGTGTGTAGGGCTATGTGGTGAGAGGAGTGACATCGATCCTGCGAAGATCTGTTCGCGACGAACACTTCATGAAGGTGTCGGTGCCCTATCGTGTGAGTGTGTCCGTTGAGAGCGAAGATGAAGAGCCACCCTAATCGTACCTCTACTCACAGTTCGCTGGTGCTGGAGCAACACGGGCCTGCCTTCTCTGGGCAGCTTCCCTTCCACCGCCGACGATATGCCAATCCCTGTTTCCTTCTCTGACGACCCCAGAAGCCCTTGTCTGCTGATGAGAATGGGTATTTCGCTGGGCGACATATCCCGCGAAGACGACATATTTCACTGGGCTAAGACAGAGCTCAAGGAAAACGCCAGCCGAAGCGCTGACCCGAGCTTCGAATCTCTCGTCGATCGGCTCTTGGTGGTGTACGTCGAAGAGCATGCCCTTGACTACGCTGCCTTCCTCGAAAAAAAGCCTCTCCACAGCGCCGCCCCAGTAATAAGATACCAAAATGAGTGCTTGGAGAAACTGTTGAAGATGAGGTGTATGTGGAATGTATGGCGTTGCAGGAGCTTCCATATCCATGACCCCAACGGCCAGTTTCTCCCAGGTTCGCGCCAGGCAATACAGGACTACCTCCACGAGTATGCTGGGCAAAGGATATCGGAGCTCGAAAAGGTTGTTTTGAGAGAAGTCGACAGGCTGTTCGCGCAGAGTGGCATAAAGGACAAGACCCATCCACTCCTGCTGTCCGCTCACAACGTTGGCATGTGGATATTGTTGTGGCAACTGGCCATGATGTACCGAGAGTCTTCGGGAGAGATGCTGTATCAACAGCCAGCGAACGCTGCGCCAGTCCCGATCCAAGGTTAGTGCAGCTGTCTCGTCGTGACATATATCTTGCTGACGTGAAAGGAATAGGTGCGCCATTGAGCTCCAGAAGAAACCAATTTCGGGAGACAACAGGGGAGTTATACAACAAGGTTGTAGTCCTGTACTCGGGGCTTTTCCGGACAAGCAAAGCCCTCGAAAACCTTCAAGATGCTGGAACGAGGGTATTTGGTGGGAACCAGAATGTGTGCAGGGCCTTCGAGGGAGCTTGGAAAAGCCACACTGGGTTCTGTAAGTCGCGCCGGATGTCCAGGTCAAACACTTTGCTAACAGTTCCAAGACCAAACTTTCAAGCAAATATACCCCGGTGACGAGCTTATTGAAGCCTTGGTTATCAAGAAGGAGACGAAGGTTCTGAGCAGAAAACGGCAAAGCCGGAAGTAGGTGATGGCGGATCCTCGTGTCACTCTTTCTGGCCTCAAGTGTTCCTGTTTTTGGAGTTCGGGCTGGGAAAATAGTCGTTTGAAATCCTTGGTAAAGCAACGCGGACGGCCGTCAGGCAGGCCGTGGCCTAATAGGAGGAAGGATAAAAATGCCATATACCCCTGGTGAAGAGAGGGACTGAGAATGCAATGGAATATTGTCATGTTGCAAGTCTCTCAGATCAGACATGAATTGCAACCCGAAATTGATACATCGATCCGTCCGTTATGACAAGTGACTGATGGCGACGACAAGCTTTTTATCTTCCCCTAGCTTGTTGGCTGTCTTGAACATGTCGATCAAGTCCTGGGTCTGAATCCCTCGTGCAGCCTTTTCGCTGATCGAGATGTCCACGAAGATCTTGAGCTTCTTGGATTGCTCAGTTGTGCACTGGAACCTACATCTCCTTAGCATTGTGAGGTCAACTTCATAGAACGGATAACTGACCTAACACTCCGCGCAATGGCGTTCCCGTCTCCGGGGAGCCTCGTGACGAGCGTCGCCATCACGGCGCTTACAGTGCCAATGTAAGCAGCCCAGAACATCCCATCCGAATCAGCAGCGTCAACCAGAGCGCGAAGGGAACGATATAGCTGCTGATCCATAGCACCTAGGCTCAACCCCCATCTCGCACATAGGGTAAGTCCCAGAACGGCACGCCCAAGATGTGTCAAACCAGGACATCCCAAGTTCTGCGTAACTGCATCGTGCAAGGCGGCAGATGCATTCGTATCCGAATCCGCTCCTAAGCCGTCCCATATTCTACTCGCGTAGATACGACCAAGTTGCAGTCCAAAAACGGTAACAACCCCAGCCTCGGCTAAGCCCTTAGGGAGCGCCGATATGAGAGCATCGGTGATGTGTTGTGTCCCGGTTGCTTCTTGTGTAGACCCGAGAGTAGTTGGTGTTCCCAGAACCTCAAGGCAAGCCAATGGGTTGCTCTCTCGTATGCTGCGTGGCAACTTCATCATAAGGACACCCTCCCTGTTTCCACCAGCGCAGAAAGTCACAGACCGAATGCGCGGAATTGTCGCGATAAGTGCCTCGACAACTGTGACAATGGCAGGAAACTGGGCACGGCGACGCTTTGACATGCCCGGTATTTTACCGTCGAACGTATCGTTGATCTTTGTCATTTCTTTTGTCTCCACAAACGCCTTGCCGGGGACGACGTACGACCCGATGGAGGAGATAGGATAGGGCTGGACGGGATCGTTGTGCATCAACATGCTCCCGTACCCTCGAAACCCCCCTCCACAAAGATAAACATCGATGCCAGTCGGCTTTTTGCTGCCCTTTGGCTGCTCACCCGGAATTGCTGCGGCGGCCGTGGCAGCAAGTGTCGGAAATTTGGCACGCAGCTTCGAGAATGATTCCGCCATGCTGTTGCTCAACTTCGTCGTCTCAGCAAGCCGCACCGTAGCATCGGTTGCTTCAAGTATACGGATCAGGCGGGCAGCGCCGAACGGCATACTCTCCCCAGCGAGCGCTGCCGCAATCTCGTAGTCAACTCCGTCAGCTTGGACGCCGAGCTTAGCAGTGGAGGTGTCCATGTACGTCATCTGGACACTACCACCCCCGAGGTCGAGAAACAGCCCCTTCACGTCGTGAAAACCCGATCTCGCTCCCACTGCTCCAAACAAGGTCTCCACTTGGGGAGCCAGAATGTGCACCACAAGGTCTGGTGTTTCGTTCCGGATGGCGTCGAGCATCGCAGCGGCATTCTGGGCTCGCCGCATGGCCTCGGTGGCAAAGACCGACATCTGGCTAGGGGGTACGCCATAGTCATCCACGGCAATGGACCAGAAACGCGCCAGGGTATGTGATACCAACGTGATAGTTTCGGCGGGGAAAGTGAGCGGCAGACTCCCCTGGCCCTCGGATGATATCTTGTTGAGTGCGTCGAAGAGCGATATTGCGGCTCGTTCCCGATAGACGCATTTGAGGAGCCTGGCCCGTGGCGGGGAAAGGTCCGAGATGGAGAAACGGATGCCGTTACTTTGCGTAAGGCAGAAGTGTTAAAAGGTGGGAGAAAACGAAGAGAGGAGTTAAAAGGCTCACCTCCCCATATCAACCAGGGCATACAGGTGGCTGGCATTTGCCGGATCCCACCGAGGCATCTTCGCCTCGAAGTTCTCAAGCGTTACAATATCGACTGCGGCACTCATCTTGAATTGGACCACTGGGCTGGGAACGGGAAATCGATCGGCGGGCTCAGTGGCGTGATGGGAGTGAGGAGTTTTGGGCAACAGCTCCCGACGCCTGACGGTTATCGTGGATCGCTCGAAATAGCCCCGCCCACAACAATAGCGGCCAATAGCACAGAAACGGCAAACAAATTGCATCAAAGTGCTGAACGACAACAACACTTTGACGAGAACTAAACCGGGCAGCGGCAGTTTTATCGGTTTTGGGATTGGCAGTTTTGAGCACATTGCGTCATCGTTGAGTTGAAGATACGGCCGACATGGCGGTCAACACCAATGGCAGACAACCGCAGGTATGACAAAGGCTCGAACAATGTGCCTCGTTGGCGTGTGGTGTCCTATTGAATCCTCGCATTCAGACTGGAATGGCTTACATGGTGGTCGGCTGTTGGGCTCTGACATTCAATTTACCGGGCCCGGCAGTTTGGTAGCCAGGTCAGCACCAGCATGGGTACAGCACCCTACCGGCCAGCTCATGAAGGAATTCAGCTACTGTATGCTGAAAAGGAAGGCTCTGAGTCATTCTGACCGTCTTTGAGACAAGGAATGAGAACCTTCCTCATGAGGACAGAGTGAAGGAAATGGAGGATCCGTGGAATGGCCTGGAAAGGAATAGTGTAATGATAAATATGGGGTTTCCACCCCTAGATCAGATGCTAATTTACAAGCACGATATAATACAAGCTTATGATCTCTATACTCCAACACCGGGCCGAGAGAGCCATGAAGCCCGTGTGATAGTGTCAGACAGGGGGTGCGGTTGTTTTTGGAGCCCTCTGACCTAGCCTCCATGAAGACCGATCCTGCTCTTGTCACGACCCTCACGGCCAAACCGTATCTCTCAGAACCAAGCTCTTCGAATTCACCCCAAACAATGCCGAGCGACTATCCCTCCACTGAACATAACCAGTCGCATTAGTAACCAACCCACCACCCACGGTCCCCGCCACACGGGCTCGTCTCGACGCAACCCCCCACGAGAAAGTCGATCCAGCAGGCCCAGCCATGAGTCCCGCCCTCAGCATAATCTCATAATCAACCAGTGCTCGCTCATCCCACGTGAGATCCTCCAGAAGCTGCAAGTCCTGGCCCTCCAGCAGGTCCTGCTTTCGCACGACCGTCACGTTGAACTTTTCTGCCATGCCCGCCAAAAGTGTCACATCGTCATTTTTTGTGGCGCCCGTTGCCACGAAGACGACTTGTCTCCCAGAGCCGGCAATGTAGTCTATGAGATTGGAAGCTTGCTCGTTGAAGCGGGGGAATGTGTATTGCGCATCCTCTTCGGTGCGTAAGTGGACACCAACGAAGCTGTCCTCCCTGAGGCCCTGTCTCGGGTCAAGGTCTAGCTGGTATCGTTTAGCTAGGTTGAAAGTGGCTACCGCTGAGAGGCGCCGGAGGTCCTCCCGGATCCGGAGAATGCGGCCGTAATGTCGGCGGAGTTCGGGATGGCTTGAGATCATCGGGAAGGCCCAGTTCGTGACATCTAAGTGGAATCGAACTGGGCGCGTTCTCTCTTTCGGGGGTGACATCTCGTTGACGTAGGTTTCAATCTGCTGGGACAGGGCAGATGTGTTGTAGACGACGGTTGTGTTGATGAGGCGGGCATGGATGGAATTCAAACTGATATGATTGGGGATCTGGATGCTCGGGACATCCCACAGATCGTCTATCGAACGGTATACCTTCATCTGCGGGCATGATTGAGAAAGAGATTGGTTCAAGAACTGAAAGTCGAAGAAGTGGTCAAAGGGGTCTGCCCTGACCGGACCTCCACCATTCCATGTTCCGTGGACGAGTGCGGTTATCTCCTTCAGTTCTCGTTTAACAATGCGAGGAACGATCAACTCGGCTGCTGGGTGTCAGTCTTTTGCGGTGATCCACGGAGAAGTAGGGGCCCTGATTCACCTCCCATCTCGATAGCAAAGCGAATGCAATTGAGGTGAGCATTCCTGTGGTGTGTGTCAGCCAACATTCATTTTCTTCAGGTCTGATGAGAAGCCCCCATCTCAGGACCCCGAGCAAATAGGAAAAAATAACAAAAAGGGAAAGAAATCCATTGTGAGTGAGTACTCACCTGACCTGACTGAATCCCATGGCCGGAGGTTCGCAGGACAGGATCAACCCCTGCGTCCATTGTTTGCTGGCGCATAGCTCTGAAATAGAGTGCCCGTCAAAAGGGCCATCGATCTCGTGGGTTAGGAAGTCTGAGACAAATAGTTCCTTTTCGTCTTGGAAATGGCGAGCGAGGCCATCAAACGCTGTCCTGGATGAGATGATGGAGCCCAGTAGCCAGAGAGCAAGCACGAATGGGCCTACGACTTTCAGCAGCTGGATAAGTCTCGTCGGGGTCAGCATGGTGATTGCCGCCGGGGAGACGGGCACATGTCGATTGAAATCGCCAAAAGCGAAAAGTGAGAGCGGGTTGGCATCATGGAGATGTTACCAACTTGCTTCGTGGGAGGTCAGACTTGCAAAAGGTTCAGCTCGCCCAAATGGGCTAGTTCAGGGACAATATTGACGGGCGAGGCGCATGGGAACGGGACCGGGGGTTGCAACAACCGCAAACTCCCAAACCATGGGTTGTTTCTTTCTGAATATATATTCAAATATGTAGATACGTGTTAGCAAAGCTGTTGAGAGGCATTGCTGAACATCGTTAAGGAATTCATGTGTAGTTTGATGCAGTAGAGACCGGCAAGGGCCTTTTGTGAGGTAGCAAAGCATCTCCTGCTCGATGCGCTCTGAGTGCTCGTCGCGGCACAATCACCCGACTTGCTGCGATTCACCGAAACTCGCAAGGACTGCTTTGAACGGGAGTTTGATGACACAGCACAAAGTGCGATGCTTGCCAGGAACCGAATTCAGTTCTCGGTCTTCGACCCAGCTGGGCTGACAGCTCTGCATCCTGCACGGTCGAGACAGCAAGCTGAACCTGGTAGGTTCGCAGAGGTTCGCAGCTAGGAAGCACGTGCGCACCGCGCAGGTTTGGGGTACCTTTGCAAGCATTGCCATCAGAACCCACAGCCTTCCTGCTGTCAGACTGTCAGCTGTCGTCGCCGTCCTGGATCTGCACCGGGGAGCAAGAAAGCGTCGGAGTGTACCCCCGGGACCGTTGGAGCGGTGAGCGGTGAGAGAGCGGCGGACAGGCATGTCAAATGCCCGCTACGACGTTGACGGCCACGTAGCATGGGGGCCCCACATCGTCACTGAACGTTCTAAAGTGGGCCGGGCGCTCTGGCGCTCTCCGCTTCTGAGAATTCCAACTCCCACCCCCGCGTCCCACCTCCAACTGAACTGGGCGGTCAAACCGGTAACTCTGTTCTCAACGTTCTCGTCGCAACTGATAAAATCTGGATTTGCGATATATCAGGCATTCGCTCATTAATATCGGTTGTCCAAAGGTATCACAGGGGGGATAGTACCGGATTGCCTATCCTTGCGTCACATCTTATGCGCACCAGGGAAGGAGTGGATGAACCACTTAAACGCGAGAAATCTCAACGCGTCGCTGCCGAAAACGCGTAAAAACGCGACACTCGATCTGGGCAGCCGGACGAGCTCATCGCTGGGACTCCCATCCTGATGATTTCATACCCTGCCTCTGCTGTCACTGTGAAATTTTCTTGAAACAGACATCGCTACAAGGACTCGACTTCGAGAATTCAAAGTGTAGACATAAAGCCCTCTCGAGTGCTGATTGTAGGCTTTGTCTCTGCAACCCAAAAGTGCCCTTCCGTGAGGGGTTAACCGTCAACCCGCGTCCCCGCGTCCCGCAAGTCCCGCCCGCGCAACGGCTGCATTTTACCAGCCACCTCGATTTCCAACCCCCCAACACCATTCGATCACAGCGCACGGGCTGCGAAGCAGGTCTCTCAGTCTCTCGCGCAGTACCAGCTTTGTTGGCCCACTTGGAGGAAAAAGTCGTCTTGGGATTTGTGAATTGCGATCCATCCGACTCGTTCTCTCGCTCACAAGTGGTTGTTCTGCAAAAACCTACCCCGCCACGCCCGCGCCAACTCTGCCCGTCGGTGGGTCTCCACCAACAGCTTGAGTTCCAGGTTCCAGCTTGGTCCGCGGCTCTGGACTGGACGGCCAACTACTGCCCAGCCGACTAGCTGCGCGTTTGCTAGTGTCTGGCTCCAACCTATCTGCCCCATCTGCATTGAGCGCCGTTGGAAGACCCTTCTCGGACGATTCGCGACTGCTGCTCAACAGAGGGGCTGCATCGACAGGGGATTGTGTCTTGCCCCCTTCGACGGGCATACATGCTCTACCTCGCTCGACCTTAGGCATACCTTAGGCTCTCTTGGAAACGCGCCAGTCTGCCCCAACCGACCAACCGGGACTCAGCTGGTCGCGATCCTCGACGCGTCGCAGCCAGCCAGCAGCGTCCAGCTCACGGGCACCCACTGGTCGACGAGGCTTCCCAGGTTCCAGAGGCCGTTGCTTGCTTCTGCGCGAACCACGAATCCAGCCATCGTCTGCAGGGCTTCCCAATCCCCACAACCCAGTGGCCACGCTTCAGGGCGCATTCGACTTGGAGCCGTCGAGATTGAGGATAGCGGGACCCTGGATTCAACAAAAAACGACTAGGGACCCTCCGGGCCCCCCTGCACCGCTGCACTGTATCCACTCGCCTGCCGGCCTGTCGAACTCGCTTGGTTCTGTGGCTGCTGCTCACTGGCTGTTCTGTGCGTCTCTCCTGGCGGGGGGGGGGTTTGCACCTGGGGCCAGGCATAGAACTCCAAGTCCCTGCCCACTGCCCGCACTTCTTCTCGGGAAGCTCTTTCTCCTGGCAATTACCTACCCTGTCGTTTTCTTACTCCTCCACGGCACCTAGGACCCTTTACATATCCCCATCATCCCCATCGCTTAATCATATTCTCGCTCTCTTCTTTTCTCCTTGCCCCAGTCATTCCTTTGCGACCCAATTGCTATCGGGTCGCGCTTGGCGCAGGGTCTCAGGGTCTTGGGAGCTTCCTTCGGACTCGACGTTCAACGACACGACACCAACCTACCTTCTCCTGGCTCTTCGACCGAATTTCTTTTTTCCCGCCTCACGGAACACACGAAAACAACGCATTTCTTTTATCCCAACTCATTTTCGACACTTGTCAGCTCTATTGAAACGAGTAGTTCCGCGGGCGCTTGCTGCGCGGCTCAAGCCGTTGCATGATCGTTGACGCTAGTTTCTTGCTCTCCAGCCACCAACTTTGGCGGGCTACCCGTCAGTGTCATTGATAGTGCGCATTGCGCATCGCGCAGAAGCTTTGGCTAGCTTTTTGGTCGCGATTGTCGCATGAGCTTTCACCCATCAACCTGCGCATTTGGTCAGCCGAGCTGGGAGTCTGGATTCGCCAATTGACGACGCAGACTTAGCTCCCTTCCCCCTCGACAGTGGACGCAGTCGTGGTCGGATACGCCCCTGCTTTATTTGAGCACTCAGAATCCCTTCTTTCGACAGCTCAGTTTCTTCATGACGCCCCTGCATTCCTACAACCTATTGTCCTAAGACAAGATGAATCAACATTCCGGTTCTGCGACCCTACCGAGGGGTTTCAGGTACTCGGCCTTCGAGGCGCCGAGAACGCCTGAGCCAATGTCGCAGAACGAAGAAGCTCAGATGCTGCGGATTCCGTCACCCCCAAGACCGCGCTTGAAGTTGAAGAGGCGGGTTGTCTCCCAGCTTTCTGCCCCGACACAGCAATTTCTCGCCTCCGTTGCCGCCGCCGACGTGCCCATACCGAGCATTGAAGAGCCCGAGGCCGAACCTAGGGATTTCGACATGGGTGGTATCATGGCGTTGACTCGGCAGATCCACGACGACGACGACGACAGGGATATGCTTCTTCTCCAACCCCGTGGCAGGACTTTCTCACCGCCAAAGACACCAATGCCTGGCTGTGTGCCTTCACTGTCTCCTACACGGTATCCGAACTGGACGATCGACTCGGCTATCAGCAGTGTTGAGTCAACACCAGAATACGAATCTAGCCGGCCCTCGACATCGAGGTCGACCCAGACTAGCTCGTCTTTATTTAGTCGGATCTCGCAGCTTTCAGATGAGTGCGGCGATTTCGAAACAGACACTAAAGACCGCTATGTGCTCAGCCCAGATGAGGATATCGAGTCCCGTGGCGCTCTTGACGTAAAGGGGAAGTCGAGGAAAGCACCATGGACAAAGGCCATGAGTGATCATCTCTGGTCAACCTTTATGCTTTATCTTCAAGACCCTAAAGTCACGCCTTTCCGAATGGGCAAGAATGCTATTCCCCCACACGGCGTGATGCTTCGCGTCTCGCGAGAAGCAAAGCGTAGTTGGAAGGGCTCCAAGGCTATAAACAAAGCGTCAAACCCGGGCGAGGGTCGGAAAAGTGGGAGCAGCACCCCGACCGCTGAGAGCTTCGGTGCGTTTATCCAGTGGCCGCACACCTGTGCGGCTACTCGAGGGCATCTTCGCGAGCTCTGCCGGTTGAAGGCGGCTTCCGGGGCGAAGAACCACCGCTTCTTGTCCCGGAGCCCGACGCCTTTCAACCAGGCTGCTGCCCGTCACTGGAACCGTCGCTCGACTCCCGCTCGCGTTCCCTCTGCCTTCACCCAGGACATGTCAATGTCGCTTGTTCTAAGCACCTCGGAGACTATGCAGCCGCAGGGACCCTTGGCTCAGCTAACTAGCTCAAGTCCAGGACCTGTGGATCGCAGCGAGTCTCGGGCTTTCCCTGGGACGTCTCTCACCACCTTCGAAGGAGAGCCTTCGTTTGCGGAGCGGCTAGGGCGGCAGCGGCTAGGATCGCCTTTTGGGGCAAAGAGTTATGGGCCAAGCTCGTCGGGCTCCCTTGCCGCGGCACTGGGTCTGAGCAGCCCTATGCCCCGCAGGCTGACCCACACCGTTGGGCCCCGTCGAACGCTTCAATCGCCTGTTCGGCTCAGCAGATCGAGCACGCAGAAGCGTAGACACACCCAGTCTAGCGAGCCTCGCAAGAGGCCAACCATGGGCTTTGACATGTGGATTGACCCCAACAGCAGGGCGGGACACGTCATCGAGCCCGCCCGTTCTGCAGATTTCAGCTCCACCACCTCGAACCGCTTCGACGACCTCTTTGTACCGAGGATACCAGCTGAGACAATACTTTCAACATCAGCAAGTATGCCAAACGTTGGGGCCCAGCTGGACACGCCAGTACTGCCGCCCCCTCGTCTCGGCTCACCTTTTTCTGCATTGGCGACTTCAACTAGCTTCAGCTTCCCCAACCGCCTGCATCGAATGCATCAAGGTGGCAGCGTTGACCTGGGAATGCTTGGCCGGCCTTTTGCAACATTTCAGCAAGGTGCCGAGTCAAGTGCGGCACAAACCCGTACCGGCTTAGTTGGTCGTCTAGCTTATATCGACCAGCGACTAAAGGAGTTCAATCGGCGCGGCCCTCGTCGTCGATCTGAGTCTCCTGTGTAACACTTACAAGGCCTCATTTTCGCTTCACTTACCCCCCTTTACGCTTCTCTGTATATCTTTTCAACTTTGTTGCCTCATGTTGTGGAATGGAGGATGGCCACCGATGTGTTTACGATCTTCACGACCTCACATGATCCACCTGTCTGGATGCTGCCGACGGCATGCGCTACCTTTTTATGATGTGGAGGAAATACCCGCTGACGGACCGGAAATAGACAGTTTTGTTGGAGACTGTTCATAATCGCGGTGGGAACCTGCTTAATCATGTGCTGGGAACGAGTATGTTTCAGGAGGAATGTGGACGTATGTGGACTTCAATTTTTCCTTGGGTTTTTTTCCCGTCCCATTGCTACGGCTGGCTGTTACGAAAAGTTTTTATGATGATTATGACCACACGATATGGAATTTTGTCTTCTTTTTATCTCTTGGCCCTCGTTTTTGGCATTTACTGGAGAAGCTATTTTGGCCGATTTGGCCTTGTTCGGGGGTGGCTGGCTCTGGGTTATTAGATTGGAGTTGAGTGTTTTTGTCGGGCCTCGAGAAAGGAGAAAGATGAAGACAAAAGATCAGTACATTTTGACGATATGACGAACGCGGGTGGGTTTGGCGACGACTTTGGCTTTGTCGCTTCGCCACCACCCGCGAGAAGATGAGACGATGGGATGCACACATACCCGACTTAGCTTATCTAGTACATATTGCTTAACTCCTTATTGATAGAGCTGAATGAGTGGACAATTGAAGGGCATGCTCTCGATGTTGACGAGTCAGTGCTTATATGTGATTGTGAACGTGTGCTTCTGAGACGAGACATGCGGTGCTTGATGCAGGTCACGACCGGCCTCCTGCATCAAGAACACCTCATTGGGAGGCAGAAGTTTCTTAGGCTGCAGGTATTCGGTTGGGTATACTTCCTTGTACATTGCGATTTATTGATGTGGGTGTGTTGAATGGATATGGACCTGCTGATCGTGAGGTTGATATGGGGGTTCTGACGTAGGCTCATTAGAGATACGGAGGTCGGCAAATGGATCATGTTTCTTGTGCTGCTTGGCTTCCGTGGGACATGCATATGTCGACGAGCTGCGGCCTGGTAGTCAGTAAGGACCCGTAACCGGAACTGAACGTCGACATTCTGTGCCTTCGTTTGGGCGGGGCTAAGTTGCGGATTCGAGGTTTGGGAACGGGGTGGAGCTTGGGCCAACGGGGCAGCCCACAAGCGTCTTGGTTTTCAGGCGAGCACTCTCAATCCTAGCGGCGGCTCCAATTGAGTCGCGTGCGGTCGGCTGGACAGGATCCCTGAGTAACTGACCGCGTTTTTCCCCTTTTTTATTTATCGAGTTCAGTTGTTTTCGATCCCGGCCGTCCAGAACCTCAGTCGCCCGTCGTCAAAACCTCCCCCGCACCCAACCACTTGCGCTGTCGCTTTGCTGTCGCACAGTGTTACGAGCAGGCGCACAGGGGTTGGCTTGTCTTTTAGTTGTTTCTACGAGCTGTTAGATGCTGCTGCTGCTGGAGCCATGATGATGTTCTCATGGGGGAGGCCGGCGGTGTTGCGCGTGGTCTTGACGCTGCTTTTTCTATGCGCTTTGCTTGCGCGGCCGGCGGCGGCGTCGGTGGGCGATCGCATGCCTGAGTTTCGGGAGTGTGTCGAGGTTGGTTGTCTTTCCGGCCCTGTTGTGGATTGTAGAAAGGACAGGAAGTAACTCTGGCTTGTTGTCCGGTGATAGATCTGCGAGCAAGAGAACTGCGGTCCCGATGCTGAGCACCACACGCCCATCCGTATGGCACCACCCTTGAACTTCCTCTCTTCAAGACTGTGTTAACGCGCCTGCCCGCAGCCCTCCACCGCCGACTCCTCCTCTGGACGTGCCCCTCCGAATGCGACTACACATGCCAGCATATCATCACCAACCGACGGCTCGCCGCCGAACCCCCGCGGTCGATAGTCCAGTTCCACGGGAAATGGCCGTTCGTGCGTGTGTTTGGCATCCAAGAGCCGGCGAGCGTGCTCTTCTCGGCGGGCAACTTCCTCGCGCATTACGATGGCCTGCACAACAAGGTCCTCGCCAACATCCCGGCTACGTACCCGCTGCGGCGGTTCTATGTCATGCTCGCCTATGTGTCCATGGCCGCCTGGGTCTTCAGCGTCATCTTCCACGTGCGCGACTTTGCGATTACCGAGCAGCTCGACTACTTTGGTGCCGGTGCCTCCGTCCTCTACGGAATGTACTATACCCCTATCCGGGTGTTCCGCCTCGATCGCAGTCGTCCGGCTGTCCTCCGCGCGTGGACGGTTACTTGCGTCGTCTTGTATGTCATGCACGTCGCATACCTGAAGCTGTGGGCATGGGACTACACGTACAACATGGCGGCCAATGTGATTTGTGGTGTGGTGCAAAACGCGATGTGGAGTTATTTCAGTTGGCATCGCTACAGAAAGAGCAGGATGGCGTGGGCTGTATGGCCGGGTCTTGTCGTGGCGTGGGTGCTCTGTGCTATGAGTCTGGAGTTGCTGGACTTCCCTCCGATCTGGGGGGCGCTGGATGCGCACAGCCTGTGGCATTTGGGGACCATTGCCCCCACGGTGCTGTTTTACAAGTGAGCTTTTTCCTCCCTGGTTTTGTGCCGCGAAGAAATGTAGATGAGACTAACACGGGCGATAGTTTTTTGGTGAGAGATGCCAAGGATGATATTGGGACTAACAGGAGACTGAAGGCTTGATGGGTGGGTAAGAGAGTGTCAGTGATACCATGATTGTTTAATCCCTTCTATCGGTCGCGATTGTCTTGGAAGAACATGCAAATAGCGTTGATGGTTTGAATAACTTTTAAGTGTCGGGTTCAGTCAGGCGAGATGGGGATTATCAACAGGGTTTTGACACTGCTCTTGACTCCCGCCTTGTTGAACCACGTTGTCAGGACACATCATCTTCTGCAATACCAACCGTAGAGTTCCCCGAAGAATGAGGATGCCGCTATTCACTGGATCCGTGCTACGTCAGGTAGTTTGGATCAATACCCCGGATAGCCATGTGCTAACAAGTGGGGCTTGTGAATGCACAATATGGTGACTTGTGTAAATGAGCTTCCCTGTAAGGCAGAGTTGACGATATTTTCCCCGTAATGCCTGACAACAGGAGTCGGACGTTGGACGAACCCCGAAAGCCTTCTTTTCCACGCCGTGTGACTGACAATTTCCTCCGTGATCATCTTGACAGGTTGGACACCATGTTGAAGATCCAGAAGAGCCGCTAAAGAGCCGCTGGGGTTGGCGGCCCACTGCGGAGTGAACTGGCCCGTGCACAAGGAACCATTGACGCTCCAGAGCCAATCGAGGTTAAGGACACCTTCACTTTTATGCTGCCTGCCGTCGTGTGTCGTGTTCTCAGGGCTGAAAGTGTGAGCATCCTCGAGCTCCCCTCTTGAGCCTCATCTCCCCATTCCCCAATTGATGCTTCTTCTTGGTCTCGTTGCACCCCTGAGCAGCGTATTTTTATTTCTGCTGTTTTGCCGGTGAAGGCCCGTCGCATTGCTAAGCTTCTTCGACGTGCGCCCCACGATCTTCGAGACACAAGTCAATCGCGGTCCGGACTCCATACAGGGCGCCCCTTGTCGCCCGCCCCCAGATACAGGATGGCTCCGAAATCTAGGTTCACGAGGCTCGATGCATTCACAAAGACGGTTGAGGATGCGAGGATCAGGACGACATCTGGTGGTATTGTCACCATCGTCTCGCTAGTCGTGGTGTTCTTCCTCGCATGGGGAGAATGGTCGGACTACCGCAAGGTAGTGGTACACCCAGAGTTGATCGTCGATAAGGGCAGAGGTAGGGCTTCCCATCTCAGACTACGGATGTGTCGCTGCATGTGCTGACGTCGGGATTTGCGCATTGCGACAGGCGAGCGCATGGAGATCCATCTCAATATTACCTTCCCCAGAGTACCTTGCGAGCTGCTCACGCTCGACGTCATGGATGTCTCCGGCGAGCAGCAGCATGGCGTTCAGCACGGCGTGAAGAAGACTAGACTGCGGCCTATGAGCGAAGGTGGAGGCCAAATTGAAACCAAGACGCTGGACCTGTAAGTTCGGAGCACACCCCTGAAGCCCAGTTTGCTTCCTGTGCTGACCTGCCTGGAAGACATGCCCGCGATGAGATCGCCACTCACCTAGACCCCTCGTACTGTGGACAGTGCTACGGGGCAACCCCGCCGGCGACCGCGCAGAAGCCCGGGTGCTGCCAGACTTGCGAGGAGGTCAGGGAGGCGTATGCAGAGGCATCATGGGCCTTTGGCAAGGGTGAGGGTGTCGAACAGTGCGAGCGCGAACATTATGCCGAGAAGTTGGACGAGCAACGACATGAGGGCTGCCGCATCGAGGGCAACCTGCGCGTGAACAAGGTCATCGGCAACTTCCACATCGCCCCAGGCCGTAGCTTCAGCAACGGAAACATGCACGTCCACGACCTCAAGAACTACTGGGACACCCCCGTTCAGGGTGGCCACTCATTTACCCACACCATTCACCAGATGCGCTTCGGTCCCCAGCTGCCTGACGATGTGTACAAGAAGCTGGGCGGTAAGGGCAATCCGTGGACAAACCACCATTTGAACCCCCTGGACAACACCCACCAGGAGACCGACGACCCCAACTACAACTACATGTACTTCGTCAAGATTGTTCCCACCTCGTATCTATCTCTAGGATGGGAGAAGCGTGGCGTGAACAGCCGCGAGGACCACAGCGCCGACCTCGGGTCCTTCGGCCGCAACAGCGATGGCAGCATCGAGACGCACCAGTACTCGGTGACGAGCCACAAGCGTAGTCTTGCTGGCGGCGATGACGCTGCCGAGGGCCACCAGGAGCGTCTCCATTCCAAGGGCGGCATTCCGGGTGTTTTCTTCTCCTATGTAAGTTCTTGCTTACCATCAGCGGTGTTGCCGTAAAACGGTTTGAGAGCGACGCTAATCTTCATCTACAGGACATCTCACCCATGAAGGTCATCAACCGTGAAGAGAGGTCCAAGACGTTCATTGGCTTTTTGGCTGGCCTCTGCGCCATTGTGGGTGGTACCCTGACCGTCGCGGCGGCGGTCGACCGTGCCATGTTTGAGGGTGGTATCCGGTTGAAGAAGTTGACGGCGAAAACTCTGTGATGATAGATTCTCACCTCCTTTATCTGCGTTGGTGTATTATATATAACCACCTTTCTTTTTATTTCTTGGTCTGTTTTGACGGAGCTGTGCTTGGTGGAGTCTGTTTAGATGCATTGGGACAGGAGTTACGGCTAAGATTGCGAGTAGGAAAATGAATGCTCTGGTTTCTGATGTCTATCTCTCTCTCAGTAGCTCATAAGAGCAGTGACCAGTGACTGACGGAGTCGGAGGGTAGTTCATGGCGTCTTTCCGATGCGGCGTAAAGATTGTCCAACTCAGCTATGCTAGAGGATAAGCTAGGTAATCTTGTCTGTATCACTCAATGTCGTCCCGCCACCCCACGAATACAGCCTGCGGGTTTTGTGAACACCGATCAGCGACGTTATCTAAGGTACTGAACGGTAATTGTACCTTGCATTGAAGCATCGTTGGATGAACCAAAGTGGGGTGACGGAGCAATACGATGGATGTTGTGCAGGTGGACCTCTCAACACGGTCTACCGAGATAACCTTCTTGACACTATCGACTAGTATGTGACCGCCCGGGATGCTTAGGTTTGTCGCTAGGAACTCATTTGGGAGCTGGTCCCCTATCACTCTGGTTACCCTCTTTTTGTGTTACATTAGGGGTCCAATGTGCGGGACATCGAGACCACTCCGTTTCCCCTGGCTCTCTATAGTTTGCGGGTTTGCTCGTGTGAGAAAACGGAGTCGTGGGTGCGGTTTGCTGGCGGCGGCGGCGGCGTAATTTCGTTTCGACGCGTCAAATGACCCGCACGATGCAGGTACCGCGGGAGTATCGTGAGGGATCCCTGCCGTGGCTTATTGTCGCTGCAGTTGGTAGCGAGGCGGTCATTGGTTGGGGGCTTCTGAATCCCTCCCAGAATTCTTGCATGTTTGGTGTTGTGCCACTGCTTGGAAGCTCTTTGCATTGGGTCGTCGCACAGGACGGCAATGACGAGATATGGAACATGGCTTGTTGGTGCAAGCTGCTGCAAGTTGAACAAGTGGGTGATTGTGGTGGTCGAGTCCGCCGACCTCGGTAGCCCCACCACTCCAGGACTGTCTTTGAATCACTAGACTTGTAAGAGCTGATATCCCACAAATCATGAATGTTGCTGCCATGATCCCATTGGTGGAGGTCGAAAGGAGGCCATCTCGAGGATTGGTATTAATCTTTTAATCATTGGTCTCTGGCAGACTGACTGAAAGAACAGGTTTGTCTCTCTGCCTGCGCGCGGAAAGCTGTTCCCGAACGGCGCCCCTCGCACGTTTGAGGAACAGCAAAGCTTGACTTGTTGCGTCACAGCGTGCTTTGCATGCATCGGGTAGGCCTAATAAAGGGGATGCATATAGCAAGGCCTCTCGAGATCTGAACCCTGCCTTGATAGTACATAGGAGGGCATCTTGACCGGAATCTTGTGCAAATAGGTACCACTGCCCTGGCGTGAGACGGCGGTTCATCTCCGCGTCATTGTAAACGGCCGGACAGTTTATTTTGGGATACAACCACGGAAGTCTTACATTATAGTGTCATTGAAACATCGGAATAGAACCGTGAGGAGCATTAATCGTCATGCTTCTGGCCCAAGGCTAGTCTGCCGCTACAAATAATAGGGCTGTGGTTGAAGCTTTGCTGGCTGCGAATAGGTTGTCTCAACATGCTGCAAGGAAAACCGAAATTATAGGTGTGATGGTGCTGTGGCCGGATGGTACAGGTAGCGGGAGGTAGTCGATCTCGGTAGTTCTAGGTTCGGGTGGATGTTTCGTCGCTCCCCCGTCATCGCTCGTGCTGACGAATGGTTGGCCCTCGATCGAGAACCCGGCGAGAGATTTGAGAAGTTAGCTAAGAACGCCTCACATCTGCAGAGTACCCGCGATGCAGGAACATAAGCCTGCGACTGGAGGATTGGTGGGATTGTGAGGGAGAGCCAGCTGCGAATCGCAGCACCCGCATGTGAATTGGCGAGGCCTCAGTTCCACGACCTTTCGCCCTCCAAAGATTAAGGTGCTTGAATCCATGTCAATTGAGCAAGAACTTGTGTGGTTGCACCTTGCCATCGGGCCTACTTTCGCCCCCTTCTCCTTTTCGACTGCGCCTACCAAACGATTCTTTGAGGGCCTTTTGCAACAGCACCTCACTGCTCAAAGAAACGGAGCTCCATCAGGGAAAGAGGTACCTAGAAATCCCGTCGAACCGTCGGTTGCCAAGTCGATGGCCGGCTTGCGGGAAGACCAGGGCAGGCCAGAAAAGGGGGGAAGATGGGGTGCAGCACCGTTTTAGCTCCGCGGTGCAAGCTAGCCATTTGTAGCATAATTTTGGAACACGAGCAGACCGTGCCTTTCTGTTTTAGGCCAATAGCCCCACAATTGGCCCTGGGACAGCCATGGCCGCCAGCCCAGAGTCTCGTTCGGCTTCCCAACGCCTTTTCAGCCAAACGCAACGCCTTTTCAGCCTCCGTCAAGTCATCTTTGTTGTCAAGGCGTGTTCGTGGTTATTTTCGGTCGTCTGCGACAAACTCGCCCTCGCCGCCAGACATTCGCTCATTGCGCCTTGGTTTATCATCGGTGTCTTGACTCGTTGCGCGCTTCCCGTCCATGTTTCTCAATTGCACTGGCCCGTCGCCGCCCTGCTCCCTCTCCCGAAAGCCATCCGGAATCGAGTTTCGACCGCGCATGCGCCGTGTTTCCTCGCGGCAAAACCTGCTTTGACATCAAACAATCGTCCTTCGGTCTGCCTTTGCCCCTTGGAGCAACCGACACGAGTTTCGTGAGGAATCAGGATATTGGGCTCGTCGTCAATTTATCCGCGCCTGTCCATTGTGGCTCTGACACAGGCAAGGTCACTCGCAGCCTCCTACTCGTCCTCTCGAGGCACAGTTTATCCCGTCTTTCAGTCGATCCCGCATTGTCACTTTTTCCGCCATCTTTCGCTCCTCAATCAGTCGCTTGACTTGACCTCATACTTCATGCGCCCCCATCGAACTCACGCCACCTTCGCGTTTCGCTAACCCAGAGCCGCCTCTGACGTCTTCGACGACCACTACATCATTTGCATTCCGCTGCGAGTCGCCCCCCGACAGCGGGTTTCCACCCTCGGGAGCTTCACCTAGTCTTTACAATACCACGCACGGTTCTTTGTCGGTTCGCGACAGCTCACCGACCGTGGCATATGGGATAGTAAAGCACCTGCACAGCTGTTACCTATCAAAATGGAGAATCGCAAGCCCGATCACATCAGGCTCGACTATATCGACCTTCGGTCGAAGTCGCAGGCCTCTGTTGCCAGACCTTTAAGGTCTCCCCGCCTTCATGTGGCCGGCGAGGCGCCCCCAGAGCTCTCTCCACTTGATGCCTTGAGGCTACAGAGTCGGCTACTGGCGAAGAAATTGGAGGAGGAGAGTGTGAAGCAGGGCCGGCGGATGAGCCGATTACCCCCGCTGACGACCGAAAGTCCGTTGATAGTACAGGCTCGATCTGACTACTTTCGCTCCATGTCCCACGACTCGGGGTCCGACGATGGCGAGACTCCCGGAACGCAGCCCTTTGGCCCGGGTTTTAGGACCGACCCAGACGACGATCCTACCCAGAGACCTGTCTCGGTACATCCGAGGATGAGTCGCATCCCGCCCACGCCAGACCAACAAGAGCCCCTACCGACGCGTCTGAACCTCGATGCGATTAGAAAGGGCTTGAGCGATGTTGAGGAACACGATAGTTACTTTGGCGTCGGAGCACGAAGGGAACAGTCCCCCACCCCCCTGGACAGGAACATTACCAGTGCTCCGTCAGACAAGCTGAACCTCACTCGATCCGCAACACAAGAAAGTTTCACGCAACAGTCCCCGATATCCACGTACTCCATGGCCAGTTCACCTGAAAAATTGACCAAGATGAATTCCTTCGATATCGCGGGCCTTCTGCCCCCCCGACCATCATTCTCGAAGCGATCTTCGAGTATTATATCTTCTCAGGAGTCTACGGATGGTGATGGATTCACATCATTGAGCACCTCCATCCACTCGCAAGGCCCTCGCAAATTTTCTGCCAGCAGTGGTATTATTTCACCAGGCCTGGGCCTGTCCCAGCGATCCCCATCGATCAGCTCCGACGCCTCAGGTTTACCCCGCCCGAACTTCAACTTCTCCAGGCCGTTGAGCAGAGCCGGAACACCAAACCTGGATTTACCAGTGCGCCAAGCGTCTTCTGACAGTCATTCTTCGCTGGTGTTTGTTGACGACTTGGCAAATACCCCCGTCAGTATGAATGGAGAGGGATTCCCAGATGCACATACCGAGGAAGGAAACACCGCTTCATCATATATCTACTCAAAATTTGCTCTTCCCCGTGGCAAGGCTCTCCAACGATCGCCGGACGAACATCCAGCCACTACATCCCCTTGGCAGCTGCCACCTGTTGGCCCTTCTGCAAACTCACAATTCTTTCCCATGACGGGACAGGCGCCGCCATCACCGCCGACGAGACCGACAAGCTCTTCAGGGGCCCGGCTCCACGATGAGACTTACACGCGGCCGTCATTTGAACCCAGCAAGCTGAGCATGGAAGTGCCTCGCCCAAGTCAGCAGCCTTACCCTGGCCGGCCGTCCGTCGAAGACGCTCGTTTATCGGACGACGTGCAGAGAGGCCGGCCGCTTACCTCACCGGTTCATGATACCTCTAGGGGCAGGACGCCGATGTCTACCACGACTAGTGATTCCGCTAGCACGATAAAGCCTTCACGGTCGCTGCACTCTAACGCACCGACAATGGCGGATTTGACTAGCGAAGAGCACGTCGCCAAGGCTGTTGAGTTGCATGAGAATGGCTCGCTTCAGGAGTCAACCTGGCACCTCAGACATGCTGCGAAGCAGGGACACCCCACAGGGATGCTTCTCTACGCCCTTGCCTGTCGCCATGGCTGGGGAATGCGCCCTAATCAGCGTGAAGGCGTTGAGTGGCTGCGTAAAGCGGCCGAATCAGCCAGTTTGGAGATTGCCGACGACGAGGTTCAGGCGAAGGAGGGCAAGGTGGTCGGTGTTATTGAGCACAAAACACGAAAGGCCCAGTTCGCGCTAAGCGTCTATGAGTTGGGCGTTAGCCACATGAATGGGTGGGGCATTGAGCAGGACAAGGCGCTTGCACTGAGATGCTTTGAGATCGCTGGGTGTAAGTTTGAACCATGACGCTTGAAGATTGCAACACTGATATGTTATTTCGCAGCTTGGGGTGACGTCGATGCTTTGGCAGAGGCAGGTTTCTGCTACGCACAGGCCATCGGATGCAAGAAGGATCTCAAGAAGAGCGCCAAGTTCTACAGAGAGGCCGAGGCGAAGGGGATGAGCATGGTTGGCAACAGCTGGTGAGCTTCTATTTAGATATATGTTGTGATCGGGATATGCTGACAATTTCTTAGGATTCATAAGCCGAAGTACAATGATGACCCCGGCTCGCCAGACTCGAAGAAGTCAAGGTCAAAATCTAAGTCAAGAAAGGGACTCTTCAGCCGGAAGGGGAAGACATAAACCCTGCCGATCACCCTCTCTGTCTAAGCGCTGCCACTGATTCTGCCATCTCTCTTTACAATTTTCTTGACGATAATGACGACGCTGCACAAAGCTATATCATACAAAATACCCCTGCTGTATTTTGGCTCGGAGTTTATCGGCGTTTCTTTTTGCTTCCCGACGAAGCCGACCATCCGATCTGAAAAAGCCAATTTGCCCAGGAAACCGGAGAGGCCTGGTCCAGACTATGGGTCTGAAGGCCTCGTCATACAAACTTGGTAATCATCGTAACCCACCCTTGATGGGGGATATTATAGCGCCATTTGAAATTCGGCGGCTACTCATATTTTCTTTGCAATGTTGGCTCAGGCGAAAACAGATAAGGGCGTCTTTTGCTCAGCGTGTATGTATCCATACCCTTCTCCATACCTTTCAGGGGTGAGAGCATTGGGGTGGAAGGAGATGTTTGGGAACTTTGCTTTCATGTAGATACTTTTTGGTCGAGATAACTTTGAAAGTCCATGGGGGCGCGGGACTGGTTGCCTATGAAATATGCTGCAGATATAAGAACGAATAGCGTTCGTCGCAGCTCTCCTTGAGAGAGGTTTGGCTCTCAGGGTAAAAATACAAAAACCCAGCTTATTACATTCAAAACTGATGCGGTGGAGGTGAGTGAGGTGGCTAAGTGGCAGTTATACCTCAACTCTCGAGATCAGGTTACAGGTTGGTACAAGAGATCTGTGGCGTTGGGACCGGTAGCTTCAAGAACAGGAGGCGGCTCTCCCAACCCATGGATGTCTGTCTAGATGCTTTCGAATGTCCTACTGCTAGTGTGTTCATGCTTCGAGTATCGGTAGGTATGCTTGCATAATGGTGTACTAATACGGAGGTGCTAGGAAAGTAGAAAAGAGCTCTGTACTCTGCGAAAAGGAGGGGAGATGGAGATCCTTCTTCACCTCACGTCTGCACCGTATCGGGCCCTAGCATTGGAATAGACCCCTGAGAGGTGGAGCAACGCCTCTTGGGAACGTAACGCAGCCTATATCAGGGAAATCCATGGCATTTCCGCACAGTTCTGTTTGTTGACACTCTGGTTTGGCCGAGGCCTTGGTGCTCACATGGCCATTCGGTTACTCAACGCCCAAAGGTATTCAAGTTTAGTTCTTCATGACTTTCATATTGGTACAGAGCGCGAGTCTATTTGGCTTCACTGGCCCTTGCCGCTGGGAATTGTTACCAACCAAGCTGTCCGCCGCACCACGACATCCTATCCAGCTCAAGCGTCAACCTCCATCTTGTCTCCCGGCCCCGTGACGCTAATCTCCTCGACACTGACAAAGTTCCCCAGATCCTCCTTGCGGATGATCTTCTCGTTGAGCACGTTGGTCGTGCCCCGGGCAAACTTGTAGCTCTTGAGCTTCTGGCTGCGCTCATTGGGCTTGATATAGTTGCGCTTGAGCGTTGTCTTCTCGGCAGTGATGATGGCCACGTCGACGTTGCTGCCAGAACCGAGATCGTTGAAGATACCCGAAAGGATGGCGTCGCTGCATAGCTTGACGGCATCGGCCTGGGTAAGATTGGGGCGCCACTGTGTCTCAAATACGGACATGGCGGCCAGCGAGCCAGAGCCCATCGTGACATACGGGAGCTTGTCGGTCGAGCCGTGAGCGTGCACAGTGAAAAGGTGGGTGCCGGTAGCGTCAACACCCGCGACCACAAGGTACGCGCCAATATGGCCCTGGTAGCGGAAAAGATGCTGCTTCAACAATGTCATGCATGTCACGACGCGCGGCTTGCGGCCAGTTGATAGCGAGTGAAGTTCCAGCTGGGACGAGATGAGGGCGGTCGTGAACTCTGTGTCGGCCGCAGTGCCTGCACCTGCGCACCAGATGTTGGGCGAAATGTAGTGCAGCTTCTCGCAGTTCTTGTCAGCGACGATGGGTCCGGACGTTGCTCGTGTATCGGCTGCGATCTGAGCGGCGGGTTCATTAGCAACTATTTACACTAAACCTTGTCTGCAGAGCATCTTACTACTACGCCGCCATCATATATACATCCCACAATTGTAGTTCCTGTACTAGTCGCCTTGGGAAGAGGGACACCCCGGGCGTGTAACGCCGCATTGCGGTTGTAGTTTGAGAAGTCGAAGCCCGGCATTGTAGGGACTGTGTCGTTTCCAGCGCGAGCACTCGATAGGTCGGGATCTAGAAACTGCGTCCCCGAGGAGTGATCTTCCGTCTACGATGCAATTGGCGTATTTCTCGGGAGAGTTTCAGCGACGATAGTGGGAATGTGCTTATGATCGCGGCTGTGATGGGTGAAGTTGAAGGTGGGCTGTTGCAGTGCTGATTACGAAGCTAAACGCTGCCTTCCAAGAGAGCTGATGAGGCTGCTGCTGGCGAGCTGCCACACTGACGCGCTGGTGGGCTGCCTAACTAGCAGGGTTGCTTAGCTGGCCCAAGCTCCTCCACGTGATACCACCAGAGAGCTGTTGCAGGGGTGTTGGGTAGGCACGGCAGCGGCAGGCACGAAGGGAGAAAAATCGTTGGCGCGTCTCAACAACGAGGACTGACGATTCGGAATCACAAAGCTTTCTAACCAACGCGGTCCTTTCCGTCTTCACGCAAAAAGGACTTTGCTCATCGCAGCATCAACGCCTGACTTTTGAGGCTCTTTCCGCTAAGAACCTTGATTTTTGGGCTCGGAACGCAGAGAGTCCCGTGCTGCGACCTTGCAGGCCGCACCTTCCGATTTACCAACGCCGCTCGCGCCAGAGTGCAAACTGTAAACCCAATGCTGAGCAGACCCGCCTTGTGAAGTTCGAGTCCTCTCTCCAAGGGCGGTTATATTGCGACAGCCATGGCATTCGGGTTTGCCAATCACAGCAATGCCATGGGGGGCAACGCCGCCAGCGGGGCAGGAGGACTAACACAGGGGCCGGATCTTGAGGTCATCCAAACCGAAGTACGTTTGTCTCCTCTGTTCGCATCTTGTACCCGCACCTGACATATGCTAACTGCTACCCCTAGGGCCTTGGGTTCAAAGCGCTTGCCGGCGAAGCCAAAGTCCAACTGACCTCTAGCTGGTCGCCTCTGCCTGCTCCCACCGCGTCGCTCATCAGTATCGCACCTCGCAAGGGCCTTGTTGCCGCCGCTGGACCTGACGCTATTCACATTGCGTCAACGGAGTCTGTTAGGAAGGCCTTCGAGGCGCCGAAAAGTGGCGGGAGTGAAGTACGGCCCTTCACCCCCCAGGCGAAGGTTCCTCTGCCCGTCCGGATCTCGCAGCTCGCCTTCACGGCTGACGAACAATATCTCATACTCTCCGCCGAAAGTGGCGGCGGTCTTGCGGTATACGATGTCCAAGCACTCACCCAAGGAACTACACAGTCAGCCTTCGAGCTGAGCACAAATGGCGAGACGCTCCGGGCGCTCGTTCCTAACCCAATGCCAGAATCGGCTGCCTTCTGTGCTGTGGTTACCAACAATGGGAACTTATTTATGGCTAACCTGGCTGAACGGAAGCTCGTGCCGGGCCCTAATGGTCCGGCTTTGCGCTCTCAAGTGACTTGCGCCGCATGGAGCACAAAGGGCAAGCAGCTGGTTGCTGGTATGGGAGATGGGAGTGTCTATCAGATGACCCCGGACGGCGCGGAGAAGGGGCATATTCCGAAGCCACCAAGTCTGGGCGACTACCATGGTGAGTCCCTTCGATTGCTTTTGCTCGAGGCTCCTACAACTGACTTGACTAGTTTCGTCGATCACATGGCTCGAGAACCATGTATTCCTAACAGTACACAACCCCACCAACGGGTTAGAGTCCGCCTATCACATCATCACTCGACAGCAACCACCGGGTGGTGCACCGCCAATATTCACCTTCCAGAAACTCATAGATCCCGTGGAACCGTTCGGATCTGACAAACTGCCTCATCACACCGTGCTGAGGCTCAAAGATTTCCCGCCAAACCTTCAAGACTTGCTCCTAATTTCATCCACAGCCACTGAAAGCATTGGCATGCTGAGCCGATCGAAGACCCCTCTGACCAGTGGCAAGCCAGCGGAGGCAATTACAAATGTCTTCACGACAACAGAACTTGCTGACGACTCGAAACGAGCGCAACTTCCTATGAGTGAGGACTTGAACGAGACGTTTCCTATCGGAGCAACACTAGATCTATCCAGCAGGGAGAAAGTGTACAAACCCATTCCCACAGATGAGATGATCCAGTCTCCAGGGCCACTGCCGGGTCTATGGGTCCTCAACAACGAAGGCGTTCTAGCTTCTTGGTGGGTGGTCTACAACGAGTCTGTCCGTACAGGGACAACCTACCCAGGTATCGCTACTGGGGATGCTCCTGCCCCATCCGTACAATCGGCCATGTCCAGCACTCCGAAACCCGCCGTGTTCGGCTCCCCAGCTGCAAACCCGCCGGCACCATTTGGAACACCTGTCGCCACCCCTGCCTTTGGAGGCTCATCGACTCTCGGAGGTCGGCCGTCTCCTTGGTCGACAACCCCAAGCGCGCCTGCAGCCCCAGCCTTTGGTTCAAGCGCCTTCGGGAGCAAGCCGGCTGCAGCAGCACCAGCTTTCGGCGCGTCGAGTTTTGGAAATAAGCCTCCCGCCCCTGCATTTGGTCAGTCCTCAGTGATCGGTATGGGGGCGAAAGCATCACCCTGGGCATCCGCGTCTCCAGCTGGCGCATCGCCAGCTTTTGGCCAGTCTTCTTTCTCTAGCGCCAGCCCAAGTTCAGGTAAGGTTTTTGGGAGCACCACGTCGGCCTCTCCATCGTCTGGTGGATTTGCGAACTTTGCAAGCAAAGGCGGGTTTGGGTCTTTGGCTGGAGGCACAGGCGGATCAACCAACGTTTTTGGGTCAACACCTGCGGGTGGCTTCGCCGCGAGGACCCCGGAGGTTTCCATGGACACATCCACGTCTTTTCCGCCTCCAGCCGCAACAGAAACCGCTGGTATTGGATCGTCTCCTTTCGTCCTCGGAACTACCTTCAAAGCCGATCCTAAGACGTCGGGTGAGAATGACACGCCGAGAGCTGGTTCTGGTGGCTCCCTATTTGGAAGCGGCTTCGGACTTTCGCTGAGCGACGCGGCGAAGCCCGACATTAAGGATGAAGATATGGAGAGCACGCCAGTCCCAACCCCGGCCCAAGAGAAGCCGAAATCGATATTCAGTGCGGAATCTACTACCCCCACTACCACGCCAGCGCCCCAAAGATATGATTTCAAAACCACCTCAGGCCCCACAACAACCTCTAATATCTTTGGGACCAAGCCTGCTGCATCCTCTGGACTCTCTAATATCTTCGGAAATCCCAAGCCTGCCTCGGACGAGCTCACCACGCCGAAGCCAGGCCCCTCCAATATATTTGGGACTCCGAAACCTGCATCGTCTATCTTCGGAACCCCGAAGATCAAGCAAGAAGACGATGACAAAGAAAACCTGGCAAATATCCCAGAGGCGCCTCTTCCCCCGGATGCTACTAGTAAGGCGGTTTTCCCTCTTGGTGAATCCTCTTCTTCAGGTTCATCCTACTCACCAGACGCAGCCTCGAAGACAACCGTGAACGATGCTCCTCTACCCCCGGACTTTATGAGCAAGCCGTTACCTACAAAGACTGGAGCGACTGCCCCATTCTCGCAGGAAAGCACCAACTCTAAACCTAAGAGTGCCCCAGAAGCTGCGCCTCTACCGCCGGACTTTATGTCAAGCAAGCCAAAGTCCGAGGTCAAGAAATCCAAATCACCCGCTCCCGATGAAGCTCCATTGCCGCCAGAGTTTCTGGCCAAGCCGGCATCATTCCAGCTGCCCGATGTGCCTGCAGTGCCTGGAAGCCCTGAAGAGGGTGACTTCTCGGATGAGGACGAGGATGAGGATCGTGGAGAGGATGAAGAAGATGAAGAGGACGACGAGGATGGTGATTCCGGAACGGAAGCTAACAGCGAGGGCAGCGGCATCGACGTCGCGAAAGATCTCAGCCCGACCACCGGATTCGGAAGCCACACGCCTGGCTTTACCCCCCAAAGCTCATTTGGAAAACTAGTAGAGAGTGGTTACTCAACCATCTCGCGGTCGGAAGCTGAACCTCAGCGTGCGCTATTTGGCGAGATCAGCAAAAATGCCCCGCCACTATTTCCAAGCCTACACCCACAAAGCCCACGGTCACCAAGCCCGATCCGCGGGGCCGTCAGGTCGAATCTACTCAGGCCTGGCGAGCCCCTGAGGTCTGTCAGCGCGCCAAATGCGGCATCACAGCTCCTGGGCCGTAGAACACCACAGCCACCGTCGGGGCTCAGCTTCGGGGCTCAGCGGTCCATTCCAACCGTCGACCCTAATGTTGAAGCGCAACGCAAACTTGCTGCGGCCAGGAAGGAGTCGGAAGAGCGTGTGCTAGTGGACCCAGAGGACGAGGGCATCCGTGAGATTTTGCGGTCCGAGATTGAGCCCACGTTACATATCAACGAATTCCTGGCCGTCGACTCCAAACTAGAGGCGTTTGATACATCGGCACGCGAGGAGGTTCCAGTCGCGTGTGAAACCCTGTGGAGAGATATCAACCGCATGATCGATAGATTGGGTCTCAATTCGCGCTCCCTTGAGTCCTTCATCCGCGGCCACTCTACCCAGTATAAGGAGGACGGGCGGCACAAGGAGGACCTTGAGTCCCCAGATGATTGGGTCTTAGTCGAGGCGGAAGAGCTTGGTCTCGTGGTCAAAGACGATCTTGCGCAGGAACTGGAAGAGGGTCGTGTGAAGGACGTCGAGGACCTTCAGGCAGACATCCAACAACTCACGCGTGACCTGGCAAAGCTCCGTGCAAAGAACGAGGATCTGCGCAAGGTCATGCAGCCCCACCTTGATTCTAACCAAGTGGCCGTAACAAAGTCACTTCCTTTGAGCGCGGAGCAAGCTACGCAGCAGAACGAGTTGCGAAAGGCATACGCAACATTCTCGAAGCTCCTGAGTGAGGCAGAAGAAGCCTTGACTGTGCTGAAGGCCAAGATCGCTTCTGCTGGTGGAGGCTCTGGCAAGACTCCAGTGCCCACGGTAGAGGCGATCATTCGCACTATCAACAAGATGACAAGCATGGCAGAGAAACGCAGCGGCGATATCGACGTGCTGGAGAATCAAATACGCCGACTTCGCTTTGGCTCGCTAGGCTTGAATGGCAGCCCGGGACCGAACCGCAGCCGTGAGGGATCACCATTTGCGACGCCACAGAAAAAGGCTTCCATCTTTTCACCCGAGCGCATGCGTGACTCGATCATGTCATCCCCAGGCTCATATGGAATGCGGGGTACACCACCACGGAAGAAGCTGAGCAACTTCACCGACGAGGAGAAGAACGCTGTCAAGCAAAAGGATGCCAAACGAAAGGGCACGTTGCAGCTGTTACGACAAAGCTTGGCGAAGACAGGGCCGAATGTATCGAGGCTGAGAGACGACGATTAAACTCTTGGTTCCCGGTGTATTGAGTAGGACTTGGTGAGGAGGGAATGACGAGGGCTCGTTAGCTGAAAGTTGCCGTCAGAAAGGCTTTGGAATGAATGGGTATTAGGTGGATAACGGGAGAATAAGATACGTCACCCCCAAGACAAGATGACCAGTAGATCACTATCATCTGTGTTGAGTAAAGCGATGGCACGGAATGAATACGGGGATTAGTATGTAGATAGTTCCGAGGGCACAGCCCTGGAATTCGGCATGTCCTTTCTCCAGGCACATCCTTCTTTCTAGGGGTAATGAATACATATTGTAGCTTGATTCGAATTCTACAATGCATATTTCCCAGTGCTGATTTTTTTTTCGTTCATGTCAAGCGCGGATGTAGCGAAGTTGTTCTCCGATCAACTGCTCCCACCTCTATCTACTCTTGCCGGATCACTCCTCAAAGATGCAACCGAGCCCTCTTTTGGTAGGTCGAAAAAATACAGCTCTTATACAGCATTGACCACCCTATCCATCCGCCATCCACCCATCCCACCTAGAAAGCCAACAACAATACTTTGTGACGCCGATTTCAATGCCCCATGCTGAAAATACGCTCCCAGTGCCATGAATGCTACACGCCAACCAACCAGTATCACTTCATCAAATCAGTCCAGGTCAAATCAGTCAAGTGCCTCTCCGCTCAGAATACTCCTGAGGATATCCGTCCCTGTTCCGTCCACAGCTGTATCCATTTCCATTTCTCCAACACAGCTAGCCACCCTCTTCTCGTCGCCGCAAACTCCACTCGTGCCGCCGAACACATCCCGCTTTTTTCTGCCTCGTCCGCTCCCGGGTGCTTGGAGCACCGCAAACGACCCTGTCTTACCGTCCACCGCGGTGATCAACGACAAGGTTTCTAAGCTGCCGATGACCTCGCGGAATTCGGAAGCTGAGAGGGGATGCAAGACTGAGTCGCGTGTGCAAAGTAAGCAGTATGCCTCAAACAGAGCTTTGACGGTCGGAGCTGTGATCTGCGATCTCGAGGATGGCGTGCTGGGCACCGAAGCTGCCTTCGTGGCAGCCGCTACTGCTGCACGGTTTCGCTTTTCCATTGCCATGAGAGCACAAAGTGCCGCCTTTTGTTGCAGGTTGAGCGTCTTGAGGCGTTGGGTGGTGCCGTTACTAAAGGCAGCGGCCGTCACCTTATTGAGGTGGCCAATGAGGACGCGGGGAGCCGTCTCGACTGTAAGACCTTGAAGCGCCTTTGCGAGTAAGGCTGATACGTTTTGCTGGGGGGCTCTGGGAGTCGAGGCTAGGTTACGGTTTTCGCCCAATACCTTTCGACTTGGGCTCATCTGCAGGATCTGTTCCTTGATCTCATTTTCATGCTTCATCCGTGTCTCACCCTCCACCAAGTCGAGGGCGTGACGGCAAACCTCAAAGGCGCGGCGCAGATCGCCCGTCTGAGTTGATACCTTGCGCGAACACAGCTCAATGGCGGCCGGGTGGAAGAAAGGGATGAAGTCCGGGGTCGCGGCGGTGCCCTCGGGCAAAAGACTCCGTAGGCGAGTAGTGATGATTCGCTTGACCTGTGCGGCCGTATATGGGAGAAAGGGTAGTAGTTCCGGCTTGAGGTCTCGAGACTTGAGCCGGGGGAGAAATCGGTCGGTGAGATCGAGAGCATTGGCAATGCCGACCAAGGTAAGTCGGGACGTTTTTTGAAGAGACCACTCGAACACGCGATAAAGACTCTCCAGATCCAGCGTTAGGATATGGTCAATCTCATCCAACACAACCACGAAAACGTCTTCCGATTTCTTCTTCGGGACAAAAAGCTTCTGTAAAATCGCCACAACATCCGACTCGGATGTGTCGACCTCGCCAACCAGCTGGTCAAACAGGGTCATGTACAAGTCCTTCGAGGTTTTTACACTCATACAGTTGACATAAGCCTTCCTGGCCGAAGAAGACGCTGCAACCACCTCATGTGTAATCTCGTTGACCATGGCGCTCTTTCCGGTGCCCGGGGGTCCGCTGACGTAGAGGCATCCGCCAGGTCGGGCGGTTTCGCAGCGTTCGAGATACGTCCTTAATTGAGAGCGCTCCTCATCTCGTCCGATTAATTGGCCGGGATCGGCGCTGCGCGAGAAGAGCTGACGTGCTTGGTGGTAGACGGTCTGGATAGAGCTGGGTGTGAGAGGGGTTTGTGGTGTCATCCGCCTCGAGATCTTGCCTACCGACATGACCCGATGGCGGGGTGTGGTAATCGACTTGGCGAATACATCGTAGTGACGGGGATTTGATGGCGTGACAGGCGTTACGCTATGGGCCGTACTCGCAATCGACGTCCGCCTCGAATGCTGCTTTGTTGGCGAGAAATCTATCGGCTCCTCAGACTCCTGAGACTCTTTCAACGGCAGCTGGTTCTCCTGGTCCTCGGCGATGTCCACAAGGATCTTTGTGGGCTTATCGCTGGCAGTATTGCTGCGAACAGAGTGTCTCGTCCGTTTATTGGAGGGAAGCTCGAGACTCGGCTCGGGTGCTGCGGTGGGAACAACGTGTGAGCAAGCGCATGTTTCGATGGCGAACTAGGATCAACATACCTGTGGCTGCAGAACTCCGAGTTCTCTTTCCAAGTGTTGTGGACACCATTGTCGATAGTTACGGAAGTCGCAATCGCAAATGGTGCTGGCAAGAAAGCAAGAACTGAAGGCTAGGCTGGTCTGGAGAGAAAGAGCTGTGGTGTGTGGAAGGAAGTGCCGGGCCCGCATTGTAAATGGCGTCTCGCGCCTACCCCCTGGTCCTTGGCCCTGTTGCACGCGACCGCGCCGGTGGGGCCGTGAAGTCGCGCTCGAGAGCGCGTCTCAATTAAAGTATGTGGCGGCGTGTTACGGATTAGGTGGGGCTCCTTGTGGCTCAAAAGCGTGTCTGTGGCTGACTGATTGCTAATCACCACGTGACCTGCTTCCGCGCGAAACCCGTCTCAAGCTGCCAGCAGCCACTCAATGCGGCTAGCACAGCCGCCAAACGACGGGGGAAAGTAAACAAACAGTTGGGTCGGCGAAAATCCACAAGTCCAGCCCAGTTCCGATGCGACGACGACAGCACATCCGCTCTTACGAAAACCCACGCCACACGACACAAGATGCCTCGAGTAGCCCAGGCGCCGCGCAGAAGAAGCGGGAGTAGAGTGGCCTCTGGCTCGCTCGCTGCATCGCCATTCAAGTCGCCGGTCAAGTGCGTTTTCCCTTTTGTCGCGTTGCCAGGGTCGTTGTCGCCCCTCTCCTAACCTCTGTCTGCTTACCAGGATCCCACTCAACGACGATGCCGAGGAGAAGGCGCGCCGGTCGCATGGCCGCAAAGTGCTTCATGAAGCGCAATTTAACCAGCTAAAGGCGGCAGCGACCGGTACGCCCGCGCGCAAAGGGAGCGTCGCTCTCAATGACTACGAGACCGCCGAATCGTCGCCCAGCTCTAACCCACGCACGCCGCGCCCGCGGCTCAGTGGCAAGGATAATCTAGCCGATAGGGAGGATGGCAGTCGCTTCATTGTCAACGGGTCCGCGGTCACGCCTATGAAGCGTGTGCCGCCCATCCTGGCGAACTTTGAGGAGTGGATGAAGATGGCCACCGACAACAAAATCAACGCTGCCAACTCGTGGAACTTTGCGCTGATTGACTATTTTCACGACATGTCACTGCTGAAGGAGGGCGATGGCGTCAACTTCCAGAAGGCGAGCTGCACGCTCGACGGCTGCGTGAAAATCTACACCAGCAGAATCGACAGCGTCGCCACCGAGACCGGCAAACTGCTCAGCGGTCTTGCTGATAGCCGCGATAGCAAGAAGAAAGACCGAGAGGAAGGGGAGGATGACGATGAAGAAGAAGAAGAGGTAGATGAGAACGGCAATGTTAGGAAGAAGCCCAGGAAAAAGGTCCGTCATCTCACGCGAACGGCGAGGTGGTCCATCAACTGACTTCAATTTAGGCCCAAAGATCGTCCGAGGCGACTCTGGCTCCCTCCTTTGCTTCCCTGCAGTTGAAGAAGTTTGAGTTGGAATTCACAGTGGACCCCCTGTTCAAGAAGGCCTCCGCAGACTTTGACGAGGGTGGTGCGAAGGGCCTTTTGCTGAACCATCTGATGATCGACTCGCAAGGCCGCATCATCTTTGACAGCAGCGACGACGCTAATGATACCTCGGGGAAAACCAAGAAGGATAGAGACCCGACTAACGAGGATGATGAGGATGACGACGATATGGAAATTTCAGCAGCTGAGACGGAAAAGGGGCTAGACCCCGAGGATGATGAGGATGTAGAGATCGATATCGGCTCTCTTGGCGCGCGATTCTTCCCGGACCTTAGCCGCCTGGACCACATGGACGTCTGCCCTTCGCTCAAGACGTTCGACCTCGGTGATCCATCCGGCTCCCTGGATATCCCTTTCCTGCGGGCGGCTGAGGACTGGCGCCAGGATACGGACAAGGAGAAGACGCCAGGTATCGGTGACAAATCGGGCATGTTCATCGATGACGAGAACCCTCTGGGGTTTGACGACACCGACGGGCTCGGAGCCTTTGATCTCAATGCCGATATCGACTTTGGCGAGGGTGGTGAAGCATGGGCGCGGGAGGCTGCGCTCGAGCCACAGATGATGCGCGTATTTGACGCAGGGCTTGGCCTCGGTGGTGACGGGGCGGGCGGTGATGGCGACGCGGGTGATATGGGCATCGACCTGATGCTGGACGCCAACCAGAAGCAAAACGGCGACTTTGTCGTGTCCATGTCACACGCCCAGAACGCAGACAGGATGCACGAGGATATCCTCGGCTACTTTGATCAAGCACTGCAGAAAAATTGGACAAATGCCGAGCATTGGCGGATTCGAAAGATCAAAGACAATAAGACGGAGGGCCCCGTTAGGCAGCGTAAGGAGAAGCAGGCATTCGAGATCGACTTCTCGTCTCCTCTCACTCCGGCACTCGCAGAGGCTATTCACACTCAGGCCACAACCAACACCGCCATCTCGTTGCCCAAAAAGGATTGGAAGGCCAAATCGCGCAATCTCCTGCCGGATGACCGACACTTCAGCTCACGTCAACTGCTTAGTCTGTTTCTGAAGCCCAAGGCACGGCTGGGCCGCAAGCGTGTCTCCCGTAGTGGTATCTTTGGAACGCCCGCCGATTCCGGGAACCAAAATGTACCCGAAGGCGAGATGGACGAGGCCTTCTGGGCGTCACAGAAGGCACCACTGCAAAGTGCCGATCCCCCAGCAGGTGGTGAGGACACTGCGCCGCTCCAGGGTGACTACGACGCCAACTTCTTCCAGGATGACGGCTTGCCGTTCGCAGGTGGAGACGATGATGACGACGACATAGACGAGTTCGCCGACGCGAGGGAACACTTCACGCCTGGGCCTGACGGCATGCTGGGACAAGGCGGTGGCGGCATGTTGACCGAGGTGGGCATGACGGGCGCCTTCAATGGGCTAACGGTTACGAACCCGGCCGATCTGGCGTTCGGCACGATGCTAGTCACACAAAGCCGAAGAGTACGACCCGAGTACGTGCAGTACGCGCGAGTCGCGAAAAAGGTAGATGTAAGGAGGTTGAAAGAGGAGATATGGAAGGGGATGGAGTTTGAGAAGCTCGGCATGGTATATTCACACCTCCTTATTACTCTCTAATCTTCATGGGACTAACTGCCCTCATAGCAACCTGAAGATCCCAACCGCTCCAGGCTACCAACACCAGCCCCGACACCCAACGACCCCAGCGAAGAGAACAACCCCACGCTCAAGTTCACTGACGTCGTCAACGGCCTGCAGAAGGTCTACCCCAAACCTCTAATGGATGACATCTCGACGAGCTTCTGCTTTATCTGCGTGCTGCATCTGGCAAACGAAAAGGGTCTCGTTATCGAAAAGACACCCGAAATGACTGAGTTACTGATCCGCAAGGATTGGACGGCTGAGGTCACGGAGGGTGGAGAGTAGTTGTGAAGTAGAGCAAGCACATGTAATGATGAGAGCTCTTGGATGTCTGCCATGTGAGTTTCTGGCTGCTTAGCTTGGATTTAGGGACGGACTGGTGTAAGGATGGGAAGGGGGCCTGGCACATTATTTCTTTGGGGTGTTATGCTGGGAGCAACGAGCGAGGATACTCCGGATGGATGGGTTTGTGTATTCTGGGCTTTTCTACGATAATGAAGCATTCCATTTTGTATTGATTCCACTTCTCACATTCTCACTCGCACATAGGCTACCAGATGAAGGTAAAGCATATGATTGTCAAGGGCAGTCCTGATACGAACTGCATGTATCCCATACAGCGTAGGCGGCAAGTTGTATAATCTACCCTTCTATAGGTCCTGACTACTTCTCTAGTCCATTTCTAGGTCACCATGACTACCCCGGCTAGCTCGTCTCGCCGTTCCTCTTCTCCCTCCCTTCCCCTTTCTTGTCACCATCCTGGCTTCGACGCTTTGCGTCCAGAGCAGCAGTTTCGTCCGTACCGGCTTCTTCAGAAAGTGTTCCAAATGATGCCAGGAGCTCGTCCAGTTTACTCTCAAGATTTGTCAGGTTCGCCTCAAGAGCGGCGGCGGTCTGCTCGCCCCTATTTCCTAGTTAGTTCGATGATAACATCCAGCTGAGAAACGGCCACAGCTATCGCGGTGATAGGGCCACTGTCTCGTAATGGCTCGGCAATTTGGTCTCACTACGGACCCAAGTGCCGCCAATGGGAATCCCTTTTAGTTTGTACCCGTTGGTCACGACCGCCCCACCCACTCGGCAGGCAGCCTTTTGACCTCCTATCCATCAATCGTCCGAAGCTTTCCGGGAACTGAGAGAGGGCAGGGGAAGGGAAAGACAGCCGGCAGCTCCACAGGTGAATTTTCCAGGCCACGAGACTCGGCTCGCCAACGCACCGCGCGACGCGTGATGCACGGGGTGGGATGGATGTGGTATCGATCACTCCGACTTGGGGGATGGGTCTGTCAATGGAGAGGACCCTGCAGAAACACGCATACCTGCGTTCCTTGCCCGCGCAGAAATCTTTCTCTTTGTTTTCTGGTGATTTTCAGGGTCCTTCTGTTGCAGGATCCCGACCCGCAGCTCGCAGCTCCGGCACGGTAGATTCCGGTCAGATAGCGCCAAGCAATTGCGTTTCTCCCGCCATCCCCAAGTCGGCGCAAGCGATTGTCAGGATGGGCAATCCAAAGCAGAAATCTGCTGATTTCTGCCGAGCCCAGACCGTGCGCTTTTCTTAGGGGGATTTTCGTTACCGTCGCCTCTCATCCCATGGAGGAGCAGAACGGGCAGCGGTGTGGAAGTAGTCACTGGTGCCCGCACAACTGACCACTCAGCTCTCACATTTCCATCCAAGAGGCTTCCCCGAGACACGCAAAGGAAAGAGCTGTAAGAAGTGATTTCCGTTCGAGACGGATGGTGGAAGCGGCAACAGTGACATTGCGACATGGGGAAAGGAGCCTGAATTTCTTCCCCCTCCAGGGACCGGAAAGTCCAGATTCTGCCATGGCATTCGGGGACCAGAAAGCGAGGAATGATGAAATCGTGCCATACCTAGCAAGGTCTCTCAGGGCCTAGAACACCCGCCCGACAGGGGTCATGTCAGCAAGGAAGTCGCGGTCTTAACTTCTCAGGTAAAAGATGGTGGGGTGGATAAAAAGTGTCAAGGCTGGGGGAGGGGTGCAAAACATTCCCGTTCTTCGGCGACACTCCAATCGAAAAGGCGAGCATCCCCTGAAGCAGCGGGCTTGCAAGCGCGGGTATCTGCGTTGGATCCTGGCTAGCCAGGTGGCCAGGAAGCTAGGTCGTGGTCTTACCTGCGCCATATTGTTGCCGACCCAGTTCGCCGGTGGCGGCGTTGAGGACGGCGAAGCTGAGGAATGGTTACCGTTCGTGGAGCAGGACTTGTCACCGTCGCCCTGGGGCGGGCGTGGCTCTGTTGGCGCCATAGGCTAGCGTCGTGCTTTTGAGCTGAAATGCGTGCGCTTTGCGGTGAGCTGGATAGGCGCTTGCTGAAGATGGTCTCAATTTGCTCCGGGCGACGCGATGTGTGTGATGGCGATGTGTGATATTCCCAAATCCCTGACGCACCAGCCGGGAATCTTTCCGACAGAGCTGAGCTACAAATGGCGTCCGCCGCCTGGTAACTAGCCAAATTCCAGAAGCCCTGGGGCCTGACTGACGCCGGGAAATATCGCGGTTGAGGCTTGTCGGGAACACAGACCTTCGCCCCTCTCTGGGCGCCGAATCGTACGATCTTTGCAGCGAGGCTACGGCGCTTGAGCGGAGAGGCAGTTTTCCTAAACGTGGCAGGATTGTTTGACGCGTTTTCTTCGTTTCTTGGCCGTTCAGGAGTTCGTTGCTGCCCGGTGCGTATCAGACGGGAAAGGGAGGTGGCCGTTGCTGTGCGATGCAAGATCTGAATAAGCCGCAATGGCATCGTTCTCCCATTTTTGGCGTTTGGAGTCGGACGCTCCGCGGTCTGGCCCCTGCTCCTATTCCAGGCCCTGCTTGGGCCAGCTGATATGTGGAGTCACTGACCAATGGGGTCTCACAAAGGAAGCGCCGACAGTCACAACTTCTCTTTTGAAGGTCTCTCTTGAATCTCGGGATTCCAAGTTCTGAAGGCACATAGGTACCCTCTTGTTGGGTGAGAATCTCTGAAGGAGCTAGGATACCCGCTAATGTAACAATGTCTTACGCTGGCGGCAAGGAAGGTTATTCCAGCGGTGTTGCGCGGCCTGTGGACACATCGATGGGGTTTACCGGAACAGGATGTCAAAATGGGTCTCCAGGACTGTCTGTGGACTCACAACTGTCCCCAGCCCAATGCGAGGTGGTGACATGCTTCAGCCCTAGGCAGATGGGAGGAAACCACGCCCAAACCACGTTGTGCAAACGCCCCTGAACGCCGCACGCTGCCCAGAACCAATGACGCAGGCGTCTAGGTTGATGCGTCGTTCTTGACTGGACTGGGCCCCAGAGAAGAGCCATACGGAGGTTCAAAGTAGCTTTTGCATATTTTGACGTCTTACTCAGTGACAGCAACATCCAGAATGCGGTGCGGTAGTTTTTTTGGGTTCGAAGCTATGACAGGGGGCGTTGATTGCGGTAATGGAGAAGCCACGATCTGTGGGCAAATTGCCGATTTCGATGTCCCGAAGTCCCCTTCCACTTCAGGTTGACAACGACACTGGATAGGCCCGGGCTCGCGCAGCGGCAGCAGCAGCAGCAACAGCATCATCATCACCTCCCTCTACTGTCAGTCAAACAAGAATTTGGCTTCCCGTGCAACGCAAGAAAAAAACGAAACGCGTTCTCTAACCGACGAGGAGGCTTGTTTGCAAACTCCCAAAGCTGCTGCGTGTCTGCATCTGCCCAGGAAGGGTGTGCACTAGGCCTTGATGGGGCGCGTGAGAGCTGGACACCAGCTCCTCACGGTGTTGCTGATGTGAGGGGTGCTGGGCTCGCGCCAGCTTAGGAAAGCGAAGTGGGCGGCGCGTCACTGATTGGCCTGTTTGCCCCATGGGTCGATGATTATCGTACGTTTTTCATGTGTCTCCTGGGCATCGATGGGGATCGAGATCCCCTTGACCGTCTCTCCCGCCCTTCCCTTTCCCACGCACCAGTGCTGTCCCTGCCCGCCATCCGAGCTGCGAGCATGATGGCATTTCGGGCCCTTCGATGCATTCGACACCTACTCGTTTTGCCTCTGGCAGCCCGGCTGGTTTGCGCTGTGGTGTAAGCGAAGACTCGCAATGAAATTAGTTGTGCGGGGTCGACACCGTGGGCGGAGGGGTGTGCTCGCGGCTGGCGGGCAGCGGATTCCCATCGTCTGGCGAGAAAGCCCATGTCGCGGATGGAGTTGGAACATGAGATTCTGCTTCTGGACCGCTTCGCTCCCCTGGGATCCCAAAACCCATGCCAGCCTAACCACGCCTGGACGGCGCCAGCGCAACGGGAGCCGCAACTGCTGGAGAGGAGTCTGAAAGCGAAAAGCCGCACTCGCGTCACCCCCTGGCCGGGGCCAGCAGTCCCACGAGCACGAATAGGCGCAAGTGGATGACCTCGTTAATAACATCACTCGATCGATGCTTGTCGATCCAGTGTCGATGTCGACGGGTTTTTGGGGGCAAGCGGTCCGTCAGACACATCACACACCATGCGTGGACACACGCCATACACCAAAACCGCCGGCGGCCTTTTCTCTTGCGGCGCGGCGGCGGCTATCCATTAGTTGTTGACTCTGCTTGATGTCCAGATTCGGGGTGCCGACTCCCCGTGAGTACCGTCTACTTTCGTGTACCTCCGCTCTCCGTTTCGTCATCTCCCCGCCTCGAACCCATCTCCCCATCCACTCGATATTCCCAGATCGTCCCCTGCGTGAGTCTCGAACCAGCCAGTCCCTGCCACGCGGTACTGGATTGGTTCCGTGACTTGCCGTCCGATTTTGGGCCACGCCCCTCCCTGCTCCCTGTCTGCCCCCCTCGCTGGTTCCCCAAAATTCCAATTGCTCGTGCAGTGCAGCCGGGTCAATACTCCGCTGCCTTTTCATGTGTTTGCCAGGAGTCTGACGTCTGGCTTGCTTGGTTCGAGTACGAAGGGGGATCTGGATCTTCGGCAGCTTTAGTGTCACGCGAAGTTCGAACCGGCTTGATTTCCCCGTCGCTCTTGCCCTTGTTGACATCGCACTCCCGTACCTGCCTCCTGCCTGCCTGCACACATCATTACACTACTATACGGGCCCATACCTAGCGTTGACGGGTGCCTTTGCCACTTCCACTCCATGTGTGTGTGAACCAAGCATTGGATCGTCGAGCGTCTTCGGCTGTCGTTGGGACCCGCAGCCTACCAATAAGATCAGCAGGTCTCGAGAGCTTCACTGCCGCCTCCCCGATGGGCCACCGGGACATCGAAGCTGTGTTCTCGCGCCCCGTCTGACCTCTACGTCCCGAACTTTCACCCCCAACGTCCACAAGGTCATCGCGGAACCCGTGGCGCACTTTATCGACACGCGCGCTGATAGGCTTCCGCATAGAGACACCAGCAGCGGTCCTCTGTTTATCCCAGAAGCTCTCGGAGTCTAGACCTGGAAACTGAATCCGTTTTAATTTCACCCACCCGCGAGCGATCTGCGCATTGCCCGTACGGGGATATCACTCCAGAGGCGCGCACCAAGCACACGACCGCACGCCAGCGCTGGTGCCGTTACGCCACCGCCCAAGTAACTACCGGATAGGATCCGCCCGGCCTTTACAGTCGGGACCGTTCTTGTATGTAAGTACCCTCTCCCATTGAGTATGTCGTCGTCGAAGCACCCCTGGCTCTGCCAACCCCGTACTGTACCACCTCCATTGCTGCCTCATCTGCAACCTAGCAGCATGTCATCGAGATCTCGGCCCTCACCCCACCAGCCAGAGGGCCAAGTTCCAAGAATCCCATGTCGTGATTGATTGCCGTCTCTACATTGCCATTGACTCCACCCCAGATCCTTCGCCCCTGCCTCGTCCACAAAAGCCCCACGGTCGAACCCGTTCATGATCTCGGCCGCGAATCTACCCACCCACCCACTTACCTACCTACAACTGCAACCACAACGAAGAATCTCACCTCGACCATCAACGACGGATTACCCTGCTGTGATCGCTCCAACGGCATCCAAGACACGGACGGCAACCTCGAGAGCTCCCCGCGCACATACCGCAGGCCGCTGTTTGTCAACCATCCGCCTTGGTGAGGAGAAGAGCACCACGTCTTAGGGTCTCCGGGTCTACAGCTATCGACTACGGCTGGAAACACTGGCATTGAAGTGATTACCAAACCGGACGGCGCCAGGAACCTGCTCTTTCGAAGAGCGGATCAACCTTCAGCATCCCTCAACCTTTCTCCGCCTAGCACCTGATGAGTAGCCAGGTGTGCAGCATACCAGCGAGGCACGTCAGGGACTCGCTGAGCTGGATGTCGCAGCAACTGGAAACCATCTTTGGGGAGCTTGGAATTGTGCAGTACCTCAATGTCTTCATTGATCAAGGCTTTGACTCATGGGAGACAATTCTCGACATCACCGAGTCGGACCTGTAAGCGCAACGTTCACTTCTATACCTTGCCTGGCATAGGACCGCCATACTGATATATCGGGTTTTACAGCGACGCCCTAGGCGTGAAGTTGGGGCACCGGCGAGTAAGCAACTGCGCACTCACAAAGTTCACATCCTCATATGCTAATGATAGTGTCCAGAAGCTCCAGAGGCGCATCGCTAACTCTCGCGGAGTTGCGCCGGGGACTTCGCTAGCCCCCGCAAGCCAATCAACTCCCGAAGACTCGAGGTTACCGGACGCACAACGGTCCGAAGCCCCTAGGCCTGATGTCCGAGAAGCAAACACCGTTATTATTACGAAGCGAAAGTATCGGCGGCACCCAAAGGTATGTACGAATAATTGATATGATGCGCGCCGCGGAACCGATTGTTGATGCCGTGACTAGCCGGACGACAACGCACCCGAACGTCCCCCTTCGGCCTATGTATTGTTCTCCAACAGTAAGCCACATGACACCAAAGTATGATGAGTCCCAGCAGCAAGTACTGATCAATTCCTAAAGAGATGCGCGAGGAGCTCAAGGGCCGTAACCTTACGTTCACTGAGATTGCCAAACTTGTTGGGGAGAACTGGCAGAACCTCTCACAACCCGAAAAAGAGCCGTTCGAGTCACAAGCGCAAGCAATCAAGGACAAGTACCACTGCGACCTAGCCGAGTACAAGAAGACGCCCCAATACAAGAAATACCTCTCTTATTTGCAGGAGTTCAAGGTCAAGCATGCCACCCATTCACAAGGTACGTACTCGGTTCATTACTGCCAAACAGCCACCTGCCCGAGGCGGCTATCGCATCAGCTGCACGGAAGCTATGCCCCTTGATATACACAGGCTCTAACGTGTGCCGTCATGGCAGATAAAGAAGTGTCGAAGCGAGTCAAGCTTGAATCCGGAGGGACAGGCCGAAGCAGCTGGAATGCGGCTCCGAACAGGGGGAGCAGAAGCGCCAGCAGGAGTGAGGATCGTCAACCAAGTGAACCGCCGCGTAGCCGCCACAGATTAGACTCGACAATCTCGGCGAACGAATCTCCGTACTCACCCACAACAACACCGGCCTCTCCACAGGAGTCGACACATTCGCCCATATTGAACAATCTAGACCGGCACTCGGCAGAGCGCTCGCCCACTTTCAGCACCAGCCCAGGAGATATACCTCCAATCCCAATACGCCGCACTTCCAACTGGATGGAGGATCAGCGCATGGAGAATCACGCAGTGCAGAGGCACCTGCCGTCTCTATCTGATGTGTTTGAAAGCCAGAGATTGGCGAGCTCGAGGCATCCTTCAAACGATGTGAACGGATATGGGTTTCCACACGATCATCCCTCTCCTGTACCAATGCCCAATCTCATCGGCGGCGACAGTAGGCCACCAATACTAAGAAAAGAGGATTCTTCCGCCGGGAGTGCATCATCTGGCTCGTCATATGGCTACCCTCGGACTCCAATAGACGGCTCACTGCCTATTCACGCCCTGCTCACATCAAAACCGAGCCCTCACTTTGAGCCAATTCAGCAACAGTCTTATTTCCAGGGAGCCCATATCCCAGAACACAAGCCGCCCTTCGCGCAGCATGCACCCAATGGCGTTGCTTCGCCAGTAACAAACGGTTTGCCTTCCACCCGCGTTCGCACCTGTGACAACATTCTGACAATGGTTTCTAGGGTACCACAACGGAACTGATGTACCTCACCCTTCCGTGAATAACAACAATAACCGCGGATACGGCGCACAACCGCCCGCGCCGAACCCCCCCCAGCCGGGAAAGCAGAATGCAAACCTAGATGGGATGAGCGCCTTGCTCAAGGCAGGCGAGATAGTTGATCGCCAGCCATAGTAACTACGACCACGATTGCATCTGATTCGAAGCCTCCCGCTCTTTACGACATGTTTTTATCCTTTTAACTCCTATTTATATTTGCATTGGATACCCTGAGATATGATGGATATTTAGCTGGTTTTGAATATCTCTCCTGCGCATACCACTCTGCATGTTAAATTTTGCCCACGAGGCGAAGACATCTGGTTTCTAAAAACAGGGCGCAAAATATTCCTACCTTGACGGACAGTACGTGATGCACACATCCCATCCGCAGGGCTGTGGAACAAGCTGCACACTTGTAACATAAGCAGCTGGAGGAATTTCCATGAGAGGGGGGAACTTGTATATAGATCTGGATCATTCCCCACCTGTTCTGCATCTAACACCCACATCGGTGTTATCGATATTGTAGGTTCGAACGTTGACGAAAACGAATCAAGAACCCGTCTCAGCGAATTTTACCGTTGGGGGCCGCTACGAATGGTGAGTTATGATTCCAAGGGATCACAATGTCTTATGTGTTGTCTCCTCGTCTGCTCGAGCATGGGCATGGGTTGATGCCTAGGTCGAGGGAGAAGGCCTCTCCGGCTCAGATGCTAGCAGGTCCCGCCTAGCCTAGCCTGTTGCTAGTTATACTCGTACAAGCACATGCTGTGTGAGCGAGACAACCGGACGGTCGGGGTGAGGCTAGCGTATAGAAAAGTACCCGCTTGTTGAGGAAAAAAAGGGTGGCAACCAAACAATGCCTGGTACCTCTGGGGGTGGCAGGATTGCTTGAAGGTCCCCAATGGAGGGTCTGTACCGTCTCTGGAAATCCTCACTACCTACCTCCTAAGGGTTTAGGGTAGGTTGCCGCCGGTCTTGAAAAAATGTTTGCTGTTAAAACGTGCGCATCGGCTAGGTTGCTACCCATCATCAGGTGAAACCACCATGAGTCTTAGGATATCATGCTCCTTTTGGTAACTTGAAGGCTGACAGCTGTCAAAATTCCATCTTTAAACGCTCATCTCTTCCCAGACGGAACAAAAGCCTGAAAAGACCTATATGCGTTCGCAGTATCGCCCTGACCCCTACGTTGAAACATGTCACATATCCTCCTTGTCAAGAGGTCACACTTTATAGCCTACTTGTTTCTTTCTAAACTAGGCAGATGGGTAGTAGGTAAGAGGTATCACATGCAGATGTTTGCCGTTGCCAAACCAATCAAAGAAAACCACATAACGAAACACCAGGCAGACATGTAGTACGGCCGTCCCGTCTCCATCCCATCCTACCCGGGTTGACACCAGGATCTTTGCTCACGCAACGACACTCCGATGAAAAAGAGACATGATATGTATCCCCCCTCTTCCAATAAATCAGAGATAGCGTCGCAGCAAAGGAACGAGCCCAACCAAGTAACCGACCCCCGGCACCAGCCAATCGCCCGAAACCGATCCAAATACGTGTCTGATATGAAAGCAAAAACCCCATACTCATGCTGCATGAGCACGCTAAAGCAGTCATAGTCCAGCCCAGCCCCAAAGCCCAATGGTGAGCTTTCAGCTCAGTTGCGTACATGTATATTCGGTTCAGAGAGGCTGGAACGTGCCCTACTACTGAGGGGGTCTTGCTCCGTCACGAGAGACGGACTCTGAAGTCCACCATTCAGTGCTGCCTCGGCAACCGTGACACGTGAAGCCAACGAAGGTCGCATGCTGGTAGCCGCAGCGCTTGTAAATACGACAGGCGATGCATTACCACGACGACCGCCAGTTACGGCGTCCGCCGCCCTTGCTTCCCGATTCTTCTCGAGAAGCTGACCGCCAAGCGTCGCGCATTTGAGGATCGTCTGGATCAGATGATTTTGCTGCAGCGGCTTGGACAGGTATTCATCCATCTGTGCTTGGATGCAGCGTTCGCGGTCTCCCATCATGGCGTGCGCCGTAAGCGCGATGATGGGTGTCCGTTGGGTACCGAGGCTGCGTTCATACTCTCGAATCTTGGCCGTAGCCTCAAAACCACCCTATTCACCTCGTTAGCCACAGTAGAGATTTAATATGGGACGAAACTAGCATACCATGATGGGCATCTGGACATCCATAAGAATGACGTCAAACTTCCTCCTCTTGATTGCCTCTACGGCTTCCTCGCCGTTGCCGACCACCGTTACTACGTGGTGGTACTTCTCGAGGATCTTCACCGCAAGTCGCTGGTTGACAGTATTGTCCTCGGCTAACAGGATCTCAAAAGAGCGGGTATTATCCGCAAGCGACGGGGTCGCCCTGTTCTCGAGGGCAGGAACCATTCCATTGCCGAGGTCGATGAGCTGACAGGGCGTCGTCATGTATGAGGTAATACCCAGGTCCAGACACGACTTCAGTGACACATGCACCACAGGCGCCAAAAGCACGATGGGCAGGTACTTAAAGTCGTCCACGGACCGCAACCTTCGGGCATCTTCGATGGAGTCGACAATGATAACATCATACGGCGAATTAACCTGTGACCTCGCCTTCTCGAGGGCAGGGCTCTTCTCTGAGTCAACGACAACAGGGACGAGACTCAGACCCTTGAGCATCTTAGTGATCTCGGATCCGTGTCCTGTTCTGCCCTTGTCGACGAACAGCACCTGGTGGCCCTTGTAGGGGTTGAGTTGCTTTGCAATCAAGGAGATATCGTTATCCGCCAGCCGTACAACGCACGTGAAGTAGAAGCTGCTGCCCTTGCCGTACTCGCTCTTGACCCACACGTCACCGCCCATCAGGTTCACCAGCCTCTTGGAGATGGAAAGTCCCAGTCCGGTGCCGCCAAATTTCCGGGTCATGGAGCCGTCCGCCTGCTGGAAGGTATCGAAGATCAGGTCGAGCTTATCCGACGGTATCCCAATACCCGTATCGGAAACAACAAATTCGATCGCGTACTCGCCTGGGGCGGGTTGTACTTGAACCGCCTTCTGGATGGTAAGGCTGACCTCGCCATGCTCGGTAAATTTGATAGCATTACCCACGAGGTTGAGAATGATCTGGCGCAACCTGAAGGAGTCACCGATGACGTGATCGGGCAGGGAGCTGTCGACACGGTATGTAAGATCGAGAAACTTTTCATTCGCTTTGACGGCGAGGGTTTTCAGTGCGTTGAACACGGTGCCCCGCAGCGTATACGGTATCTCCTCGATCACCATGCGTCTTGCTTCAATCTTTGACAAGTCTAGAATGTCGTCGATGATGGTTAATAGACTGTTCGCTAGCGAGTTGACGATGTTAAGCATCTCCCTTTGGTATTGCGTCAGGTCCGTATCAAGTGTGAGCTGTGTCATTCCGATAATTCCGTTCATAGGCGTCCGAATCTCGTGCGACATGTTGGCTAGGAATTCGGACTTGGTTTTGTTTGCCAGCTCGGCAGCTTCTCTGGCTTGTGTGTTTCGTTGAATACTGTCTCGTAAATTGTAGACCATCTGGTTGATCTTCTTTTTGAGCTCGTCCATTTCACCTGATGCTTCGACCTCGACAAGTTTGGTGAAATCTCCATCGGTGGCCGCGTTGGTAATGTCGCCGAATGCTCGGACTTGCGCAGTCTGCGGAAACGAGTCAGAACTGGGGGTTTGAGCAGAGGCGTAGGGAAACTTACCAAGTTGTTCGCCATTGTGTTAACATCCGTAGTGATTTCCTTCCATCTGCCTTTTAGTCCAGCTACATCGGCTTGGCCTCCCATGATGCCGTCGACACCGACATCCTTTGCTACTCTCTGTACCTCGTTGCAGAAGATAGAGAGCCGGTCAACCATGTTATTGATAGTCTCCTTGAGGATGAGGATTTCTCCCTTGGCCTCAACGTCGATCTTGCGACTCATATCACCGTTGGCAATAGCTTGTGTGACCGTTGAGATACCTCGCACCTGATAATTTGCATGTCAGTTCACATACTCACATCGGATGGAAATCATAGAAACATCAAGCTAAGGAGCAGGGACATACCTGCGAGGTGAGATTTCCGGCCATGGTGTTGACGTTCTCCGTGAGATCTTTCCATTTTCCTTCGACATTGTCGACTTGGGCCTGGCCGCCGAGAGTACCGTCTGTTCCGACCTCCCTGGCGACCTTGCTCACTTCAAAGGCGAAGGTTCCCAGACGATCAACCATGGTATTGATAGTGTTCTTCAGATCCAAAATTTCTCCCTGGACCTCGACCCCAATCTTCTTGGTAAGGTCGCCACGTGCGACAGCTGTTGTAACCTTTGCGATTTCTCGAACCTGTGTTGTTAAGTTCATCGCCATGCCGTTGACATTCTCTGTGAGATCTCTCCAGGTGCCTTGGACGTCGTGAACGGTGGCCTGCCCACCAAGCCTTCCCTCGGTACCGACTTCTCTTGCGATCTTGGTGACTTCCCGAGCAAACTGCTGCAGCTGGTCTACCATCGAGTTGATCGTCTTCTTCAGCTCAAATATCTCCCCTCGGCATTCGGCTTGTACTTTTTGTGTGAGATCTCCCTTTGCGACAGCGGTAGTGACTTTGATGATGTCTCGAACTTGTGTTGTGAGGTTATTGGCCATGGCGTTTACGTTGACGGTGAGCTCGTTCCACATGCCCTGGACCCCTTCTACGTCGGCCTGGCCACCAAGAATACCTTCTGTTCCTACATCTCTGGCTACTCGGGTGACTTCAGAGGCAAACGTCCGGAGTTGGTCCACCATAGTGTTAATAGTTTGCTGCAATTGGAGAATCTCGCCCTTGGCAGGCCGCTCGATTTTCTTGGTCAAGTCGCCATGCGCGACGGCGGTAGTGACAGAGGCGATTTCGCGCACTGTCGAGCGACATATTAGATCAAGGAGCTAGAAAAGGGGCGGATGGAACAGCGTACCTTGGTCGGTGAGGTTTTGTGCCATGACATTTACTAGTATCAAGAATCAGTACAGTTCTTGGCGCCGGTCAGGATCATGCAAACACACCGTTATCTGTCAATTCCTTCCAGGTTCCGTCGACGCCCTCGATCTGTGCCTGGCCGCCGAGGATACCCTCAGTTCCGACCTCGCGGGCTACACGGGACACTTCACTGGAGAAGACCTGTAGCTGGTCCATCATGGTATTGATAGTTCGTTTGAAAGTAGTGATTTCGGGGTCCATCTCGACGGTGTTCATTCGGACCTTCTTAGAGAGATCACCTCGCGCGACAGCTGTGACGATCTCACCGATCTCTCGGAGGGCCTTTTGGAAAGCCTCGTTCGCCTTCTGATGTTTCCACAGCTCTCGCTCGAGGGTGGCAACTCGCTCCTGTTCAATGATAGCGAGCGCCTTTTCCTGCAGCTGCTTCTGCTCGATCAGCTGCGCGTTGACTCCAGCAAGCTCCTGTCGCTGGTTATCGAGAAGCTTGGACTGGTCATCAACGTGCTCCCGGAGCCCCTCTAGGGCCTCGTCGATATAGCCATCGTGCCCAGAGGCGGCGGCATTCTTGTGCTTGGCCGCCTTGGACGGAGACGAGCTCTTGTCGTTGGAGAAGAGCGAGTCTGTCGCCTCATTCGGAGTGTCCGGGAATATGGCGGTGGGAGTGTTACTCGCCCGGCTCTCGAGCGCGTGCACGCGGAGCACCAGAGCAGCAAGCTCGCGCTCGAGTTCAGTCTTCTCTACCGAGCTGGCGCCGGGCAGTCGGATTTCTTGGCTCGGACGGCCGTTGTTGCTGACGGGAGGTGTCGTCGGGTCGATGGCAAGACACTTGACGAGAGAGGCGATCGCCGCGAGGGAGGATGTGTCGCTCATGGTTGCGGAGAGCGCGGGGCCGTCAGAGCTGCGGCCGGAGACGGCGGCAGCGATGGGGCGGTGCAAATCGGTCGGGAAGCTACAGGCGGGCGCAATGTAGCTTCGCTATCATCGATGAAGCGGGCAGACAAGAGGACGTCGAGGCAACAATGGGGGGTTGCGGGCGCACAATTGAAGCGGGTCGACAACGGAAAACTGGCAGGGCGAGGCACCAAACGGTCGGTCTGGGGCGCAAATACGAAGTATGTATGGGCGAGCGTGCGTGCGTGCGCGCGGTGTGGAAGGGTCGGTTCGTCTAGCTTGGTCGAGACACGGTCGCAGGAGAAAGGTGACAACAAGAACCCCCAACAGACATAGGGAAAAGAAAAGAAAGGAAGATATATCGGTTTCGCGATGTCGCGTCGAGAAGCTTCTGTTTCCACCCCCTTTGGTTTGGGTGTTGGAAACGTTGTAAACCGGGTAGGCACGTACGAGGTACGGGCAGATGTGTAGACAAAATGTAGTCGTCTGGACGTTGCTACTCAGTAAAAGGGTAGAGTGAGGCGAGGATGGATGGAAGGAAAGACTGGAGACTGGACCGAGAGATGGGAAGCTGCACGGCGCTTTGATGCTGGTGGGCGACTGGGGCCGCTGGCTTGGGGAACAGACAGATGGGCAGCGGGACAGGGAGGGGTGTCGGTCAGGTCGCCGAAAGGGGAGGGATCGACGCTCCCCTGCACCACGACCTTTTTTACGCTTAGCGGTTATCTGAACTCTCTTGTTGCCCGGCGGAGCTGTGCTGTAATCTGTAGGTGCTACACTGGCATATTACGATGACATGGGACGCCTGTTTCCATGTATGTACTTTAATGTCGAGACCAGCGCAGGGCGATTTGCCGCTCTAGTCGACTGTCAACGCACCTTGCATTGGCCGCGGGAAGCAAGCGTTGGACGATTGCGAGGTAGGTAAATTCAGGTGACAGACAGTCCCGTCGGATCTCGGGTCTAGAATGCTGGCAGGAGAAGGGTCGCAACTTAGGCTGCCCTGATTATCGAGCAGGACCCGACCGGGCCAGTGGATTGGGACGAGCCACGCTACGAGGGACTTCCCTTAGGCCTCGGGCTGGTTCCATGCCTAGAGAGCAGGTATCCCGGTTCTCAACCGACCGCTGGCGGTGTCCCACAAGTGGGAAACCGGCAGCGCCTGCCCTGTCCTTCCAATTCCCCGTTACACACTACAAGTGCCCCAACCGATGACAGGCCGAGCGCGAGTGTCCATGACCATGGAACTCGTTTGCGGCGCGGCTTGGGCGGCGTCCGTCTTCATCGCCGGTGACACTCGCAACATGCAGGCTGTCTGGGCGATTTGTGATGCCCGCACATTATTTGTTCGATGCCCCCAAAGCACATGGGGGGGGACGGTGGACTTCTCACTTTCGCATCCTGTAAAGAGGGGTATTTCCATGTACGATGAGGCGGGTCCGTGCCAGCCCTAATTGGCACTGTCTGGGCCTGGGGAGTTCTCCGACCCTGGAGGTTTCGACACCGTCGTGATCCGTACCGTAGTGCCGTCCAGCGGAATACATAATCGCAGGGTAACAAAAGTAACAAGGCAACCCCAGAGCTTGTGAGGCTTTCAATCGACATATGATTGCAGCAGAGCACTCACAACCCTGCTCCAGATGGTGAAACGAGGTGCTAGGTGATCGACGAGATATTCCCGGAAAATATTTTGATATGTCCCTCAGGATAGGCACTTCCATTTGCTCCACAGCGGTTCTCTTACTCTGACACCAGAGCCCCGCTGCAATCAGAGGCAACAACGGGCACCGAGCGGGGCCCTGTGGCGAGATGCCTTTCGGGGGTGGCAGCCAACCAGGTCGGAGAGAGAATTGGTCAGTCAGTCCGGGGCCCGGTACAGATTGACGCTGGTTGGAGGAGACGATGCCCTCTAGATGCTTGGTGCGCGGCAAGCCGGCAGCGCAGCACGGGCAGCTGCAAACGCACAGTACGGTACAGTGCAAGCGAGCCCCACCCCTTGCCAGCCCGGATCAACATGCGTCTTGTCTCCGTGCCAGCCTCCGTCCAGCCTCGAGCGTTGGACTCGGGCCACCCTGTGGCCTTTGTTTCTGATCGGCAGGGTCAAGAATTGGCCACTGGGTCACCGTCAGGATTGCTATTCTTTTTTTGCAGTCGTCTCTTTTGTCAAGAATCGCTGAAACTCGATGTTGCCGCCTGCCCCTCTCAGGAGACATCGAAGCTTCTGTGGGCTTTATGCCGGCCCCACTTCTGTAAGGTGGCTTTTACCGCTTGCCGGCGTGGCTCATGAGCCACCGACGTCATCGGCCGGGGTACAGAGCTGGCACACTGGGAAGTTCGCTGCGGTGGTGCCGCCTCGCGAGCGTTGCCGACACCACCCACGATCACGGCCCCAAGAGCCCGCTGCACGCCCGCCAAGCTCAGCGCGCTTCTTGAGAAAAAGGAGGTGAATTCTCAACGCCCCGGCGCATTGCAGCGTTGCCTGACGCATGCACCTTGACGACGGAACAACCGAGTGTGGTCAAACACATTGGTCGCAAGGGTTGAGACATGTCCTAATAAATATGCACTTGTCAAGATTCCGAACGTCGATGACGACGGGACCCTGACCGAAGTCGTGTAATCCATACAGAGTCAGCTCCAGCGAGTGAGACCAGGACTTTCGGGCAGTGCGGGCATCAGTGAGACGGTTCAAAATGCAAAGGGTCCAATTCCAAGAGGTGACCGGGTTTGATCAGACGGGGTTGATCTGCACATCGGATCGTGTCTCCCTTGCTGCGACCTTGCCGAAAGTGGCAGGCAAATGCAGAAGGGTTAGGGTTATATATGTAGAGCGGCGGTGGTTTGTGTGGAGTTTGCTTGATGGCAGGACCCTGAGAAGCAGTCGGCAGCGCAGGCCATCAGCTGGACCGCCGATCTCCCCAAGATTTTGAGGGAGCCTACGGTGACTTTGTGGGGTCGGCGTTTGATGTTCAGCTGCTGCCGGGGCCGCAGGAATGAGTGCGAGTGCCGCTCTATCTTTCCTTTTCGCTCCGTATCCACCGAGAAGTTGACTTGATCGGATCATGGATGTTGTGTCTGCCTGCGTCACCGGACTCGACGCAGATTGGTTGTGAGAAACCCCGCGCGAAGCCAGCTCACGTGGCGGTTCGAATCTCGTGTTGTGAAACATAGTCTCTGCCTTCAGGGTTGCTCACGTTGTCCAACGGAATTCATCGGAGGTCTCCCCGGCAAACAAATGGGAGAGCTGACCCGTGAGCCGGGATTGGGCCGTTGGGATCCGGGGATCGGACCGGCAGTCAGCCATATGTGAGGGCTGGTCGGAGGGTGGGCTTTCCGCGCCGTTGAAGCATGCGGAGCGCTGAACGTGTGTTTCGGCAGGTCTCTTTTGCTCGCGTTCTTCGACAATTTGGAAGTCTGGTTCGGGTTGTATGAGGGCTTCAACAGAAGAAGTCACCTTGCTCGTTCTGGTGAGGCCGTAGAACAGCCGCACATGGCTCCAACTTGCACTGGGCAGTATGACCTCACTAAAGTTGGTTTTTTCAGGGTAGCTGTTATTACACGAGGAAAGCGTTTCTGGCTTTCGAAAATTGATCGCTCTCCAGATCTCTCTATGCAAATCTGCGTCGCTCTTTCCTGTACCTTTGCTCTAGGCAGGTACTCGGAAACCCTCGTGTCCATTAGCTTTCCTGTTTCCCTCGCAGCCATCCAACAGCAAGCCTACTTCGACCCCAGCCATCCCGACATCAGCATCATCCCGGTCAACCTCTCTCTTCAACCTCACCAGACATCTAACAGGCTGTCCGCAATGCCTTTGAGGATTTTTTACTACGACCTCCGCGGCGGGCAGGACGAATTAGCCCCACAAACAAGGGACTTCCACACCGATCCCGCCGTGATGAATTTCCTGGATGCTGGGGGTTTCAACCGCGAATACGTACAGCCCAAAGAACTCCGTGCGCATTGGGATGATGATTTTGTACCAATGAGGGTGGACGTCGTGCAAAGACTGCTGGGTGATCTTCCGAGTTTGCTATCCTTGAAACTGTGTCGGGGTTGGTGGCATTAGGATTTCCTCTTTCCAAGCACGGGGCCATCGGTGATCCCTAACCTGTGGAACTGTAGGTGTTCTAAGTCCAACTCACCGTCTTGTGAGAATGGTCGCTAACAACCTGGAACGTTTACTTGTTCTGCCAGGCTCCCTCCACTTCCGCGACCAACATGATTCACCCTCCGGCCTCTTCAGGCACTGTGGCGTGTTCCACCACCCGAATCTGGTGAGATTGACCATCAAGAATCACACAGAGAACGGATACACTCCCAATGTCAGGCCGATGCCGTTCTCGCGCATTGTAGAAAGGGTGACTCCACTACGAGAGCTTGAAGTGGACGGGGTTAATCTCAGAACCCTATTGCCAGCCCTCCGCTGTCCGCGTCAACTTGAGATATTGTCAATTGTGTTCAAGCAAAATAGAAGACATGATTTTGAGCCTCAGGATGGGGGTGGGTTGTTCATGACGGCATTCTCAACCCTACTTCCGTCCCTAATAAGCCTCGAATTCAACCACAGTTACTTGTCGAACCTGACATACTAGGGGAGGTTTGAGCGACTGGCATATCTTCGAATACACCACTATAATCTATTCCCGCCACTCGGACGAATCGATTTCAAATTTAAGGAGTTGATCCCGAAAACACTCAAGCACCTCGAAATTACAAGTTGCTCGTTTGTCGATGCACGTGGGCTGCAAAGCAGGGTGGAGAGGAACCTTCTACGGCTCGCAGACGTGATTCCTTGGACGCCAGTTGATCAGCGCACACTGAAGTCGATCGACATAGTCTGCAAAGATGAACACGAAAAGAAAAAAACGCCCGCCAGCGTATTGAAGTGGCTCGGGTTGAAAGTCAGCGCAAGGGTTCTTGCCCCCGTGTTGCAAGACAGGATTCGTGAGCGTAGATGGCTCTAATAGGTTGGTATCATGGTGGGACTCCCCGCGTCTCCCTTGACACCACCGGAGGAAGGACGATGGAGTCGACAAGTGCAGAGGATCAAACATGGCAGGAATCCAGGGTTCTTCAGCGTAGTACACGGCGGCACGCACTGAGAAGAGAGGCAAGCGTGTATATGTAGCTTCACACAAACCACGAGAAGCCACTTTGGGTAGTAGCGTTGTCTAATAACAGCGTATTCTCTTTTCAGCATCTAGTCCTCTATCACACAACCCCAACTCCCCCGTTTCCAGCCCCTCTAGAGCCATCACAACCGAATCCCACTCTCCCACCACCACCTCCCCCAATACCACCGCGGGATATACGTCTCATCCCACCGCCACCACACCTCTCCAGGCTCTCCACACCCCATCATCCGCAACGGCGACACAGGCACCGGTTCAAACAACCACAGCCCCGACCGGCTCATATCCTCAATCAACAGCCCATTCGCCGCATGCAACCACCCAACCATAAACAGCACATTCCCAACCCTCTTCCACCCCCTCGCAACAGAAACATACCTCCCTACCACCCGCTCCACTGCAATCCCTACAGCCTGCAAAAGGAAGAAGAGAACCGGCCCTAGGAATTGTGTCGTTTCGGGTACGGAGGTATACCCTCCTAACCCGTGCATGAGGCCCGATAATAGGAAGGCGATGAAGACCCCGATTGTTTTTGTGAGGGGGTGGGACGGGGGGAGGTACCCAAGACGGATGAGATGGGTTGTCGGGAAGGTGAAGCCGGAGCGGAAGGATTGGTGCCAGAAGGAGGACCAGAAGGCTGTGAGGCTGAGGGGGAGGGAGCCCGAGATGGAAGGATAGAGGAATAGGGGGGAGGAGGGTTGCGAGGAAGAAGAGAGGAGGGAGAGGAGCTGTGCGAGAGGGAGGTAGAGGTGTAGAGCGGAGAGGACTCCGAAGAGGGAGAGGATGGAGCGGAGGACGGAGAGGAGGGGGGGGGGAAGGGAGGAGAGGAAGG
>Ga0247760_1000054_pt1 | contig 100589 bp, 78 predicted proteins | sample UWRJL171409R4_FD_179936 | JGI IMG/M metagenome (GOLD analysis project Ga0247760, IMG submission 179936) | Plant litter microbial communities from Arlington Agricultural Research Station in Wisconsin, United States - UWRJ-L171-409R-4 | ecosystem: Environmental > Terrestrial > Plant litter >...
TATTCTTCGCGCAATTCCCGCCGCCGTGACCTGAGTCGCCATCTTCTTCCATAACGAATTCATCACCTCGCTCAATCCACTCGTATACAGGCCCGTTAAGAATACAATCGAGATATACTTGTTGGCTTATCTTTCCGTTTGTATTTATAGGAACGTTGTAAAAGGTTAGATCTGACTTAAAATCGTACCCGACGGCACCCCAAATGTGAAAACGCTCTCGATCTTCCCCTGGTATATCGTCTTGTTTTAAAGAGCGCAAGTGATAAATGCAATCAGGGCAGTACCTTTCCCCGGGCTTACGTATAATCCGTATGTGACCTTCAGATCCGATCGTATAATGGGCCTCGTCAGTCTAACAGATATCTTACTAGTTCTCCTTCGTAAGTCGATAGAAAAGAGCAAGTTTTACTGCTTTAACTCGTCGGTCTGCGTAATTAGGTGAGACCCAGCCCTTCTCGCAAGCGATGCACTTCCTATAGCCTAAGGTGCCTATTTAAGAGTTAGAAATAAAGGAACTAGGGAGTTAGAGAACTAGGGAGTTAAGGAGCCAGGGAGTTAAGGAGCCAGGAAGTCAGGAATCCAGTAAGGAAGGTAGGAAGCTATAACCTACCCATTACTCTCTCGATCGTGCGACTAGAAATACCGGAAATTCCAGCTTATAAGGCCAGGCCTTACCAGGTCAGTTATCGAGCCTGGAATCCGTAGGTCCAGAGGATCTGTTCCATGGCCAGTATTTGCTCCGGATTGATCAGTTTTTTCCGGCCTCTAGTCTCGATTTCCGGGTGCCTGCGATCCTGTTACCGTTCCAGGATGGCTTTGCCTCGCGCAGAACTGACCCCAAAATTACGGAAAACATCGCTTTTGAAAAAAGGGATTTTGTGAACCTGCAGATAATTAACCGTACCGATCAACTTAGATTTAATCGGTGTTGGATGGTGACCGTAAGCCATGGCAATGGTTATGATGATGTGGAAAGTGGAAGAAAGTAGGTGGTCTGATGGAAGATGGTGGAACTGTTAGGGTCGCTGTTAGCCAAGTACTGCACAGGCCAGTTTTGGTGGCTCTCTTTTTTTGTCAACCGCTTGACTCTTCAACCTAGCGCATCATGAAATCTTCTTTGTGATTGGTGCATCAATCATGCCACCATAGGATAGGAGTTATGGCAGCCGATCAACATCGACTCTGCTAATTGTCATTTCTTGACTTTTTTTTCTCTTTCTCTTCTTTAGTTTCTAACTTTTAACTGCCCGACTATGGCGGTAATACGAGTCACTGGCTTCGTCACATTTGATCATATTCTGGCGCAAGTATGTTGAATCAGAGTGTAGGGGCATGTCTTTGCATATATCTTGGATGGCCCATGTATGCCTCGCATCCGAGTGCGAGCCCTCGCATTTCCGACCAAAAAAAGCCACCAGGCTAGCCAGGGAACATAAACCCTCCCTGAAGAGGTAAACACGAACAAATAATCTAAATCCCGTCCAAGTCCAGTCTAGGCCGATTGAAAGCAGCGCCAAGGAGTAGGTGAGATTCCCTCCTAAACTCCTGAAATCCGAGTCGTTTAAATGCGTAGCAACCAAACACCAGCCCTCAATGCCCAATAACTCCATATCAACCCATCAGCCCCTTTTCCGCCGCCGCTAACAAACTCCGAGTGTCCCAAAATGCATCCCTCCTCGGGTACGCCTTCAGCAACTCCACCGCCGCCTTCCTCACTGAATGGTCGACGCATTTCGTGGCCGCCAGAAATAACGCCAACGTTGGCCCGTGGTCCATGGTAAACATCTCGCTCGCTTGGTTCAAAAGCACCACCTCGCTGAGTCGGATAATCTCTAGGAAGCGCGCTGTGTCCTCACTGCTGGTAGTTGATTGCTGTTGAAGGGTCAACCATGATGAATGGTATTGTAAAAGTAGTGAGGTTGCTTGGAGGTAGCGCAGCTGGTCTGAAGCTGCAGTATCGTTCGCTGTTGCGTACAGAGGCTCGAAAGACATCAGCCATTGTTCCAACGGCGCCATGTCGAGCGGTGTCGTGCCCTTGGTTGCCAAGGCTCGGAGTAGGTGGTGTTGCGTTGCGTCGAGGCACCCTCGAGCATCAAGTACGTCGGTGAAGGGAGCACTTGGCATGCAATAAGGTCGAGGAGGGCAGAGATAGACCCGCGGGGGGTGCTGTGGAGCTTGTTGTACAAGCCGCGTCGTCCAGGTGAGAAACTCGAGGCGCTGGAAAACATTCAGAATCTCCTCGTCCAGGACGAACGGGCCAGGGGATACGGCTCGCTGTTTCCCCTTCCCAGTGAGTGGCTGCGCAGAAAGGGTGTCGTGTGAGCACATGAACTGCTCGACTATCATTAACCCGTGGTTGATATGGTTGACAGCTGCGTCACAGCTGTCGTGCAGCATCTCGAAGCACGCAAACAGAACACAGGCGAGTGTGGCCACGCGCAGTGTGTAGTCGGAACTGAGGTCTTGCTGGAGACGGACCAGGCGTAACGCACGGCCGTAGTAAGTGACGGCGTGGTTGTAGTGTGAGCTGCTACCGGTAGGTGTGGTAGGCGACCCTGGCAAGGCGGTTGGGGAGACTGCTTTTGAAAGCGCTCCCACGGCTATGGCCGCATATCGAATTGCAGGCTCGGTGCGTCCGAGTTGAGGTATTGTTTGATTGAATAGCGTGGCTGGGAACCAGGAACCGCCCAGGTTCTCGGAGAGGCTCATCCACTGCTGGAAATAGGCCTCTTCCAACTGGCCCTCAGCAGCACTGTCTTCGGCTTCGATGCCTTCCATGATATCGGCTGGAGGGGAGGGAAACTCGATATGTCTCGGTGTTGTCGCCGACTCGTCCGTGCCGGCCTGAGAAGATGCCTGTGAAGACGCTTGGGAAGATGCTGGCGATTTGGATCTGTTCCTTCTAGATGGGCTCTCGAGGTGGTATCCCTCGCATGTGCCCTGCCACTTGAGACATCGCTGGCATGCCGGCTTCGCTTCGTCGCACTTGACGTGACGTCTTCTAAAGGGAGATGTTTAGCATAACAAGACAACAGGGGTATACATGGGTATCATGCACTCACTTGCCTGCGCACAAAACAGTTAGCATTCCTCGAGAAAAGGAAAGAGAAGTGCACAGTTGTCAGACTTACAGGTAATACATCCAGATCGAACCTTGGGAACACTTGCGCGGGTTGCTCGTGGTCGGTGCTGGAGGGTAAAGACGAAAGACCGTGGGCCGCTACCATCTTTGTCTTGCGGGGTGCCGGGAATAGGGGTGGACGACCTAAGGGGAAAGGGGTCTGACTCGGGCTTGGGCCAGGACATGCCGGGCGACGAGGTAGATAAGGTGCTCGTTGTGTCTTTGCTTGAACCAGATGGCTGGATCTTGGGTGAAGCACATCGACTGCTGACAAAGTAGGGGGCGCCGCCCATGCTTAAGTAGGGCGGGGAAGGGAGGCCCGCGGGGCTCACGATGGCGAGCATCGCGGGTACTTCTCAGGTGAAGCTCAACGGCCTCTAGAGAGAACGGGCCACTGCCGTACCAGTGCGCTGGATGCCGGATCCCACTCAGGCTGCAAAAGAAATGCAATAGGACGGTGCCTCAGGGGAGAGAGAAAACAATGTTGCCGCCTTGGGGCTGAGAGCACGGAGACAAGGCCTTTATGACTGCCTTGGAGATGTGGTTGTGGGTGGGACGAGGGCAATGCCATTTGCGGCGCGATTGGGCTGCTCATATCCACCGTGATCTCGCCCAGCCCGGGGTAGGCCGTAGGGCAGCCGTTGAGGTGCGCTCCGGGTGACCGGGTCCCGCAAGCCCATTTGCTGCCACTTCCACGCCCGCCGTTTAGTGAACAGAACAGGGAGCAGGGCGTGGGCGTATCGGATGATAGCGCCCGGGGTGGCACTGTCCCAGAGGCGATCGGGGAGGCAGGGAGGGGGGAGGGCGTGAGGGCGTGCTGGAAGGACCGACACTGCACTGCAATTAGAAACCGGGACGGACTTATTACGGCAACTGCCAAAGGGGGCGTGCCATCGCCGATTCCAAGCCGTGCATTGCCTCGACTCGTCTGCTTCCCGGAGTTGCATTCAGCCCTATCATAACGGGCGATCACGGGTACCCGACGTCGTTAGTCGAAGCCAAGGTACCTTGCGTTGTGTGTGTGTGTGCGTGTACATATGTACAGTCCATGTAGGCGGTCCTTCGGCCGTGTGGTGGGTTCGTTGTTGGGATGCAGGTGGAGGGCTAGCCATTCGCCAAGTTTTCTTGCCGTGCGCTGCGGGACAGTGGGGGATGCCACTAACCGCGCGGGGAAGTTGGTGAACATCGCGTCAAACGGTCGGCGCCGAACGCCCTGGTAAAGTTGTTGCCTGGCTCTACCGAACCGAAAGATCGTTGCGGAGAATCTTGCCCTCAACGCTCAGGAAGCTTTCAGGGCCAGAAATTGACGGGCGCCCATCGCCCCCAGCCAATGAGCCGCACGACGAAGCGAGACTCGAACCGCGACGCCTCGGCACGGCATCTTCAGCCGGAACGCCATCGCGGGCCATAATCGGTTGATGGATCTCCTTATCCCTGACACACACACACACACCATGCTGCAGCATTGTTTGTCAGCTAACGTAAGCATTCACCGATTTGGGTGCATGGGAGATTCCGCAGTTACCTGATAAGTTCGCTTCACCCCCCGATCGGTTGCCTCCCATCGCCTAGAAGGTCGTGGAGGTCCCGCGACGGCGAACTTTCGTCCGACCGACAACCCGAATGGAGGCATCGCGCGCGCGAAATAGCGGGAATCAACAGCAAACCATGACTCTGTGGTGATTGACGGGGTGCTGCATTGCGACGTTGTGACATTGCGGTGGGAAGAGCGACCCCAATTTTGGGACGAATTGGCGTTTGGAGCACGCCAAACGCCAAGTTTCAGGTGAGAGGAAGCAGCACAGGCCAGCTGGTCAAGGGTCCAGGGACACTGGAACTTTCGAGCCACTCGTTGACATTGCTCGACCTGCTCTCTGAGTGATCACCTTGAAAGGCACTGCAACGTCCGGACTCGGAGTCAGAATTTGTCGCCGACCACCCAACAACTTTAATCTCAACCTCAGATGCATCGGTTTGAAGCAACGTTATCTATCTGGAACTGCGCGCGCTCAGCAGTCTTTTGGCGTTAGGAGAGGAATGTCACGCGATGAACTGCAAAGAGATCGCTATGTCTTCCGACCGACGACAGAGAGGCGTTACCTAAGACCGTGCGATCGCGAGACAAAAAAACCACAAAGATGTACGGTCGGCAGGCGGGCCGAGCAATGCTCAGGAACCACATAAACACAAGAAACTGTAGGTGGCACTGGGCGGGTGGCTGATACCAGCAGAATCAGGGCTGCAGATGGATGCAAGGACCAAGGACGGGATCGGCCAGCCCTTTGTCTCTGCGCCGTACAATAACCAACCTTGTAAGGCCAAGGCGACGCTCAGGCGGGGCACAGAAACAGGACGCCACGAGGAAACGCCCTGACGATGCCAGTGCTCGAAGGATCATGCAGGCCCTCAGGCCTGAGGCCTCTCAATAGGGAGCCGTCCCATAATAATGAGGGGAGATTGTTGGTCAATAACCTAGCGCCCCGCTGACAAAGAACAACACAAATACAGATTTTTTATAGATTTGCCCTTGTAAGTGGAGATCCCCAACCTCGATGACGGCGCAGCCCTACCACCACCAGCACCACCTCCGTGCGACCTTCTGCTTTTAGCGTGGGTTTCAGCAGCAAAGCATTTGGCGGCATCGAATTCCCACCGCCATTGGTCCTCGGCTCGACAGCTGTTAGGTAGTCTCTGGTCTCGGTAAGGAATCGCGCAGTCAGGGCCGCCTACCATACCATGCCAGCGGCAGCAAATGGCCCCGTGACTCCATTTCCCTCCCGCGTTCTTCACCGCCGCCGGGACGACTGGTCTAGCTCCCCTGTTGACTCTGCCCTATCTCCTCAGGCTCACTTGCGGATGCTCAAACTTATGGTGGGTGCCTAGAGCGCGTTGATGAAGCCATTCTGAGAACACGCTGCAATGAGCAAGGATTCATCCCGCCTGTTTCATCTCCGTGCGGCAATTGGCAAACGGAAATTCCTTCCAGTCTCGTCATGCAATGCTGCAATGAGGCTCGCCCTACAGGGAAGTCTCCACGTGGCAAGGGACTCGCGGGCCCGATCTGGCGGCCTGGGGTAGGGGGTAGGAGGAGTTGGCGCGCCCAAATCAACCACGGCAACCAAACAGGCGCGGGGGGTATCCACCTTGAACGCCCTGAAAGGAGGGCTCCGACGGTACAGTGCAAGCGGAATGCTGGCTGCCTGAGAAACACTAGTTCAACGGCCTGGCTTCTCGGTGGTTGGTTGGGATCGTCAGCACGCGCTTACTTGGACATCGCTCGCTCACCTGGCCTCATAGCACCACACCGACCTCGAGAATTGGATTCATGCAAAGGTCTGATCTCCCTGCCATTCGGTCCGCATTCTAGCGCGAACCCCAGATTTGCGGTTTCAGCCATGTGATGTGTCAAAGTTGTCAGTGCCGAGCTTGGTTTGCGTCTACCTAGATATAAGCTTGCAGGCACCACAGCCCCCACCCCGGACGTGAGGCCTCAAAAGTGCAAGGTGCTGCTGTCTAGTTCAACCTCTGGAGTTCGGCTGGGAAACAATCTCTCAACACTTACTCAACGTAAACTCGCCAGTGGTATTCCAAATACAGGTACACCAAGAGGATACGACTCGTCCCGTCCGACACAGCGTGAGCACGTCCCTGTATTCCGTCGCATCCTGAAGTCATTCATTTGGTATGGTTCAATATGGTGCCGAATGTCGGAGGTAACCAAGCAAACCCGCAGTAATCCCAAGTTGTACCCTATAGTTCGTATTGACACCAGCTAGGTCGAATCTGATAACTGGCTGGGCATTTGTGGCAAATGTAATCATTTGTACTTCATCTGTCGTTGACCGACTCCTTGCCACCCATTTGGGTACAATAGAAGGTAATATGGACTGAATTGAAGATAGACTGGCTATTGGCGTCGGTTGTCTTGTTTGGTGTTGCGGCGCGGCTCGCATCCGGGGTTTCCGGGCCCTCCACTGCGGGTTGGAGCGGACGCACCTCGACTCCGCACCCGGGCTTACCACCGTGACTCAACAAAGCCCTAACGCCGATGATATATCAAACTTGTCGACGGAGGCGAAAAGCGGTGAGAAATTAAATCCAGGGCAGGGAGTTAGCCGGTCTGATGGTTGGCCGTGTCTCCACCCATTCTATGTCACCGGAGAGTTTTCGGAGTACATGAGGTATCTGATGCGGAGACCCAGCCCTCTGCACGGCACCGGACTGGTTCGGAATCCGGGGAAGCTTGGCACGGCTACTGCAGTGAGCTGAATTCCAAATCTTTTAAACGACAAAGGCACCCACAGGGATATTCGTCTTATCGCTAGTCTCGCCATGGCGTCTGGCGTCCTTGGTGATATGATGCACCTTTCCTTGACCTAATTCCGTATTATCAAAATGATAAGTATACCCCATGGCGCCGCGAAACGTAGGTAGCGAAGCGGTGTGCGGCCGTGGCAACTTCATCGCCACTCGAACTCGCAAATTAGACTGGTCTTTTTGTTGAACTTTTGTGGCGGCGTGCATATTTCTCGGACAAGAACCAGTCGCCGCAGTCTAGGTCAGGCTTGATCTTGCCCCCGTCATCATCATCGCTTGACCGATTCCAGTGGCTGACTAGCGTAGCTCCGCGTTTGGATGGCGACGCTGGGCGCCTGGTATTGATGAGCGCGTAGGCATTCGACAGTCGTGGATCTGTCCTGTGGATTTGCTGGATATGCCACGGTTGTCAAACAATATGATTAATTTATTGAGACTGACCACATATCGAGCATCCATAGACACTGCGTAGCGATGGGGTCAAAGAAGTCGTGCCAGGTATCAGGCTCGGCGGGAGTCAAGTCGGATCCGGGATTGGGTCAGGCGACCGTCAACCAAGCAGCTGGCAAGGGCTTTTCCCTATGCGGCCGTAGATGGCGATAAAAATCATGGTCTACCTACCAGCAGATGTGAGTCATTGAAATGCGAAAATCTTGGCAATCAAGTTAGCTGGCGAGCATTCCATACGATGTTCGGGCGACGGAAAATCTCAGGGGTCAGTCTGCTCGTTCAAACCAAGAAACCCGAAGATATGTGTTGCCTGGCGAGCACAACTTGCGGCATCTCGCGATCTGCAGCCCATCTGGACGGAGCAAGCGGCAAGAGAATTCGAGGAATTCCAAGCCAAGATTGGAGGTCTTCGTCGCTCAGGTTAGCGCAGAAGCCCGCTGCGGACAGTACCGGTTCAGGTTCTCCCAGTCTGGAAGGTATGACTACCGTTCTCCGATGAAGCTCAGTTGCCAGATTTCGTTCAACGTCCGGGGTGTCGGGATCGACGTCATCTGCATGAGAAATTCATGTTAAGGTCGTCCTTTCACTTCCAGATTTGGATCGCGGACTTCCACCTGACTACGTAACATCATCCATTGACAAACAATGTACTTAGCTATCCTTGACACGTCCCTTTCCGGCTGAGCCTGTTAGTGGATGTGCTGGACGGATCTGAATTTTGAAGCCGGCGAGGGATGTTTTCCTGTTCATAGCAACCCGACTCAGATCTACATGATTGGAAGGTCACCGAGACACAGCTGCGCAGCACCACAAGGGAGGATAATCTACCACGACAGAGAGAGCATATGTGCTGAAGAAGCATCGTCGCGCCAAGTGGCTTTTCCGCCCCCTGCTTCCCAAAAAAGAAGCCTCCCGCTGGATTCCGTCTGACAAGCTATTGGCGATTCGCCATAGCACACATCCGGTCCCTTGATATCCATAGCACGGGCTTCGCCGCAAAGGAAAGGGAAACCTCAGCATCGACATCTGCGCAGCGCAGAAGAGTCGATACTTCCGCATGAACTGGCAGTTCTTTATTTCCACACCTGGCAGCAAACGCGGGACGGGCCGTCGACCAGCGGGTACGGCGGAACTCGCCTACACATCTTAGACAGATCATCAAAGGATTACATAATATACCTCTAGCATAGAGGATATTAGGTCAACGAAGTTCGTCCGGCAGCAAAGGAAACCGGGTGGGTCTCGGGCTAGCACTTCGTACGTCGAGAATGAACACCTACCTAGGAGAACGTCGCATTCCTCGTGCGTTAGTGGGTAATCTCAGGGGCTTGTTCAGGTATTGCGGGTAGAAAGCTTGAATGACTAGCGCCGGGTGCCCAGGTGGATATGTTGTGTTCTTGGACCGAAACGTTCATCGTTGTCTCAACTTGGCACGTGTGCTCGCTGCTTGGCGACTTCTTACCCAGAAATACCTCGCCCGACCTACTCATAAGTGTCTTGTCGAAGGTCTAAGAAAGACGGGCATGTAGCGGCAAGTCCAAGCTCTTAAAATCGGACGCATTGGTTTCTTCCCTGGTAGGGTCTCAAGGTTGTGACCCCAGAGCGAACACACATCACCAACTTCAACCACAGAACACAGTTCAGCATATAAACAGTCTATTGCATTGAGCAAAGCGCCACACCCGCGTCTATAAGTTTTAGGTACACTGCTCGAGGCTCTTCTCCGCCGGGATATCATGAACGAGCCTCCTCGTTACGGTCGGTCCGTATGTCTCCCCTTTTTATAACCTCCCATGCAACGCCAGTCCCTGAACTCAGTTTACGAAGAGAACTTCTGGATAAGCGCCTGCAGGGGCCCGGGGTTGCCACCCATGTGCTCGCCGGCCTTGTCGCCGTCCTTGAAGAGGATGAATGTGGGCATGGCGCGGATGCCGAGCTCCTGGGCAAGCTCGGGAAGTGCGTCGACGTCGAACTTGGCGAAGTAAACCTTGCCCTTGTACTGCTCAGACTCGGCCCACCTGTTGCAAGAAAGGGTTAGCAGTGTGCGCGAAGCGGCTCGGGGTTCGATAGGGAACGTACTTCGCGATGACCGGGGCAACGGCCTTGCAAGGTCCGCACCATGTTGCGAACGCGTCGAGGAGAACGATGGGCTCCCGGGCGATGGCCTCCTTGAACTCCTCCTTGCTGTAGCGGTAGAAGTTAGTTCGTGTCTCAATGCAGAGCGGGGGCGACAGAAGCTCGGCTGTGTCGCATGGCGCGCGGGGAACTCACGTCGCAATGTTGTGGACAGTCATTTTGGGCGTGCTTGTGGTGAAAAGTCTCGGTGTGAAGGGTGTTGCGGCAATGGGTCTCGATCTCAATGCTCTGAGGGCAGGTGTAAAGATTCGCGATGTCATTGGAAAGGTGTGGGGTGGAGGGACAGGGTGGGAGGTGGTTTTTAATGCCGTCGACAACTGAAGAAAGATCGCAGGTGGAGTCTTCTGGATGGATGATGTAAAGGGCTTGCAGCTGGCCGATTTGTCAACCGCGAATGACGTGACCGCTTCCAGAGCTCTGGGCAGCAGGGGTCACACCACCCCTGCACCTAATTGGGGAACCCGCGATCGAGGAACAGCCATTTTTCCGCGGTATCGCAGTGATTTCTCATCCCGTCTCTCCGAGAATGCGGCGCATTCCCGAATCTGTAGAGCATTGAGTGCCGCATTCAGGGGATTTGGTAACACTGCTTACAGAGTGGTACATTCGTACTCCCTAGAAATGATTCCTCATCCACGCGGCTTTTGTCGCAACTCGATTGCAGAAGCTCGCAACGCGTGAATCGGCGCGAGACCGAACAAAGAGACGCATCGCATTTGGACGTCTTCACAGCGAGCGGTTTATCCATTCTACTTGTTCCGCTTATTGGACAACATCGCGTGATTATGTTTTAGCACTCATCAAACGCCCCTCGGATGAGAGCTGAGATACTATTGGAGCATCTGCAACAGGTCAAGTCAGCCGACGTCGTCCGGCCTCTGCGGACGACACGACAAGCGTCTCCTTGACCAACTCTCTGTCAACGTCGACCACTTCCAGAGGGGTTCTGTCAGCAAAGTCGCCAGAAAATGGGGACGGAGCAGAGCTCTGGATTCACATGACTTACAGTCATCGCCAGGGGGTTATACTAGGATTTGTCGAAGGAGACTGGACACAACGCAGATCCAGCCGCCTGCTGGCTCTCTCTCTCATCCCACGAACCGCAGATCAACTTGACTCTCCTGGCGTTGTTCTGCCACCAAGCGAAGTCTCGACTCTGAACTCCAACATGGCTCTTATACGCCGAGCTGTTCTTTCTGCACCTTCTACTTTGGCAGGTATCCTGCCAAGGACGGTCCTGGTTGCAATATTCCATTGCTCATGTACAGCTCTGTACGTAGTACGTTCGGCTTGTTGCGTTGATGGATTGTCGCGGCCGAGATTCATCCGTCGAGATGGGTGTTATTAATACCCGACGACCCTTCATGTAGCATTGCGGCTGCAGATCCGGCCTGCGCCGAGGGTTGTGTTACCCTCCTGACCACACGATCCGCAAGATGTCACCTCAATTACCAGGAATCTGTTACAACTGTGCATGTGCGGCGCTGTCAGCTGGGTAATTTAAGACTTTAACCCATGGAGAAACGCTGCTGGAGGAGTCAGAGCTGAAAACTGCAAAAAGATGGGTCTGGCCGGGGATTGAACCCGGGACCTCTCGCATATATGCTATAGGGTGAACCCTAAGCGAGAATCATACCGCTAGACCACCAGACCAAGCCAATTTCCATTGGTTGTTGTTGGAAGCTGGTTCCGTGTCAGCCCCTATGCGGCTGGGGCTGCGCCTTACCGATCACCAAAGTCAACCCCGCCCACGTTCTCAGGCCAAGTCTTCGACTGCTCAAAATTACAAATTTGAGGGCAAATCACAGCACAACTGGAAATGATGAAGAATAACAATGGTTGATATGCTCTGATTCAAACCGGTTTTTCCTCGTTTCATCGTCGTCTTGCACAAGAAAATTGGCGCCGAACATGTCAACGGGAATAGCATCAACGGCTTTGACGGTGGGATTCTCGCCAATCTGACATTCCCCCGAAATCGGGTCTGCGTTGATGCAACCCGGGACAAAAGCTCGCGAGCTCAACCACCAGCATAATCCAACAAAGTCATACCTCGAAAGGATGATCTCAGCGCGATCGATTCAGCCTCAACACTGGCGTGGGCCTTCGGCGCGCAGGGTTGCAGCACTGCAGCACCTATCCTTGGGGGTCAAAGACGGGAAGGTTGAAGATTAAGGTGAGTGGGGCGTCATCCTGCATGCGGAGAAGCTGCGGGGGAGGAGTGCCCCTCACAAGCCTCCACCATCAGCTCCAATCTCCCATCGTCAGTGGGCAAGACACTCCAGGACAGCAGGGCCGGCCGCCGAAGGATTTCTCGGCGAATCTCCTCCACTGCGACCCCTCACCGGCGCCACATGCACTCCTATCTCCACCACTGAGATGACGGGTTCGACCAGCCGCCGCCCAAATCCCAGGACCATGGCTCGGAGGAGCCATTCCCGAGCGCCCGTGGACGGAGACGCGGACGCGGACGCGGACGCGGATATGGGGATATCAGTGATGACCCGCCCCGATATTCTCGTTGAAGTTGGATCTCGTCAGAAGTTGCCACACTTTTTGTTCGAGTGTTCTAATCTCGGTCTTCATACCAAGCGCTCACATTGACACCATGAAGTTCCGCGATGGCCAATGGCTGCCGGTCGAGGGCGTGCACACCGAATACGCCGAGGAAGTGTACCGCATCAGCCAGACGCCCTCGGGCAAGGGCATCAGCTTGCTCTGCCCAACCAAGAAGGTCCGGTCCCGCGGTGACGTGCTCAACCTCAGCACCCTGACTGTCGACATTGAGCCGGCCTTTGATGGTGTCCTCTCGGTCGAGACCACCCACTGGCAGGGCGCCCTCCGCCACGGCCCCAACTTCGACCTCTTCCCGTCCGGCCAGCCTGAGGTTGAGTCGCAGGTCACCAAGAGCGAGAAGGGAACCACGTTGTCGGCTGGCAGCCTCTCAGCCACCGTCAGCGGCAAGCCGAACACATTTGAGATCTCGTTCCACTCAACCGACAACAAGAAGCACCTCACGTCGCTTCAGAACAGGTCCGTCGGCTTGGCTTACACCCCCGGGCCCACCACGCCCATGCAGACCAACGACATGCGCGACATCAAGCACTACATCTTCACACAGACCACCATCGGCGTGGGCGAGTCCATCCACGGCCTGGGCGAGCGCTTCGGGCCCTTCAACAAGGTCGGCCAGGCCGTTAGCCTCTGGAACGCCGACGGCGGCACCTCGTCCGACCAGGCCTACAAGAACATCAGCTTCTGGCTCAGCTCGCGCGGCTACGGCGTCTTCGTCGATACTCCAGAGCGTGTCGAGCTCGAGATCGGCAGCGAGCGCTGCTGCCGCACCCAGACCTCCATCGAAGGCCAGCGTCTCAAGTGGTACATCATCTACGGGCCTACCCCCCGCGAGATCCTGCAAAAGTATTCCATCCTCACCGGGACCCCCGGCAGCGTGCCCGCCTGGTCCTTCGGCCTCTGGCTCTCCACCTCCTTCACAACAAACTACGACGAGGAGACCGTCAACTCCTTCCTGTCCGGCATGAAGGCGCGCGACATCCCGGTCGAGGTGTTCCACTTCGACTGCTTCTGGCTCAAAGCCTTCCAATGGTGCGACTTTGAGTTCGACGACGCCATGTTCCCGGACCCCAAGGGCCAGATCGCGCGCCTCAAGGCCGAAGGTACCGTCAAGAAAGTCTGCGTGTGGACGAACCCCTATCTCGGCCAGGCGTCCCCCATCTTCGCCGAGGCCGCCGAGAAGGGCTACCTCCTCAAGCGCAAGAACGGCGACGTCTTCCAGTGGGACCTCTGGCAGACCGGCATGGGCATCGTCGACTTCACCAACCCCGCCGCCTGCGACTGGTTCGTGGCCTGCCTCAATAAGCTCTTCGACATCGGCGTCGACTCCATCAAGACCGACTTTGGCGAGCGCATCCCCACCAACGACGTCGCCTGGTTCGACCCCAGCGTCGACCCCAAGCGCATGCACAACTACTACGCCTTCCTCTACAACAAACTCGTCTACCAGGCCCTCCAAGCCCGCTTCGGCGCCAACGAGGCCGTTCTCTTCGCCCGCACCGCCACCGCCGGCACCCAGCGCTTCCCCTTGACCTGGGGCGGCGACTGCGAATCCACCCCCGAGGCCATGGCCGAGTCCATCCGCGGCGGCCTCTCCCTCGGCCTCTCGGGCTTCTCCTTCTGGAGCGTCGACATCGGCGGCTTCGAAGGCTCCCCCGCCCCCTGGATCTACAAGCGCTGGGTCGCCTGGGGCCTCCTGTGCTCACACTCGCGCCTGCACGGCTCCAACTCGTACCGCGTCCCCTGGACCGTCGACGACGACGACGCCTCCCCCGAGGGATGCTCTGCCATCCTCGCCAAGTGGACTCACCTCAAGGCGCGCCTGATGCCCTACCTCTTCTCGCAAGCACAGGAATCCACTCGCAATGGCCTCCCCTTGTCGCTGCGCGCAATGTGCATCGAGTTCCCCGACGACCCGACGGCGTGGACGCTCGACAGGCAGTTCATGGTCGGCAGCAGCCTGCTTGTCGCCCCGATCTTCGAGGAGGACAACACCGTGCAGTTCTATCTGCCTGTGGGGAAGTGGACGAACTTCTTCACGGGCGAGGTCAAGGCCGGGCCGGGGTGGGTTACGGAGAGGCATTCATTCGAGACGCTGCCGCTGTATGTGCGGCAGGGGACGTTGCTGGTGCTGGGGGCGGAGGGGGAGAAGAGGACTGTGTATGAGTATGCGGAGGGCGTGGAGGTGAGGAGCTACTTTGTTGAGGAGGGGAGTAGGGCGGTGGTGGTTGATGGGGAGGGGGAGGAGAAAGTTGTGTTGGTGGTTGAGGGGGGTGAGGTTTTGGGGAGGGAGGGGCTTACGGGGGAGAGTGTGTTTACGGTTGTTAGTAAGTAGAGAGGGAGAGGCAGAGAGATCCGTCGCTGAGTTTGGGATGCATAATACGATCATGGTTTCTACACATCACATCATGTCTTGGAAAAGGGGCACACGGTTAACATCACCATTCATTCCTTCAACCTCCATGCCACACCACCAACGACAACGAATGTCACAGCGCAGTGCGACGCAGCTGGCAGTCGGGATGGGAGGGACGCAAATTCCACCAGGAACACGTACCACCAGTGGAGTCTGGTATTTACCTAGGACCCCCATGCTCGAGAGCCGGGAGCAAGAGAAGTCCCCATCCTGTCCCACCCCCTCCAAGTTTGGGGGTCACTCGGGAAGTTAGAGAATCTCGTGCGGGGAAGGAGTTCGAGGAGCAGGTTCGGGTTGCTTGAACTGAACTCAGGTGTGGGAACGGTTCATGGTGTTTTGTGAGCACCTAGCGGTGGGTTCTGAGAGTTAGGGGGTCACATTTCTCAATCTGGACAAAGGTGCCCATTCCTGCTGCTTGTCGCTGCTTGCCCCTCCCCTCATGGGTACTGACTGATCCTCTTAGCGGATAAGTTGGAAGTTAGATCCCTCCCTCGGCAGGCGGTGTATCTACCACCGAGCAGAGTGCCTAATCTTTCTCTAAAAAGACACTAGCTTCACGCTGCTGCGTAAGACCATGCGGGATGATACCTGGGGATCCGTAGCTTCCACCGGTGAGGGTTATCATCGCTATTTGGGGAAGATTGTCCAACACCTGCCTCGTCACAGTCCACCAAGGCATGTGGTTGGGGTAACTGCTCAAACGGCTACTGCACCCCTTCAGGCGCGCGAATTGAGTTGGAGATGGGAGGTATTCAGCCTGAATCGCACAGGTGGAGAGTTTGATACCGCGAGACGGGGGGTAGTCGTTCATAGAGCGAGATGATTGAGGACGTCCCGGCTGGTCGGGTCAAGGATTGCTAAGCTGATGCAGCACATAGCCGAGTCGATACCAGCTCGGGGGTGTATATTGAGTCACAGATCCCTCAGGAGCCGCTTGAAGGCCGTTCTGGTGCGTGTGCACAACAGGATCGGCGCCCCCATTTCATCCGGTCTTGCTTGGTAGAGGTCGTATCTCTCGCCGAGCCTGGTTAATGCTGGACCCTGCCTTGAATATGTGCTCTGTATGGGCATCCGCGTCAGCTTTTGGACAGCGATGCCAGACCGCAATTCCGTTCCCAACAGCAGTCTCTGTTAGAGGACTGCCGGCACCGGAGGGAGCTGTTGCTTCGGTCCTTGAAACCAACGTTCGTCAACTATCATCGTCCATGACCAAAAACTTCCCCAGTAGTTAACAGTCTAATTAGGACTTCAGCTTATGCTTACGTCGCGAACATACTACTCCATCGGGAGTTCCTACCCCATTATCGTATTCTCCCAGCCTTGTGAATACGATCGCCGCCAACACAGGAACCCGGCCTACCCGGTGTGTAATATTGTTGACTGCAGGTGCCATTTTGTCATGGGATGGCTACCAGTCTTCTCATAGTGCTATAAACACACAACCCGGAGACCTCCGGACAGAGCGGTCGATGCCGCGTCCCGGTCATCCGCAGCAATACGCAGTACACTCAACCGGTGTGTCGGACGATCTTATCGGCCTCAAACGGCTAACATCGGCATCGGCGTCCTTCGCGACAGCGGATGGATCCCGCACTCGGCGCCGGGCCGTGGAGCGGAGCAGTGTCAGCTCAGCGGGTCACCCCGTTATCGAATATGCGGGCAGGTGGACATCCGGTTAGCTGGAAGCGGGGCCGGTGGGCCCATACCTACTCAGTCGAAGATAAAGTCAAGAGGAAGCTTCCCCTCCCCGCAAAATAAAAGCGACAGACAAGGACATTTGGTGGCAATAGAGTTCACATCGTTGCCAATCTCCCGAGAGAAAATTGGCTGACAACCCGCTTCAAAATGCCGATTATCGTAGTTCTTGGGTGAGTCCCCGGTACCGGCGCGGAATACCTGGGGTTTGCCACTTACCAACAATCTCAGGGCTGGCGTCTCCGGGCTCACCTGCGCGCTGCAGCTAGCCAAACGCGGGGATACTGCTATAACTGTCGTGGCAAAGCATATGCCGGGCGACTATGACATCGAGTATACGTCGCCGTGGGCTGGCGCCAACGTCTTGCCGTGGGTATCCTGGAAGCACTTGAATCGATGGTAGACCGAGATCTGACATGGTTTGACAGGATGGCCGTTGAGAAAGACAGCAGGTGGGAGAAGAGAACCTGGCCGGAGTTGAAACGGCTGGCCGATGAAGTGCCTGAAGCCGGCATCCATCTTCAAAGTCAGTGCTGCCCAATCTGTTGCGGTATGCACGTTCTGACGATTGGCAGAGGCTCGGGTGTACCGCCTAGCAAAGGATGAGTCAACCGGGTTCAAGGGGCCGCTCGAGGACAGTCTGTTCGCAGTTGACCCGTGGTATAAGACGGTGATGGATGACTTCAGGGAACTCCCTGCCAGCGAGTTGCCCCATGCCGGAGTCTGCTCTGGTTGCGAGTTCCAGTCGGTGTGCATCAACACCGCAGTCTACCTGCCATGGCTCGTTGGGCAGTGCCTTGCACATGGCGTTGTGTTAAAGCGGGCTGTTCTCAAGCATATTTCCGAGGCCGCGAACATGAGCCATACCGGCCAGAAGGCCGACATCGTCATCAATGCTTCCGGGGTCCTGGCTTGCCGACTCGGCGGCGTGATGGACGCAGGGGTGGTGCCGGCGCGGGGACAAATCGTGGTTGTCCGCAATGAGGCGCCAGAAAACATGATGACGACCAGTGGCTGCGACGACTCAGACGACGAGATTGTCTACACGATGACACGAGCCGCTGGCGGGGGCACTGTGCTGGGTGGCACGTACCAGATTGGAAACTGGGAGCCGAACCCAGATCCGAATGTCGCGGTGCGCATCATGAAGCGCGCGATTGAGCTGCATCCAGAGCTGACTGGCGGACGGGGAATCGAGACGTTGAGCATTATCCGGCACGGCGTCGGCCTGCGGCCGCTGAGGAAAGCCGGCGTGCGCATTGAGAAGGAGCGCATCGACGGAACGTGGGTTGTGCACAATTATGGCCATGCCGGGTGGGGATACCAGGGCAGCTACGGCTGCGCCGAGGCCGTCGTTGATCTTGTTGACGAGGTTCTCGCCGAGAAGAAGCCGGCATCACGCCAGTCGAAGCTGTGACCGTTCATGTTAGGTAGCAATTCAGGTAGACTCGGAAATGGTAGAAGTTGTGAAACTGGCAGGAGGGACCTGAGTGGTTGCTTCGGTCTGAAACTCTTTACGATACCCTAACCCTGGACATCAAGGTGCCTGTGGGGCCCGTCACCATCCACAGCTGAGCTCCAATTGGAAACGCGTCCTCTCGTGGTCAACCTCAAGCTCCCAAGCAACACGCAATATGGCAGATCGCAAACCCCCAATCCACCAGCAAGCTGTGCGCTTTGCACTCGATGTCGCAAATGGGCGGCATCGCCTTTCGAAGCTCATCCCGGCAGCTCTCTGGTCGGCGGATGCGCTTCTCTGCGGACTGGTGATTTGGAGGATTCCCTGTACGACCACCTCGATGCCCCTCCTCGACCGTGTGCGGTGTGCGCAAGCGGCGCTGACTATCCGGCGTGTCTAGATACCGAAATTGACTGGGTTGCATACATGGAGCAAATCTCCCAATTTCTGTCGGGCGAGCGCGACTACACCAAGATCCGAGGGGGGACTGGGCCTCTGGTGTACCCTGCAGCCCATGTGTACACCTACACCGGCCTATACTACCTGACCGACGAGGGGAAAGACATATTCTTCTCACAGCAGATCTTCGCACTGCTTTACCTGTCAACGCTAACTCTTGTCATGGCATGCTACTGGAAGGCAAAGGTGCGCACAGCCCCAGACCGCATGCAAACAGGCCAGAGCTGACCAGGGGAACAATAGGCACCGCCATACATCTTCCCGCTTCTCATCCTCTCGAAACGCCTCCACAGCATATTCCTACTACGGTGCTTCAACGACTGTTTTGCCGTGTTCTTTATGTGGTTGGCCATATTGTTTTTCCAAAACCACGCTTGGCAGCCCGGTGCGCTGGCCTACACCTGGGGCTTGGGGATCAAGATGTCGCTGCTCCTTACCCTGCCGGCCGTGGGTATTATTCTGTTCCTTGGCAGTGGACTCTCCACAAGTATCCAGCTGGCTGCCATGATGGCCTTGGTACAGGTCCTGATCGGCGTGCCGTTTCTCGCTAAAAACCCCTGGGGGTACTTGGGGAAGGCGTTCGAGTTCTCGCGCCAGTTCTTCTTCAAATGGACAGTCAACTGGCGCTTCGTGGGGGAAGAAGCATTTCTTAGCAAGCGCTTCTCGCTGGCGCTTCTAGTCCTGCACATTGCCGTGCTTGTTGGCTTCATCACTCGCCGCTGGCTGAAGCCTGCCCGCAAGTCTCTTGCGGGACTGGCGTTGCCATTATCGCAAGGAAAATCGCCATTCTCGCCACAGCAGCAGCAGGCGGTAACCCGAGACATCACGCCACAGTATATTCTGACCACTATTCTCTCAGCCAACCTCATCGGCCTCGTATTCGCGCGCTCGCTACACTACCAGTTCTACTCCTATCTCGCCTGGTCAACCCCATTCCTCCTCTGGCGCAGCGGTGCTCACCCCATTCTCCAGTATGTTCTCTGGGCAGCCCAGGAGTGGGCATGGAACGTGTACCCGAGCACACCGGGCAGCTCCGGTGTTGTGGTCGGCGTACTTGTGACAACTGTGGCTTTTGTGTGGTTCGGCGTTCGAGAGGAGTGGGAACCAAGAACTGCAGCATCGAAGGATACAGCGGCAAGGAAGTAGCCAGACTATCCTCATGAAAGAATTTCCGGGGCTCCCTCAAGGCTCCTCGTCCTCTGAATCACTAGGCGGCATCTTCCCAACGGTTGACTCATCATCGTCTTCGTCGTCGTACGTGTTCTTCACAAATTTCTTGGGCCTGCCGGAGTCAGCCCAGGGCCTATTGGGTTGGGGGAAGAGCTACTGACCAATACGGCTGCTTGCGCCATGCCTTCTCGTCGCGCACCACGTTAACAATCTCTCCCATGACCCTGCTGTTGGGGGGCCTCTCATCGGCTGAAGCCAGATCGACCAACACATAGCCACCCCGCTTAATCCAAATTGTGTTGCGGAAGCGCGGCTCGAGCTCGACGATAATAGTTTTCGCGTTGGGAAGCGCGCATGTGTAGAGGTTGTTGCCCTCGGCTTTGACGACCTGAGCAACGGACTGCGCGTCTGTCAGCTCATCAGGAGGCGTCTCGGATTCCTCCGCCGCAGCTTGAGCGTGGCGTTTTGGCTTGCCCATGATCACAGTAAGCGCTGAGTTCGGTCCAAAGTGTTGGTGCAGAGGCTCTTGGAAGCACCCCGCGATCAATTTTTGGTGGATGGTGGGGCAAATACCGTCTTGCTGCATAGCCCCGTAATTTGCACTCTGAGTTGAACATTTCCATCCCATCCGCCGTCCCATGATTTGAGGTCCATATTGACCTGCAATATATTACACCTCATGTCACTCCCTTCGCCCTGGATTCAATCTTGCCCGGCTCGTCGTCGAGGCAGGCACCGGAATCAACGGAGGAGCCGTCAACGGATATGCATCGGAGATTGAGGGGTATGAGTCCGCTTATGCAGCCGGGAGAACTGCCGCCAGGGGCTTACCCAGCACCCTGACCCAGCAGCTGTGACGCCTTCCGGTCCTGATGAATCGGTTCAAGTTCTCTTCGCCTTCGAGCACCGACTCGCCACACCCATCTGTTTGCGACAGGTTCAGCGGCCGAATAATAAACTCCCAGTAAAACGAACCACAATCGTTGACCTTCGCTCAAAACTTTGGCCAACAAAACCTCGCGGAGCCATCCCCTCGTTTTCTTCCCCACGTACCAACCTTCAAAATGGGATCAACGGCCCCTGCGCTTCCTGCGCTCAAGACCAACCCCAAGTTCATCTTCTTCACAGATTTTGACGGTACTATCACCCGAGAAGATAGCAATGACTTCATCACCGACAACCTTGGCTATGGTAAGGAAAATCGCCTCAGAGAGTTCAAGGATGTTCTCTACGGACGCCGTCACTTTCGAGACGCCTTCCAGGAAATGCTGGACAGCATCAACGCCCCCTTCGACCAGTGCATAGAGACTCTGCTCAAGAACATCACGCTCGATGAGGGCTTCAAGGAGTTTTTTCTCTGGGCGCGTGAGAACAACATCCCCATCGTGGTTCTGAGCGGCGGCATGGAGCCCATCATCAGGGCGCTGCTGACCTCCTTTCTCGGGAAGGAGGAGGCCGATTCTTTGCAGATTGTGAGCAACAATGTTGCGCCGAGGCCGGGGAAGAACATCAACGAGGCGAATGGCTGGACGATTATCTATCACGATAACAGGTACGAGTTGCTGTGGCTAACCTTACCAATGGAGTCAGCGCTAACAGAGTACCAGTGGATTCGGTCACGATAAGTCGCTTGAGATTCGGCCTTACGCCGCCCTTCCTGAAAGTGAGAGGCCGGTGCTGTTCTTCGCCGGTGACGGCGTGTCCGACCTCTCGGCCGCCAAGGAAACGGACCTGCTTTTCGCCAAGGCAGGACGCGGTAAGTTGGGCCCTGCCCCTGTCGCATCATGATTGTGCTTGCTGCTAACTTTGCATCAGATCTTGTCTCGTACTGCGAGAGAGAAATGGTCCCTTTCAGGACATTCGAGAACTTCTCAGATATCCTCGCCACCGTCAAAAATATCGTAGCGGGCAAGCTCAGCGTCTCCGCCGCCGCCACGGGCAGAAGCTGAAAAGACAGCCCTCGGTGGAATCCATAATTCGCTTGGGGTATCATTATAGAAATAGACTTATAGATCGCGCCCTCACTCCACGTTCCCGTCGTCAGATCTCCCGGCCGCAAAGCCGCTGACGTCAAACAACCATGCAAAACCGCTTCAAACAAAAACTCCCTTATCACTCTGTTCTCTTAGGTTTCCTTGGCAGACCGCACCAACAACTCAGCATGACACCAAACAGCCCGATAGCGATCGGATGCAACACTGTCGGGCCCACCATACCCGTTGTGAAGGCCGCGGCCCCTCCCGCACTGCCAAACGCCGAAATGACGCCGATCCCACCGATCCGTTCGTGCTTGCTCATGCGGCTCACGAAGACTGCCGCAGCACAGGGGTACACTGGGCCCAGGAGCAAGCCAACGACCCCCACAGCTGCAACGTTACCGACGACGCCCGGTGCCAGCCAGGTAAGCAACTCGACCGCCGCAGCGCCAAGCACTGCTCCGTACACCAGGCGCCTCTCGTCGATGCGTTGCGCTGTGCAGAGAAGGAACCGGCCGGCGGCAATACCTGCCCAGAAGACGGGCCCCATGTTGAATGCCGGCGTGGCAGATGTAGACAATGTGAATCCCCAGCCCGAGATGCTTACTTCCGCTGCGCGATAGGAAAGAACGAACGGGGCCCCCATCAATACAACCCTCGTCGAAACTGCGCTGAGCATTCCCTGCATGTCCGCATGCGTCGGCTTCGCGTTTGAACCCTGGCCGTCGTCACCCCCAGCCACTGCCCCTGCTTCCGCCAACTCCACCTCGTCCTCGTAGTTCCAGAAGGCGTACGCCGCGAAGGCGCCGGAGACTAACACCAGACCCAGCGTCATAATGTAGTACTGCGACCAAGCAGTGCGAGTGGCAAGTGCCACGAGCAGCGGGTTGACGGCAGCGCCAACCCCGTACGCGCCGTGCATTGCGCCCAGCGCCCAAGTTCCGAGGGAGCCGCAGAATACATTCCCGAGGGCGAGGTTGAACGAGGCGCCGAATCCGATGGGGAAGAACGCCAATACAAACGCTGGCAGTGGTGCAGCACACGCTAGCACCGCGTGACCGGTCGCCACGAGAAGCTGGCAGAGGGCGTAAGTCCTGGCACGGCCAAGATACTCTGCTGTGCCGTCGATGAAGAGCGCCGCCATGATGAAGCCGAGCGCGTTGGCGACGAAGATGAGGGAGGTGACAGCATCGCTGGAGTTGTAATGTCTGCGGGTCATGGTGGTAAGCAATCTCGTTGCTGTGTGAAAAAAAACAGGGCTCGGGATCGGTGTTTACTTCTCTATTGATGGCAGCAGAGCGCTCGGTGCGGTGTCGCTCAGGGCTATGCTGAAGCTCATGAGGCAGACGGCAAGCAGGCGTACGCGATCCGCCGATGTGTCCGGGAAACGCCCTGTGGTCATCATGGCGCCCTTCTCGCCGCCATCCTTGGGCTTCATCAGCCGGTCCATCCTGGCCCTGAAATCAGGTGCGTACCCGATCGACCGTCGCCGCGTTCGCGACACAGGCAAGAAGAATCGGTGCCGGAAGAGGGAAGTTTTTAGAGCTGCTCGGGCGGTAGTGGAGGAGGTCTGGAGTGGGCTCCGAGGTGTGGACGTCCGGGGTTTACGTGTGCCACTCGTTGTCATCAACGGCTTGCCGATCCCAGGTGTTGATCATTGCCTCTGTTGAGATCAGTCGTTGGTGCGCGCGCAACAGGAGTCAAATTAAAGGACAAAAGACGGACAACGCAGACCTAGGACAGTCAACATCGGCAGATGGGGAGCAAGCATATGTGTACAAGAGCCTGTCTGGTGGTGCAGGAAAATGGCCGGAGAGGCCCCGATCAGTGCGGAAACCACGTCGGCTCCCATGCGCCGGACTCCATCGAATCGTACACTACCCGACGCAGGAGGTGATAAAGAACAAGGTTCCCACCGCCCAGAACATCGGGAGCGCTCTGCCAGAGACGAGCGCAGCGTGCTGCACAGACAGTCAGTCAGCGGCAGACGCAGGCAAGGGGGCTGCCGTACGTAGCAGCTCCGCTCCGCGAGTTCCGTCGCACTGATTACGACGAGGGTTAGCGTCCGGATTGGAGCGAAGTTGAGCCAACAGACAACCCCCCACGCCAATCAGTCGTTGTCAGTCGTTGTCAGTCGAGCGAACGGGCGAACAGGTGGCGGCTCAAAGTGCGTGGTGCGGGTCCGGGCCGCCGAGGTGGGAACCGCTCAGGCTGGGTCAGGCGTGTCAGTGAGGGTCTGGACGACATGGCTGGAAAGCCGGGCCGATTGAAGAGACTAAATGAAGAAGCTCCGCTGCCGCCCAGCTGCACGGCTCCGCCCAACACGCCAATTGCGGCCCGTCGGCGAGTTGTTTGCGCCGCCCGTTCTGAAACCGTGCGTGTGGATGGGTTTGTGCGAATCTGAGGAAGGACACGGCCGATTGGAAACCGTTGACGAAGGTCGCGAGAGGTTGCCGGCGCGGGCCGAGGCAGTCCAATTGGATGGCCAGCGGACCAGCGGTTGGTGCGTCTTAGCATTCTGAAGGGTTAGGGTTACTTAGAACATTGGCCAGGACTTGACCTTCGGCAGCTCGCAAACAGCACCCCATTTCATCGTCCGTGCACCACTGCAACAAGCGGCGCAGGCCACTTCTGGCAACCACCACCGTCGAGGGAACCCGAATTGGAATATCAGAAATGTAGGGTCCTTCTTTTGCGGCGCAATCGCATTACGGTTAGACTTCATCTTCGGGTCGAGACGCAACGTTCCTTCAGCAACCGCAACCTTTCTCGATGATGTGCGAGTCATGAGGTTGACCGCCCTCGAGGACACCTGCGCCGCACGTTCGAATTCCGACGACCGCTTGGGCGATATCGATTCACCATCAGACTATGTGTTCATGACGGATCAACATCTGTAACCCCGCTTTTCGAAGGGGACAACTTCATTACCTACCGTCCCCAAGGCACCCCCGGAACACCCACTGCGATACGCCCAACACCTCTCCACACCATGCCTGTGAGAGGATTGGAGAGATGCAAGTGTCTTTACTCTTCCGTCAAATCATGACCATCCACCATCCTACTATTAGTACAGTCGCGAGCCCGCATCGGTGGGTTGGCGATTACACCGGCCAATAGGCCTGTGGAAAGAGACAGGTCCGGACATCCCTAGAACAGCACTCCGCAACGAACATGCGCAAACCCCAATATCAAGGCCGAAAAATCTGCCCTATAGACAATCGGCTAGTAGCGATCAATTCAAGAGCCTCAATATTCAGGTCTAACATGTCCGTCAAGTTGGTCAAGTTTTCTATCAGATTGAGAGATGGTTGGTTGACAGAGCCAGGGAGCTGAGTCTGTTGGCCAATCTTCACTGGAGGAAACCCATGTGGCTTGTTTGAATGGCCAATGACCGCTTCCCAATTGACTCGACAACGCCAATTGCCTCAACAACATCAATCGTAGCGTTGACAAGTCTTTTTACACTTCCAGAGACAGATTACTTTCTCGTGCGCCGCGTGGCAGCGATAATGCAACCCACTACACATGATCAAGTGGTCATCCGATTCTACACACTCTCTGGCGTCGTTTGTTACTATCACAACTCACCCTTGGCCGATTATAAATCGAGTTTGATTTCTTCTCTCTCTCGTCCGTCCCCCAGCCTCCAATCCTTCTCACTCCTTCGGGATGTTACGCTCCCATTGTGGGTTAGGGTTAACGAGTTAACGAGCTTGGCCTGCCTCACTAATGTCTCCAAAGCTTGGGTTCTCTTGGAGTCGGGGAGCGTATTCTCTCGCCCCGGGGCTAGCTCCCTTTATCCAACCTAGCGCGCGCTCCCAGCGCGCAACGAGGTCTAAACGTGGAAAAGTCGCCGCCAAGCTGGTGTTTGAGGGTGCGGGGTAACCTCATGGCTCCAGTTGCTGAGTGCAACATAAAGGTCAGACCCCGCCGGCGGATATAATGTCTTTGGAGGAGGACTTCGAGACACAATCCGAGGACCCTTACTCTTTTCCCCCGCCGATATTCACACACCCGCGATAATGGCCAACCCCAGCGAGCCGGCCGACATCGCCGTCGTAAGTGCCTTCATGTTGCAGATGCTTGGTCCGGCTCAATGCCGTGAAGCACCTCATTTTCCGGGGTGACCTGTGCTAACCGTGACACCGCCCTGTCCCACAGGATCCGCTCTTTGCGCAGCCCGAGGTTGACGATGGGGACTCGGCCATTGGCACAGATGTCACCCTCTCCACAGCATCGCTCAGCTCCACCATCCTCCAGTACCGCAAGCTCCACGGCCGGACCTTCCACAACTTCGGCGGCGGCGAGAACATCGAGTACTGGGCGCCCAACGACGAGGCCCAGAACGAGCAGCTCGACACCAACCACCACCTCATCACTCTCGGCCTCGGCGGCAAGCTCTACCTTGCCCCCCTAGACAAGCCCGCCAAGGTGCTCGACGTCGGCACCGGCACCGGCATCTGGGCCATCGACTTCGCCGACGAGTTCCCCGACTCCGAAGTCACCGGCATTGACCTCTCGCCCATCCAGCCCTCGTGGGTGCCGCCCAACTGCAAGTTCGAGCTCGACGACGCCTCCAAAACCTGGACCTACCCCGAAAACTCCTTCGACTACATCCACATCCGCTACCTCACCGGCTCCTTCAAGGACTGGGTCGCCGTCTACCGCGAGGCCTACCGCTGCCTCAAGCCCGGCGGCTGGCTCGAGCACATGGACTGCGGGTCCGGCGTCTACGCCGACGACGCCTCCATGCCCCCGGGGAACATCTTCGAGACCTGGATCGACGTCTTCAAGCAGGCCGGCCCCAAAATGGGCCAGACTTTCGAGGTCATCGACAACGACAACTACATCCGCTGGCTGGGAGAGGCCGGGTTTAAGGACATTAAGAAGAAGAACCTGAAGATGCCTGTGGGTGCGTGGCCTGCCGACAAGACGTTGAAGGAGATTGGCCAGATGAATCGCGTGTCGCTGGAGATGGGGATTGAGGGCTTTGGCCTGTATGTGCTTACGAATGTGCTGGGGTGGGAGATTGCGGAGGTGCAGGCTTTCCTGGTGAATGTGAGGGCGGGGTTGAAGAATAAGTCGTATCATGGGTATTGCCTTTGGTGAGTTTTTCTGACACTAGGGGTGGGGTTGAGAGTGAAGTGAAGTGCTAACGTGTGGCTTTTTAGGGGAACCGCTTGGGCTCAGAAGCCTTTGGAGTGAGTGGGTTGGGCTTTGGGATTTGATGGGATTTTGGGAACTATCAGGGGAATGAACATTTTCGGGCATTTTGGTACCATGTTTGATACCCAGCTTTGCGGCGAAGCGTCTTGCTTAGAATACATATTTGCATTTGGTGGTTGACATTTGAAACATGTCGTTATGATTCATGAGGTGGAAATTATTTCACTGCGTTTGGAATTTGAAATATGAGACGAATTCACATGTTACTACGTACGTTTTTATCGACGTTAGATCTGACTATGAATCTGTCGTATCGTATCAAGTTCGAGGCTGAACGTGAGCCTCATTGGCTGTTGCATGAAATGTAAGGCGACCAGTGATAACCTGTCACCGCACAATCCAATAGGAGGCGATAATGACAAACGACATGATATGGATGGAGTTTTGCTTATATCTAGCTACCTAGGTAAGGTATGTCACCTGAATTCTATTCATTCATCATTTCCGTAGTCGTGAGTCAAGCCTGATATGATAAACTGGGCGTCATGAGTGCCTCAGTAGCCAGGCCGCCAGGCATGGAAGTGACCCCTTTGCAATAAGTTCTCCGTACCAGCGCAAGTCCAACCACCCCGTGATATTCATCTGATTTGAAGTGATTCACCGCTGTGGCTACGAGTGTCGAACGGAATGTGAGCACCAGCTAGATGCTAGCCGTTGAAGATAGGTATATAAAGACTGGAATCCCTCGATTCCCTGAGCCATCACATTTCCTTTTCTTCTTCCAACAGCCGCACCACCACTTTTCGGCGAGACTTAACCCAACACCTCTCTAAATTGCTTCACTCTTACCGGCAAAAAAATGTCTACCTTCTGGATCCTAGACCTCCCACCGGACATCATCCTCTGCGTCAGTGACTTCCTTAGCGTTCGCGACCGAAACCGTCCACGTCTTGCCAATAAAATCTTCAACGACATCATCGGCGGCCACTTTAGCCCACGACAGCTCGCGATCTTCCGAACGGACAGAGACCTCGCCAAACTCCGAGAGATTGCATCCTGTGAACGCCGGTCACAGCAGGCCCAAGAACTTGTGTTCTTGCCCGATACCCTCTCTACTGCCATCAAGGGCGTCCGTGAATATCAGCACCTGTACGAGAAACAGGATTTTGGCCACTTCCAGTGGCATTACTCCTAAGAGCAGATCTCCAGAATCCAAAACGAGTGGCAGTTCGAAGACATGTTGCATGTACCTTTAACCCCTCCTTTTTTGAAATACCGCTACAATATCAACACGGAATATCATGTCAAGGGCTCTCCCACGACCGAGGAGGCGGGAGTGCTGGTTGCGCATTATCGCCGGCTGGCGGCGGAGCAAGACTATATTGTGCATACCGGAGACGACGGGTCGGCGTTGCGCGCGGCCCTGGCGAAATATCCAAACCTGCGAGTGTTGGAGATACTCTTGGACCGAGGCCTAAATGCAGCAGACTCCTTCCGGTGCCAGTCCCTGGTGATGAGGTTTTGTCAGGAGATGCGACCGAGCATGCGGGTTCCATGGGAGTCTCGTCATTTTGGCCCCATTGAGAGCCACGACGTTAGTCTGGGCTACGGTTTTGGCTACAGGCCTTTTGATCAAAACAGGCAGGAGGTGCTTACTCGCTCGCTCCTCAAGGGGATTATCGAATACCACGGATCCAGAGAGGAGTCACAAAATGCGGGAGGTGAACTGCTCCAAGATCCAAAAGAGATATCTCGAGGTCAGAATCTGCGGCGTCTCACCCTCGGCTGGATTGATTTTCGCCACTTGGATGGCATGGATTCCGGCGTCGATGGCGATGCCAATAGTGATGATAACACTCTCGTGCCTCGGATATTTGGGGTCCTGCCTTGCATCCACCTTACGACTGTGGCACTGTACATCACGGTGGGCCATGCCTATCACGATGAAGATCCGCGTGACTGCGCTCGATCCATGGCGAAAGGGCACATCCGGCGATTTCTACGAAAACTACCGCAGCTCCGCCAGCTCGGGGTCAAGTTCGACATGGACCGGAGAAGAGATGGTGATGGTGATAGTGTAGTTTACGCAGCACAACTGTCGGATATAATCGAACCTGGTCACGTCTGGCGGGCGTTGGAGACCCTGAGCCTCGCCGTTATCGAATGTCGTTCCGGCGCCGCACTGGCCTCTGCTATCAACCGACAACCAGCATTGCTCTATGTCAGGCTGATGTGCGTGTGCATCCGCGGTATGCCTCAGAGCAAGTTCCAATCGTCCATCAGGCCCGGATTCCGGGTGCTGCTGGATAACACGGTGTGGGGGCCGTTCTGGGTCGAGACCGGAGGGGTTACCTACTTGGAATATCGCGAACCTGGGGGACAATGGCGGTCGATGACTGGTGAGACGGAGGAGCACGAGAGAAATGGGCATGGGCATAGCAGTTTGGAGCTCGAGAAATGGTTTGCAAACACATGGTGAGCAAGAAAACACGAGAATTGGCAGATACCTTAAATCGTGCTGCTCTTGGAGTATTGGTGGAAGATAAGACAATTCATCTTTCAAGCAGCGGCATTGATGCCGTCTGCCCGGGCTGGGGACCGGGCGAGGGTTAAGCCACTTGGCTCGAGGACTGGATGGAGGGGATGTACTTCGTAGTGTGTGCCTCGCATAACAGAATGGAAATGCTGATCTGTTCCGAAGACGAGGATAATGACATCCGGCGAGAGGCAGCTCGCAATGAGAATCGTATGAGAATGTGAATGGTCGAAATGCGTGATACTACCTTACCTAGTCATGCCAGTGCTGCAGATTGGCATATCCAGGCGGGCGGAAGGAATCCTCCTGCGAGGTGAGGGGCGCCGAGAGCCTCTCGACCCAGAACGACGGATGAGATTGGCGGCGTCCAGTCCACATGCGGTGACGTGCATCTCGTTTGCAGCCTCAAAATCAGGATTGTGGCTGTTGGAGCCTCCACGGTGTGTCAACAGATGAGCTGGCTGGTGTCGCGCGCCGTCAGCGGTGCAGCGCGGAGAAGCTGCCGCAATAATCAGATCCGGCCGAAAGATGCAGCGTTGCCGTTTTGAGACGAGACCTCGGGTATCCAGGGATTCTTGGCCCTCAGTAAGCCGCGGGTGCAAATCCGCGTGAAGGGACGAAGCGTTTGCGACAGCCCGGCTCCACTGCTGCCTCCCCCGCACGAAAAATGCCGCCCAGGCAGCCTATCACGAGCCACCGATTTGCCACAGGCGACCTTGTCAGGACCCGCCTGCCCGGCATCTTAGGCGGGGGGCATGACAATTCGGGATTGGCCGGGATGCCCCTCCGACAGCCAAGCGATGACCCGACCTCTGCTTGTCGGCCTCAAGCTCGACGTCAGGACGCTTTCAATCTGCGCGCATCACACCCACACCACCACGTCGAAATTTCGCGCAAATACCCCGTCATACCCACCGCAGCGATATCTCCTCCTCCTCGTCCAAAGCGCTTCGCCAACGACAGCCCCGCGCGCCGCTCAGCTTTCACGAGTCACGCAATCGACACAAGGAACACGGGCCAGGCACTACTCTCTGAAAGAGAACCTTATTTCGCCACGCTCTATCGCCCGCGTCTTTCCGCCGAGCGACGGCTAGGCCAACGTGGAAAATACCGACCCGACCCAAACCCGATATCACAAGCCAGACTCTAACACCCTTAGCGGACCGCGAGCCCGTGGCATTTCTCGATCTCCCGTTCCGCCACCCCGCAACAACGACATCAAGCACACCACACAACCCGACAAGAGACACCTCGCCGAGCACCCATCACCACGGGAACACGCACCAACCGGCTTGAAGAAGCCCCCGCCACGCACCACGGGAGACACCACCACCCCAACTCCGTCACCACAACAACCCACCAAAATGTCGTCCCAACGCCCCTTCTTCCTCTCCACCTTCTTCGCCGCCTTCCGCCAACAAGCGCCCACCTCCCTCTCCGCCTCGGCCTCCCAGCCCCCCCAGCACAAACACACCACCCAAGGCGTCGTCGCCAGCACAAACGCCCGCACCATCTCGACATCAACAACCGCCCAGCCCACAAACAACCCCGCGCCCTCCCGCTCCGGCGTCATCGGCCAGCTACCGATCCACTCTCCGCGATCGCACCACCACGGGGGGATCCCGATCCCACAGAGCGGGCGGGCGCGGAGGCGCGGGAGCGACAGTAGCAGCGAGGGGTTCCGGGATGCGCTGGGGGCGGATAAGCTTTACATCGGGGGGAGGACGGCGACGGGGGAGGAGAAATTCTTTAAGTTGGGGGTGGTGAGGAGGGTACGAAGCGGGGATCGGCTAAGTTTGGATCGGTTGAGTCTTTGATGGTGTGGTGGGAGAGTGGGACAAAAGACTAGTGATAAAATCGGGTGGTTGGTTCGCTGAAGAAATAAGATGCTGGTAAATAAATATCGGTTGGTTCGTCGGGGTAACGGCCGTGAACACGGAAGGATGGAAGGTGCTGAATATCTGGACATGGCTGGGTTGGCGTTTTGGGACTGTGTTAGAGGGGTATTACTATTGCTATTGTAGCCGCATATATGGACGGACGGTACGGTATGGACACGGATATGGTTATCAGATCAGGGGTTGATGGGGTAAAACCAGACATGATACGAGTACACAGGACGTTTACGAGCGGGTCACCAGGATGTAGAGACATGACTCTTGGCGGCGGTAGATGCGCCGCCCCAGATTACGCAGCTGCGGATTTGCATGAGCGTGCACAAAGAGGATCTCGGAGAGCAATATATTACATGACCTGATCTTCTGTACAATACACACGAGACAAAATGACCCACAAATCTGCTTGCGATCACCACATGAAATGCTGCACTTTCCCGCCATCCAGGAGCTCGCCGTCTGGGGTCTTCCAGTAGAAGGGTCGGAATAGGAACATGTACATGGTGCCGAGGTTGATGACCAGGAACCAGACCGTTTCTAAGGCGAGTCTTGGGTCAACCTTGAGCTTACGTATCCATCTTAGACTGGGGATGTAGCTTTCGATGTCGGCTGCTGGGCTCCACGAGGGGACTAGGAGTCTCCAAAAGACCCATGGGAGGATGAAGTACCGAGGTTCAACGAGCGGCGCTGTGATAAGGGAAAGGGTGGTAGCAAGGAGCCAGAAGAGGGAGGTGGATGTGGGCGGTGAGCTGGAGGATGCGTGGACGACGCTGTTCCCCTTGCCTTGGGTGGGTTTTGCCTTACCTTCGGCGGGAGGTGCGCCGGGAATCTCAGCGGGGGAGCCGGCGAGGGTGTTCCAGACGAGCCAACGCGAGAGGGTGTATCCTGCTACCAGCAAGTATCGAAGCCTGATGGAGCGGAGGATCGTGTACCGGAAGATGTAGAACATGTAGTGTCGGTTGTCGGCCAGGGTGAAGGGGTGGATGATGGTGTTGAACTTGATGATGGCCAGGGAGAGGATGACTGTGCCGAGGATGTACGGGATGTAGTAGAATTTGCTGATCATCTGTACAACGAGTGGTTTCTCTGCTGGCTTCTGCTGGGAAGAGCCGTAGAAGAGGTGTAAGGGAGCCAATATGAAGGGCAAGAGTGACGGAAGCAGGAGAGGGGCAGAAAAGAAGGCGAAAAAAGGCCAGATGTAAAGCATCTGGGCCAAGTGTATGGTAGCCACATGGTTGGATTTGTCTCCTGAGAAACGTGTAAGTAGACAGACAAAATGCGGCTCCGTGAATAGACGTACCAAGCACAACTCCTCCGTTCCAAGCCACGAACCCACTAAACAGGCCGAGTATAGTGATATGAGGCCAGACTTGCCTCACAGCCTTCAAAGGGTTGCAAACGGCCGCAATACCAATGCTGAGTAGGCAAAAGAGCCAATCTGAAAGGTTAGCACAGAATTGTAGTTGTAAAAAGGGGTCTCCTCTTACCCTCGGGCCAGGCCGTGTTAAGTTCAGGGTCGTGCATGTCTCCGACGGAGTCTCTCCAGACGTAAAATCGGACATGCTCTGCAAAGGAGAGCGGTCCCTTCGGCGGTTGGACGGGCGGAGGCCTCAGCAAGCGGATAGCATGCGCCGCCTCCAGCCCGCCCATGTAGACCACAACCCAAAAAACATTTGTTTGTCTCATGAATAGGGCAGCAACACCCAGAATCACAGTCCAGATGCCATTGAAGAAACCGGGCCGTTCAGGGCCGACTCGGAGGAGATGGTTCTGGTAAGCGACGAGGACGACTAGCGTTGAGACCACATCAGTGTAGTACAGAGCGGAGAAGAAGAAAATGACTGGAAACAAGGCGATGTTAAGCCCCGTATGGAACGACGAGGATGAATGCTCGCCGACGGCCCGCCTCCCGCTCTGTTCTGACGACCTCGCGCCTACCAGCTCGTGGCATCGCGCGGCAACCAATGCAGTTACCAAATTTGCGAGAACGTTAACGTAGCGGAGGCTGTAGACACTGCATTTTGCCATCATCCATAGTTTGTGATAGGCCACGGACAAGGCGTAGCTAAACCGTGTCAGAGGGGATCCAGAAAGGATGAACAGACAATGGATGCTTACAGCCCGGGAGGAGTGGTGATCTTGTCGTCCCATTCCAGGTACCTCTCCTCGCAGTATACCTGCGCTTGAGGAATATGGAAAAACTCGTCCTGATCGGATGTTAGAGAGTCGCCAAGCTGATGGACAGGAAATGAGCGTGAGCTGACCAGGTACGGCTCCGGGACATAGTGATCAACCAGCCCCAGCCATGCGCGGGCGAAGAGAAAAAGAAACAGAAAACCGCCTGTGGTTGTGAGCTGGGCCTGCAGCGTTGAGTTCTGGACGGCGCCTTTGCCACGAGCGAGGAGTTGCTCGAGGAGGATGGCCGTCCCCACGGCCTTCACCAGCCCGCGGTAGCTAGCGGCCCCCAGCAGCACCTTCGCAGCTTCCATGTTGAAAATAAGAGATGGTGTGCTAGAAATGAGCGGACGTCATGCTATTATGACAGTAACTTATTTCATGCTAATTGCATTACAGAGACTTGTACTTTTATGTTGTCTTGAAGGCAATGCAATGTTAGAGCTGTGCGCAATTGCACGGCATTGCAGCACACTTGTCCAGATCGCTGCTGCTGTCAAAACAGCCGAAACAGGCCTCACATGGCCCGTGCACTGCCACTCTGAACTGGCAGCTGCGTCCTGACCTCCTGACCAAAGTCAACATTCGAACACACATTTGCGGAAAGAGATGGGTATCCATGTCACAAGGAGAGAGGTCTTGGTTTTGGTTTCAACGTTTAAGGTCTATAGGACTGTGTCTTTTAATACAAGCCGGCTCACACCAGACATCGGCTCCTCTAGTACGCCCAACCCTTGCTGACGCAAACACGCAAACGCTCGCGTAAAACAAAGATTTAGAAGGGCTAAATGTGTTAGCACAAAATGTCGAGCTGAATATGACTTTGGGCGCTTACGCTGTCAGATGCAGGGACCGACTTGTCGTAGTAGGCGGCCATGCCAGGGATCAACGGCTGGACGACAGTTAGAGAGCCAACCTTTCATCAATAACGGATACCACGTACCTTGATGATATCGTCCTGTACTCGGGGGATGCCCGAGGCGAAGTAGATGACTGTGAACAGCGCAACACCGCCGAACCCGGCAGCCTTGAAGCTACTGTAAAAATGTCAGCCCCTATCCGTGTTGCCCTGCATGTTCCACCCTGGCTATCAATCCGTATCCCAGCTTTCCGCCTTGTATGCAAGTTGCGAGATTGTAAGCTGGAGTCGGGCCGGTGTCCTGCTCCTGAAGACGGTCTTCCTCCACCGAAGGGGCCTTTCCCACGCTGTGATGTGCCTTTCCTAACCGCAACCTTGCCCGGGTATGACGAAAGAGATGACGACTCACAATCGAAAGAGCGACTTGGGGGTGATGCCGGCAACTTGGGGCTGGAAGTGGTACCTAGATATCGCGTTAGCCCATCTGCTGCAATTGGGCCTCGCCCGCCTGGTCCTTCCACGAATCCAGGGAGCTCTTCTCCCGCTCTGACGCGAGACAATTGGACCGTCCGATAGTTGACCGAGGGAGCGCTTACTTAGGGCCAAACTTGCTCTGGTACGAGGGGAAGGCATTTGCCCGGAGAACAGGAGTCTAGAATGACGCAGTTAGCGATCAGAGCGCTGTGTTGACCGCACCTCCACAGCCGTGCGCAGTCGGGCGGCGAAGCGCAAAACCGCTCCAAAGAACAATTGCGACGTACAGGGAAAGGCATCTTGGGTACTGTGGCGTGAATGAGCGAGCTGGTGCTTCAATGGCTGCGAATGCGTCGGTGGATTGAACGTGGTTTGATGTTGCGCGAGATTTTGCCGGGCGAAGCCGGAAAGCCGACGTGCTGCCTGACTTCCAAGGCCACACACACACAACCCTTGACCCGCTGGGTACGGGTTCCTTGCAGCGCGGCGGGCGGGCCGCATCCAGCGCTTCAACAACAGAGCTTCTCCAAAACTCAAACAACCCTCACTTCACCAACAACCTCCCCATTCCCACCCCCCAACTATGGAGAAATTCCTCGACGCCCGCTTCGAGCGGGTCGAAAAAGCTCTCACCACCCTCATCGACTCCATCGCCAAATACAACCCCTCCGAAAAACTCGCCGAAGACCTCACCACGGCCGACAAAGAGCTCACCCAAGGCCTCTGCGAGCTCGAGCACCACCAAAACAACAGCGCGCGCATCTCGCAGCTGCGCCAAGAAACCACCGCGCTCGACACCCAGACCAAAGAAATCATCGGCACCCTGTGGTCGATGCGCAAGGAGGTCAAAAACACCACCACAACTACCTACCCTTCCGGCACGCCAAAGTACGAATTCACCACCTCCGACCTCCTCGGCTACGCCCGTCGCATCAGCCGAAACACCCTGCCGCCTCCAGGCGTGACCAACGGCGTCGACTTCGGCGCCAGCCCGCCACCAGCGCAAGACCTACCCGCGATCGAAGAAGCAGGCCCCTCGGGGACGCAGACCCCCAATGCGAGCTTCAACAACGGCGTGGGCACGCCCTCCGCCAACGGCGAGGTGCTCGCGTCTCAAGTAACAATTACTTCCACGGTGGGGGATATGCCGCTGGAGATCAAAGCGGCAGCAAATCCCGGCGACGGAGCTTTGTTCTTCCCGTGGCCCATCGAGGAGGATGTGCGCTTTGGTGGATTAGCAGCATATCAGGCACTCTCTGACAACGGGATTGACCCCAAGGGATACGACCCCGAGGAGGAGGAGAAGCGCAAGCGCGAGGAGGAGCAGGCTAGACTGGAGGAAGAAGAGAGGGCACGGCAGGAGAGAGAGGAGGCTGATCGGCGGATGCGGCAAGAGCGGGAACGTATGGCAAGGGAGCGGGAACGCGATCGCCAGGAGGCCGAGAGGAGAGGGAGCGTGGCCGGGGGGTCTGCAAGGCCGCAGCCCAAACAGCAGTTTGCCTTTTTGGATTTGGATGACGACGATGATGACGAGTAGGTCAGAGATACGGCTACGCTACGCTACGCAGAGGCTGGTTCACAGTTGGAGAGTGTATTTGCGGTGAACGCGCGGGAAAGGAGCATGCATCCAAACTCGTTTATCCATTGGTCCAATACACATGATACCCACAACTCCGTTGCGCCGCCCTCCGCCATCGTGACGGAAGGGTTCCCTAATCTTTCTACGTGAACAATGCAAAGAAATCTTGCATCCTATGCCCACCGAACGAGGTGCTAACAATGATGGTACAACGCCTCTATTCGTACATGTGCGCCAGCCATGATCCAACACGCCACAAACCTCCCTCGCCCAGCCTTCTAATCGATTTTGATGGACTTGTAAATCTTTTGCACGAACCACCAGCTTGTGAAGTAGCCGATCGAGCCTGGAAGTAGTCAGTATCAGATCTCGGAAAATAGGAAGATGTAGCTTACCTGTGAGGATAAAGAAGAGGAACGAGATCAGGATGCTGTATCCAAAGTAGATCACGCTCCCGGTGAAGGTACTCAGCGACAGGTTACCGATCCAGTAAATAACCGAGTAGAGGAAGACGTAGCCGGCGCTCGCTCCGGCGGCAAAGAACGACCTCCACTGCCAGTTATAGTTCTCGGCGCACAGGAGGAAGTAAACCATCAAAATCGTCACCGTGGCGCAGGTCATGATCATGAGGCCGTAGCAGAGGAAGAGGAAGCCGAACATGTAGTAAATCCTGCTGAACCAGATCGAGCTCAAGACGAAGTAGAGTTCGACATAGATGGCACCGAACGGCAGGATTCCAACCATTAACACGCTAGGGATCGGTTTGAGGTATGTCGTCGGCGGCGGGATCTGGCGGGGAATCTGGTTGGTGCGGACCGGAGGCTCGATGGCCGGCGCGCGGAAGCCGAGCCAGGAGCCGGCGAATGACAGAGGAACGGAGATGATGAACCAGATCAAGATGAGAACCAGCATAGTGGTGAAGGGAACCGCTCCCGAGGACTGCTTGGCCCAGAGGAACAGGTCGAGGAGGAAGAAAGTCGCAAAGACGATGCTGGGCACGAGAACCGGGGTCAGAATGATGTTGAGCTTCCACTTCTCACCCTGCATCGACTTGTACACCCGGGATGAGGCATAACCTCCGACGAAGCCGAGAATGGTGTAGAGGAGGATCATGATAGTTCCCAGGGAGCCGCGGCTAGACGGGGAAACGAAGCCGAGCAGGGCAAAGCAGATGGCAAAGCCGGCCATGACGAAAAGCTGGGCACCGCTTCCGAGGAAGATGGACAACAGCAGAGGATGGGAGGGAGTGCGGAACACATCTCCATGCACCAACTTCCACCCAGAATCCTCCTGGACGCCATCCTCCAATGCGGACGTCCCAGACAGATCGTCGAGGTTGATTTGGTCCAGGCGGTTGTACCGCGCAATGTCCTTCTTCAAGGCGCGGACGAGTACCGACATGACCGTCAAGACCAAGAAGACGACAATAATGGCAGAGCTGATGAGCGAAAACCAGTGAATGCTGGGGTTGTAGACGTTGCCGTACTTGTCCGCTCTCGTCGCCCATGGTGTTGCCGAGGGGGTCCAGTATACACTATATGAGAACCGCACCTTGGTGTCACTGGTTTGGTCGAGAATCTGAAGCGGCAGCTCGCGGTCACAATCGCCCTCGGTCACTACTCCGCTGTACTTCCGGGAGTAGGGCGTGACGAGCGCACCCACTACGCGGAGCTCGTTCGGGTCGCCACCCACCTCGTGGTAATCGATCCAGATATCGTAGTGGTTGTTGAAGGAAGGCCTGTTGTCGACGGGGTCCACGTACCCCATGTAGAAGCCCGGAGTGTAGTAGTCCTTGCCAGTGAAAGGATCAGTAGCCCTCTGACCCGCCGGAAGCCCATCCACCAGCCAGTCGAGACTTAAGCCCATCTTGATCCCCTTATTGACGAAACTAGACACTTGCTTGTTGTAGGTGACCTCGCACAGCGCCTTGCACGACTCGTTGTGCTTCATCTTGAGCTCAAACGGCGAAGTCTTTATCCTGTCTCCGAAGAGAATGCCTCCCAAGCTCTCCCTGACATCCTTCGGGCCGTCTTCCGGCTGGCAGAACTGGAACAGCGGGTGGTAGTAGTCGTACGACACGACTGAGTGCAGCATGGCATCGGGGCCCGCGAGTGGCTTGATTGTGTTGACGTGTAATGGCACAAGCTCGTCCTTCTTATATGACGTGGGCGCGACGCCGGGGATGTAGAAGGCCGATGCGAGCTGCGACGTCGCGAGCAGCGAGGCCAGCATCGCCCTCTGGGGCGTGGAGTTGGGTATCTTCATGGTGAACGCGACGAATCGAGGGTACATCTAGGCTGTGGCCTCGCTGGTCAGTCTGGCAGGAGGAAATGGCGGGTTGCGGGATGACGCACGTCGAAATGAAAGTCGCACTGGAGGTAGCGAACTTTGAGCTTGATGCTCAGGGGCTTCGCAATGCGCCTCGAGTTGACGCAACAAGGTGTCCGTGAAATCCACGCTTGTAAATTGTTTGAACGAACGGATCTCGGGTCATCAACGCTGCAGCGTGGTTGTTTGGTGAGTGGTGAGGCAGTGCATTCGACAAAGCTGTGGTACGCAAGAACAGCTGGCCTTGAGCTGCCAACTGGAATTTCCGACAATGCCTGCCTGTTTGTTCGTATCGCAACTACTGTTCCTCGAAAGTCTGGCTTAGTCACCATATGCACGGACCATATTTCGGCGCACCCTTGTCGCTGACCAGGATTCCGGAAGCATTGAAGACTCCATTGAAAAAAAAATTGGCGGGGCAGAGTTTCCTTCTCCAAGTCAACAATCACGCCGGCCAAAAAAGATGGCAGCAATAGCAACACTCCCAGCATTACTAGATACCCTCACGAAGTCGCTGTCCTCTACTTTGGAAGCGGCGCCCAAATTGGCAACAATCGAAGCCCCCAAAGACGGCATCTCGCTCCTGGACGTCAAGAATGAGCTCCTCCTCTCGTACCTGCAGAACCTGGTCTTCCTGATTCTCCTCAAGTTGCGCCAAACGAAAAATGACGGCGCAAATGGGGCCGTGAACGACCAGACGCTCGACGACCTAGTTGTCAAGAAGCTCGTCGAGTTGAGGCTGTACCTCGAGAAGGGCGCCCGACCACTCGAAGACAAGCTCCGGTACCAGATCGACAAGATGCTCCGCGCAGCCGATGACGCCGAGCGCAGCGCAAAGACTGCCGAAGAAGCTGCCCAGGAAAACGCCGCCGAGTCCGGATCCGAGTCCGGGAGCGAAGATGAGTCGGGCGACGAGGATGCGGGTCAGGGCGGTAAGCTGGATGGGCGCAAGATCCCCGGCCTCCAGCATCGCCCCAACCTGGCGGGCTTCGTCCAAGAGCAGACATTCACTGGCGTCGCAAAGTCAACCGACGCTTCGGGAGTCTACAAGCCGCCAAGAATTGCCGCCACAGCAATGCCCACCACCGAGAGGCGAGAGAAGAAGGAGGCCAAGAAGATGAAGTCGCATACGCTAGACGAGTTCATCGCGGACGAGCTTTCGACTGTCCCAGTCGCCGAGCCCAGTATTGGTACCACCATTCTTGCTGGCGGACGCAAGGTCAAGACGGCAACCGAGCGGCGTGTCGAGGAGGAGAGGCGAGACTACGAGGAGGGCAACTTTGTCCGTCTGCCCAAGGAGAGCAAGAAGGATCGCGCGAAGCGGGCCAAGGGAGAGGGAAGTTCCAAGCGCATGCAATTCGGCGGCGAGGAATGGAGGGATCTCGGCGAGGGCGTGGACAGGATCCATCGGTTGACCCAGGGCAAGAGCAGGGGAGGAGGAACCAGGGCACTGCTGGAGAAGAGCCGCAAGAGAGATCGCGAAACCACCGATGGCCCCTTGGGAGGAGGTGGCGCCAACGTGGGCGAGAGATACGAAAAGCGCCTCAAAATCGTCGAGACGGGCCGTGGTACCAGAGGCAGAGGCCGGTAGTGGTCCTCGCAACAATAGCACAATACTACTGCGTTTCCAACCATCTAATCTTCATTCTATTTGCATTCCATTCTTTCGTTGTGGTATACGATCAATAGCTGATCCCGGCATCCCTTGGACCCTCGTCCCAGTTGAGCCCAACCCCGTTTCGAATTCTCTCCTCGATATGGACAACCCGTCTCGGCAACACAAATCTGAGGCCAAAGAAGACGAAAAGCGCCCACTTCCAACGGAACGGGTTGAAGCAAATGCAAAACACAAACCGCCACACCAGCTCCAGGTATGTGAAGAAATCGAACGCCCCAATCGGCGAAGCAGACTTCAAAAGTCGCGTCATGTCCACCCACCGCTTCATCCAGAACGGACTTGGCCTCGTTAGGGGATCTACGAGAAACATCAGCAAAATCCGCGTATAGATCCCGATATGCCAGTTCCCCACCGTCCCAATGGCCCCCTTATACGTGCAATTGATGCACGAGATGGACGGATGCTCGGGCGGAAATGTCCCCAGATAGTAATTCGGCGGCGCGTACGGCTTCTTGAAGCACGACCCCGGCAGGAAGTCCAACTCCGGCCGCTCAAACCCCGTCGCCATAACAATCATATCCCCGCGTATCACCTCCTTCTCCCCGGGCCCTCCAGCGGGCACCCCCTTCGCCCTGCGATTCACCAGCACCCCGTCCTCCACACACCGCTCAATATCACACCTCAACCACTCCGCCTTCCCGCTCCTCAACTTCTCCATCACATCCGAATTCACCATCGGCGTATCCGTAAACAGCCCCTTCTCCGCCGGCGGCGCCAAACCCTGCAAGTCCCGATAAAACAGCTTCCGTAGCAACATCTCGGGTATCCAGCTCAGAAACGTCTCCTGCTCAAACACATTTAGCGACAGCAGCACATCCCACACCGGATTCCGCGGGATGATCCACTTGTCGCTCCACGCAAGGATGTACACCTTTGCTGCGCCCTCATCCGCCGCGAACTCCAGCGCCTCCACCGCGCTGGCGCCGCCGCCGACGATGATCATGGTCTTGTCGCGCGCGGATGTCCCAGTCAGGTTGGACGAGTGGTGGATTGAGCCGGAAAAGGACGCCATGCCGGGGAGGCGCGGGGTTTTCGGCGCGCCGCAGGTGCCGATGGCGGAGATGACGCCGTCGAAGCGCCCGTGGCACGGGTCATTGATGATCCAGCGGCCGTGCGGGTCTTGGTAGAGGTTTGTCACGCGGGTGTTGAACTTGGTGCGCGTGGAGAGGCCGTAGCGGTGCCAGAGCTGGCGGACTTGGCTGATGATTTGCTGGCGGTTGCGGTAGCCGCGCGACCATTTTACCGAGGGGTGGAAGCGGTACATGAGGCTGTGGATTTGGAGGCCGGAGGTGTTGTTGACTTTCTGTGTGGGGGGTTAGGGGGGGTTGTGGTTAAGGGGAGTGGGGGGGACGCACGCTCCAGATGCCGCCGACATTATCTTCGATCCGGCTTCAAAGATCATCACGTCGAAGCCATGGCCAATGCAATGCGCGGCGCTCGTGACGCCTGTGATGCCAGCGCCGATGACGGCGACTCGGGGACGGTCGAGTGGGTTTTGGGGGTGGGCGGGTTTGGCGAGAGGATCTTGTCCAGAAGCCATTGGATGAGCTGGAAGGTGAACAGCAGGGGGTGCAGGATCGGGTTGTACATCTCGGAGCGGAATGTCATGTTTGCGACTGTGCGGGAGGAATATCTCCTCTGTGATGTTGGCGATTTTTCATTTCACTTGGTGAATTTCACGGTGGAAGGGATTCAAGAAGGGATACGCCCTCGTTGCTGCCAAGAGCAGGTTGAGAGTCGTGGGGTTGACGTCATAGGGGTCACAGTGGATCGCGACTTTTGCATGTGAATCTCCACAATCGGTGTGCCGTCAGGATTGGGTAAACTGCATGGGAGTTGAAAAAATGGGATGACATTGAATGAGACATTGCAAGACATCTACAAAATGGCCAGGGAAGGCGTTTCTCCAAATTGAATGTTAGGTGGGAGAACGCGTGGGATGTTGGGTTCCAGCCAATCACAATATGCACCCTGGCAGTTCAGAAAGCATAATACAACGCGTTTGGGGGTCACGGACGATTTCCAGACTTCCAGGCTCACGGCCATTTGATCATGATTTCCATGAAGTCGAATAGAGTTACATAGACTGTATCAACTGGAGTTGTGCCCTGACCTTGCTTGAGAAATGGCAACGTCTGGTTGGCTCTTGAGATACCTCTAGAGCGGCTCGCGAAGACGCTAGCTCTGCACGGCTCTGGATGGTGCGCTTAATGACACCAGCGGGCATCTAACGCTGCTAATTATAAATAAAAGAAGTTAGGTAGCTTATGCTCTGCGCTAAGGGATCTACGTTTGGTGAAATTCACACCCGACTTCAGATGATTAAACAAACGTACCAGCGACGATCATGTTTCGCCAAGCCAGCCAAGTTTGGGGTCGTTTGGGGTCCACGTTTCGCGTGGGTGTCAGGGCATTCAGCCCCATTGGCCGGCTCGGGATCAATACATTCTCACTGCAGGGTCGTCAGAATCAATGATTGGACTCACGATGCGTCCAGCCCGTCTTGATTACTCAGGTTCAAGGTCTCTAGGTAGGTAGGGAGGTAAGTCGTGCAGCAATTCTACTACACGAGATTGGTTGCACAGGCCGCCGAGGAAGAAGTCGCTGCTAGACATTGCTAGCGCGTGGGGTCTGCAAGCCAAGAGGGTGCGGTTGACTGGAGATAAGAAGGCCAGGACGTGCCATGTCTTTTGGAAGAGTTCAGGCACCCGACTATTATTACATTTATTCTCATTGCCTGACCCCGGCTCTCTGCTCTTGTTGCTTTTGCTCGAGCATAAAAAGCCCGGGTGGACACTGGGTGACGCCTGTGCGGCAACGTGAAACACCTAGTGCATCGGACCGGCGGTCTCAAAGTCCTGTGCCCCTGCACACATCGACTGATCGAACTTTCTTTTCCAGCAAAAACATTCCAACATTCCCCTCCAACATCATTTCTAGACCTTTAATTCAATCACATTTCCCACCGTGTGTCGCCAGAAGAGTTGACCACTTTGCATTGCCATTCGCCTCATCCCTGCGTACCCTGCAACACCTTCCCGCGTACCCTACAGCCATGATGAACGCCCTGAAATCACCAAAATACCACGACCTCCGCGATCGGGAGGCACACCCCGCCGAGTCCCCCGAGGAAAATAACTCCTTGATGACGGACCACGATGGCGAGGTCGAAAAGGCATGGAGCGACGACACAGCGCGCGACCACCCGGCGATGGTCAGCCTGCGGAAATCAAGGCGGCAGAAAATCAAGAGCGCCGTCATGTCGTTCCGGTCCATCCTGGACACGGTCTTGCTGCTGGTGATATTGGCACTCGTGGTGGACCGGCGATGGGGCGCATCGACGCGGCTGGAATTCGCGGGTGATCTGACGGGCTTTGCGCCGCGGTTCTCGCAGCAGATCAAGAAGTTCGCGCCAGACCATGACTTTGTGCCGGAAAATGCGACAGACTTCTTTTCGACCAGAACGCTGAGGAAGTGGCTTGGGACTGTCCCGGGTGAGTTGCCCCCGAGAATTTGTCGAGTTGTGTCTGAACCGTGACGGCGACTAACATGATTCCTCGGCAGTCGGACTGGGCTACCTGCGGATCAACAACACAAAAGACTACGACAACCTCCCCACGCCGCTGGAGGGCTATCCTGACTACACCTTCACGACGTCCATGACGCACCAGCTACACTGCCTGCACGCGATCGCGGGAGTAGTAGCGGCGCTGTCGCTCAACAACACTTCACTGCTGCCCGACGCCGAGAAGCCATGGCACGTCGCCCACTGCATCGACTATATTCGCCAGAGCATCATGTGCTGCGGCGATGTGGCGCTCGAGGGCCAGCAGACCACCTTCCCCGAGGGGCTTCTGGGGAGCGATGGCTGGGATGCGAAGCACGTGTGCAAGGACTATGGCCAGGTGATTTCGTGGATGAACGAGAAGCGGACAAACGACGAGGTCTGGATATGATCAGCTCGCGTCCCACCCTCTCCGTACGGCCCCATAGTAATACCAGCGAACTGTTTTGTCTACGACCCAGTATGTACAGCACTTGAGCATGCGTTTCCAGTCTGGCGATATTTACAACTCCCGCACCTTTGATACCTGTTCTCTCTCTCACCCCCTTTTCACGCGCGGTAGGTAGTCGCTCAAGCCCTGAACCGAGTGGCAGCCTCCACCGCAACCTCCCAAAAGTTCCTCGGCGTCGTCTTGGTCCCAGTGCAAGTGCCGAATCCCGTCTGGCATCCGGCATTCACATCACAATGGTCCTTGGAGTTACCGCAGTACCCGCTAGAATTCAAACACGTCAGCAAGTCTCCTCTCTGTACTCCCCTTTCCCCTCCTGTCTTTTGCCTGTCTCCCCGTCCCCTTTCCCTCCTCCGCCCTCCCCCTCCCCCTCGAAAAGCCCCCAAAGGCCCAAAAAAGGAAAGTACTCACGAAGCACTACAACACCCCACCGTCGCATTCGCCGAACACCGATACCCCTGCTTTCCCGCGCCCACACTCCCACAAGTGCCATCAATGGTAATCGACACGCCCGACCGCGGCGCATGGCACGCGCTGCTCGAGTTCGAGTACCGGCTCTGGCAGCCTGCCGTGGTCAGGCAGAACTGGTCGTTGGTTCCGCAGTAGCCGTAGCTCGAGCAGCACGCGGTTTCGCCGGGGCAGGTGTTTCCTGCGTTGGCGCCCGCGAGGAGGAGGCCGCATGTTCCGTTTGGGGGGGCGACGGCGCGGGTGAGCAGGAGGGGGTCAGGGGCGGAGGGGAGGGCGGTGGCGAGGAGGGGGAGGAGGAGGAGGGTGGTTAGGGGGAGCATTTTGTTGGTGGTCGTGGTGGTGAGAGGTAAGATGGGATAGTAGGTAGGACGGAGAAGAGAGAAAACAGAGAATCCTAAAAGACAGACAGCCGCGATTTTTATCTCTTTCTCTCATCCCGGATCGTGGTCTGCGGGAAGGGGGTGCGGTACGCTTCTTATAACCACCAGTCCAGACTCAGCCTGCAAGGCACGACGCAGAATCTCTCCGAGCCTTTGCGCCCTTCATCTCGCTCCCCGTGCTGGGAAGGAAAGGGGAAAATCTCGTCCAGGGGAAAAAAAGAAGGCCAAGCCCTACCCCTAATTGCAGCCGGTCACAGTGATTTGCTGACGCGTGCTCGCCAGCCCCAAGACGGCATATGAAGGCACCACTAGACAAGCTCTCCAAGACAAAGCATGGCTAATGCCAAGTTTGGCTCCCTTATTTAGCCACGAGCTTGTCTGTCTCCCTGGGCGTCCCACCACCAGAAATGCTTGGTGGTGAGCGATGCGGATCGAGCAGACAATTTGCTGGATAGCCCCCTATAGCCAGAGAAATTTCCCCACACAGAATTATAGCGACTGTGGGATATATCCTCCCGAATGCCATTCCCGTGCATACGAGAGATATAGACTCCATGTGCGGGGAGCAGCGGGACATTACGGCCATCCCTGTATTTTAGCCGCAAACGGGAGCGGCCCAGAGAGTGTGCCGATCAGTTGGTACGCTTAAAAGGAGGGGAGTCCGAAAAAAGCATCGATTATCGTACGTGCAACGTTGGCGAGGGGCGTCCTGCAGGTGCCAGCGGCGCCCTTCATATATCTGCGTCCAGAGCGAGCTGCACGGTTACGTCGACTGATGAGATTCTCCGACAGATATAAACTCGCCAATTTGGCAGATTCTGGCCAGGGAGCGTTGTGTCTCTGTGCGACAACTCAATGCAATCGGATTGCTGAGTCGGATGTCGGCAGTGCGTTCCTGGTCTTCGATCGCGGCTGTACTGAAATCGGGAGTAATCCCGGACAGGTCATATGGCGACCATGCCCCGTTGCTGGAAAAAGTCTGAAGACGCGTAGATCTAATATTCTTCTATAACCATGGATGTACGTACCCCTGAGGAGGAACAGAAAGATGGGGCTCAACACACAACTCCATTGGCCCAGTATGCATTTTGCAAAGGAAATCTATCCCAGATATTTTACTCATCCCGGTGCTTCGTCATCAAGCGCAGGCGCACCTATTGCGCCGCGAGATGATCCATTTTCTGGGTATTCGAACGAAACAATCGACACCGGAAACGATCACATCGCAATGGCAACCGTATCCTTGAACATCTTCCGCGTCTGTATCCACATCCACGTCAGCTTTTTGATGGGGAACTCCTCCCATTCCTGTGGGATCGCTGGCAGGCATAACCAAACCCGGAACAATGGAAAGAAACCACATACCGTAAACATCACCGACAACACCAAACACACCGCAGCCCCCACATAAACTGGCACAAACACCTTCCCCAGCGCCCTCACAATCGCATCCGTCGCCTTGGCCCTAACCTCCTCCCCCAAAGAACTCAGGTAATGCCCGCTCGTCCCCGCCAGCGCAAACTGCAGCTGCTCGCGCGTCGCATCAGGAAGTACCGCACTCAAGTTGGTAACCGCGTCGTTGATGAACACCGCTCCAGCGATGGCCAGTCCGAAGGCGATGCCCCCTAGCTGGGCGAGCATCATGAAAGAGATGGCGTAGGCCATTTCGGCTGGGGGGACGACCGATTGGATTACGGCGTAGCCGGCTTGGATGAAGCAGCCTGTTCCGAGGCCGACGAGGACTTCGTAGCCGTAGATTTGGGCTTCGGGGGTGGTGGAGGTGATTTGTGCTTCAGGTAGGGGGGGCTAGTCAGATGCGACTGGTACCTAGGTAGGTGGGGGATGGGGGGAAACATACAGAGTAACACACCGCCGATGAGGGCGAGGGCGCTGCCGAAGATATACCACGGCTGAAAGTAACTCCAACGGGACATAAAATGGCCGCTGGCGAGGATGGCGGCGCTGAGGATGAAGATGAGTGGGAGAAGACGCACTGCGGCCGTGATGGCGCTGTCGCCGCGTGAGAACTGGAAATAAAGGGGCACGTAGTAGATGGGGATGGATCCAGCTGTGTTGACGGCGGCAGCGCAGCAGAAGAGCAACATGGCGTTCCAGTTGCTGAGGAATTGGGTAGGGAAGATGCGCGTCGTTGCCGTGGTGAAGATGGTGAAGGTCTGTTGGATCCCAAAGACGATAAACAGCACAAACGAGACGACAAACAGGGTGATGATCTGCGGGCTGTTCCAGGCGTAGAGAGCGCCGCCGAGGTTGATGGCCATTACAATCGTGGCGATGGCGCCGATGCTGAGGGCGCTGCCGACAATGTCAAACTCGCGAACGAGGATCTTGGATGCGGTGCCAGCTCTCGGCTTGAACGAGGGGATCCAGAGGAGGTAGACCGGTGCAAACAACCCGCCAACGACGAGGTTGATGTAGAATGCCCACCGCCACGTTGCCGGGGACTCGACGAAGGCACCGCCAACAACAGGCCCTAGGACTGTCCCGATACCCCAGACAAGACCAACAAAGCTCAAATAACCCGGGCGCTCGCGATCCGAAGTGTTCACGGAAAGCAGCGTCATGACACCGAGATACATCCCGTTGCCGCCCATGCCAGCCAGCACGCGACCGATGATCAGGGCGTCCATGTTGGGCGCTGCACCGCAGAGCGCGCTCCCGATTTCAAAGAGGACCATCGAGGCGATATAGAGCCACTTGGCGTCAAAAGCGCCATACAGCCTGCCGAATGGGAGGACAACGGCCGATCCACCGAGAAGAAACCTAGCACCGGACACGGTCAGACTTTTGGGTACCATCGGCATCGCTTGAGTTTGCAACGTACCCAACAGACAGCCACGGCAGCTTGAACACATCTCCGAAGGCATTGACAGCAGCGGGCGAGATGTCGGCAACTACCGTGTTGTCGAGTGAGTACAGGAAGATGCTCGACAAAATGGCGATGACAACCAGAGCCCACTAGATTCAAGAACGTTAGCCAAGATTCTCACAACCCCTGAGTCCAAGCCTCTAGTGCTCACCAAGGCCCCGTGAATATCTCTTGGTGGCTGCTCAGCCTCTGCACCCTTTGCTGTCGTTATCCGTTTCGGCCAGGGTGTTTGCCTCAACTTTCGATGCCGAGTTGTAGTCTGCTGTCTTCTCAGCAGGCGCCTCGGTGGCGACAGCGTCCCGCTGCTCGGAAGGCATATTTTCGGCCGTCCTTAGGGAGTTTTCAGATCCAAAAGGCAAATGTGAGAATGAGGATGTGATGCTAAGTTCACTCTCCGATGGCGATGAATGCTTCCGAACTTCCATGGCCCCCAAAGGACGCCATGGTTCGCGTTTTTATCGGCGTGGACTCGCTGGGGCATGGGGTGTTGACTGCACCGAGAGTTACAAATCCGCATTCAAACACCACTGCTTAGAAGGTAGGTATACTAGCCACATGCTTATCAGATCCGGCAGATACCTAAAGTAGAAACAATGTGTGTTTCGCCTAGTCTTGATCTACAAGACAGTGGGTAACCATGGGTGAAGGATCCCGCTCAGAATCCAAGGGTCGTAAAGACATGCTCTTGGCACGGCTGCGAGGTATTTCTCCTTTGGCTGGGGCTTTCGTATTGCCGTACCGTACTGTATTGTTACCACAAGTCAGCACCGGGAACCTAGTCTCGCAGATACGGGCAGATATGATTGACAATCCATTTGGACTGTCCCTGCTGTGGGGATTGGAGAGCCAACAGGATCGTAGCCCCCAAGGCGACATCTAAACCTAAACCCAAAATGGGGGTCCGAGTAAATTGCCTGTTTGGGAAGACTGCATCTCAGTGACTGGCTGACCGAACTTCAGTGCTCGGGGACTGCCCGATTAGGAATTCATTACAAAAGTCTGTTTATTTTCCCCTGTCGTCGATGGCAAACCAAAGCTACTTGGGCTCAGACATGAATGACAGCACCAATCGCATTTTTGACCGTTCCACTTTGCTAAGTGCTGTTTCGGTCGCCGCCGGATGGAGGAAGACGCCACGAAAGGTGACTGCAGGGGGGCTATGAAAAGACACTAGGAGTGGATTAAAGAACACACCAAATATTACGATGTATAAAATATATTTCAGATATGCTCTCGTATTTCATACTGCCTTGGCTGCGACATGGATTATCCAACTGGAGTAAAGAAACTGCTTGATCATCCAACAGATAATGACTGCAACACTGAATGCAGGGCGTTATCAAGGTCGGTTGATGCCTTTGTGAGTCTGTCTTTAAGAGATTTCACCTTGGACTTCCGAGCCTGGTTGGCAGCAACGTCTATGGTGTCCTGCAATCGTAAGAGCAGTTGCCTAAAGTTTCTGATCTGAAGTCGAAGGAGGACGCGTATCATGTGGATTTGCTCCTCGTCTGAGTATTGGTTTCGGAATTCCTGAGAAAATAGGATAGGATTGCATGCGGCTCTGCTGGCAGCTTGTCCTGTGCTGTCAAAGAGCTGGGCAGCTACTGGAGCTGAGGTAGCCGATACAGCGGATTGGTGAGACCAGGGAGACCCGACGCTCGAACCATCGGTTGGTGGCTCAGGAATAGCGTTGGGTGCAGGGACTTTAAGGCGTTTGTAGAGGCATTCGAACATCTCCGTCAACCGGTCGCAGAGCACCGTGGTAACCGTGGCCTGCCCTAAACAGCTTGAGCAGTCGAGAGGCCTACAACACTGAAAAATAATCCATTTCTGTAGTTGGAGGACCTGATCCATGGCCAACGTGGTGATCTTGAATGCATCCTCATCTAGGTGTTGCATGACGCCGAGGAGATCGCCGAGACAGCTGCACCCTGCGACGTTGCTTTGCCCACTGCGCTGTGGGGTTTGGAGATCCGGTATCCTCTGGGAGCGGTTGAAAGAGAACGGCGTGGCGTCCAACGAGAAGTTACTCGATGCACTGGGTCCTGCGATGGGAGGCTGTGTATGCTCAGGCTGCTGGATAAGGGAGTTCCCAGGCGGGGCAAGCATGGTTTGTCGATAGTCATCACCTTCAGAGCTGAATAGGGGAAGGCCATAACTGTCTTGGACGCCGAGAGGAGCACCTCCTTGGTCGAGCTCCTCGATTCCTACGTCGAGTTCCATGCCCACTACATCGATGAGCCATGCCACCCGAGGTTGAGAGTGATTTTTGGAGTTGGACTTACGGTCGAAAAAGAGAGCATCCGGCAGCTCACCGCGCGGGGTTACCGATGCAAGTGTCGGCTGCCCTGGGTCGGTTGGCGCCAGCGACTGGGCGGTGAGTGATACGGGATCTGCTTGACCCACTCCACTGCCTGTAGGGCTGGGAGGGCTGTCCCCGGTGCCGGGCCCTGTGTCGGGCCGTGAGGGTCTTGGTGAGCTCGGCGCATTTGCGGTCTGGGAGGAGCTACTCGACGGGAAGACACAATCGATCGATCTCGACCGACATCGATCGCATCTCTCCTGCGTGCTTCCGGTGCAGCGAAGCTACAAAGCGAGTTAGCACTGTGGTGGGCCAGGTCGGAAACTTCCTAGAACGTCGGGTGACATGCTCGCGTACCTTCTTAGCCTGGCACGCCAGACAGGCGACACGGCGGAGCGAACGCACACGCTCGCCGGGGCGCGTGTGGGCCGCGATCCGCTGTGCAACCTGCTCCATCCCGCCCGCCGCCGTCTCCTTTTGTTTTCCGGAGCCCTGCCCCGCGCTGCGCAGTGTGATGAACATGGCTAGTGTTTTGCGATGACGAGAAGGATGCCCGGACCTTGTTGTTTGTGAGCGCCCGCTGTTCTTTGGAGAGGGGTTCAGTGCCAGTGAGGGTCTAGGGAAAGGCCGATAGAGGAATCTGCAGGCACCATCGGGCAGGCGCAAAAGACCCACATTCGCCCACTGCGCAATCGGGACTACAAAGTCCTTCTTCGCAACCAATTATGTTTTGAATCACGATTATCGCGGAACATGGATTCCAATCAATCCCGCGGCGCGAAGCATTTCCAAGCGCGAAGATGCTGCTGCGGCTTGGCGGCACAAGCGCCTGTTGGTATGGTACCATTGAAAGACCGTTTATGTCAGCCATCGAAAAGCAGGTGTAAATTACACGCGCTGTGTAATATCGTTTCTCTGCAAATTCTCTACCGGTTTCGGCCACCCAAAGGTGTGCGATTAAACAAACGTCAAATCAACACCCCACCCTCGCTCGCACCATTAGCGCCGACTGTTTATTTCCTGAAAATGTTCCACTTCTTCGCCACTCATTTATTTCTACTACCTGTATACTGACTTAGGGCGTTTGTTCAGGCCGACCCTGTCGTTCTTTTTGGGCTCTGTGTGTAATATTACTGTAGCCGTTTATGTATATAGCGATGCGTTCTCTGGCACGTGCCACCGTCAAAAAGGAGCTGCGCCGCGCGGTTCTTTAAACCGTGCTTCTTTCATCAATTATCGATCCGACGATTTTCACCACGAAGACCTCCTATTAAAAGCCCAGTAACATTCTGGCCCTTCGATTGAAGGAAGATGACCTGATCCACAGTCGCGTTTCCTTTATTGTTCTATGTTAGGCTCCGTTCCATGCTAGGTACCATTACATACTAGATTTTGTTCTATACTAGGTATGTATCTGTTTTTCTACGTTAGTTGCATTTGTGTCCCTCTGATTGGAGGACTAGTAGTCTGGGAGTCGGCCTTTCAGGCTGATAATAACGTTCTGTGGGTGTGGTTCTCTTTGTGGTTTCTTCCCTGTTACGCTATCGCACTAGTTCATTATATAAGGCACTGCCTTTCGGATCCTCTTGTTTCCAGCATTGATATTCGCTATAACACCCTTATTTACAGTAGCACTGCCCTGTAATTTAGGCCTTCGTTTGATTCCTACAGTGCTGTAAGCACTGTAGTATGGCTTGGACTAGTATGCACTTCTTCCTTAAAGTATTACGACCTGTACCCGATACAGGCCTTGAAAGGACTGGCGCGGGTTAAGACAGAACGTATAGCAGGACGCTAACAGGTAAGGGCGTTCCGAAGACGGCTTGTTAAGCTAGCACTCTTAGATGGGGGTTCAATGTCACTGTAGGTTGTTGTCACTATAATGCATAAAGGTAAGTCTAAACAGTAGGATATAAATGAATTATTAAATACTAGTGTGAGGAACTAGGAGTCCCTTACGGTGGTTATGGGCATAACTATAGCTATCTATACTAACTAATTAAGAGGTACTTTGTACCTTGCTCTATTTGCTCTCTAGCTTAGCGGTAGAGCAGATAGAGCAACTTGCTCTGTCTGCTCTCCTACTCTGTGATAGAGTAGCTAGAGCAACAGAGCACTTTCTAATTGGTTATAGGGGCTTCGGGTCTTTGCACTTCTGGCCCAGTGTACAGTACCGTGCATACTGTCTTCCTGCACTGCTCAGTCTGCGGGGGATTTGTCAGGCCGTGCTGGCCTAAGTAACGGCCTGTAAGGTCGTCACACAAAGACTACAGGCCTGTACTACAGCTATGTAGGTTCCTTAAGTGTAATAAAGTTATCTTCTATTAATCAGAGGGTTAGAATGTCACTAGGCTTTAAATGAAAAGTATTTATAATAAAGTTATTAATTTTTAATTAAAGGTTATATAGTTCTTTAAACCGTGTGGCGCGGCCCCCTTTTTATAGATAGCGCGCGTTAAGAAAAGCATTACTATGTATAAAATCGGTTATAGTAATATTATAAAAACGAAACTGGAAGACTGGAATCACTTTAAATAAGCGCTTTAAGCTAATATAAAAGTTTATACTTTATTTTATAGCTTAAATACCCTTAGCTATATTAAACTTTAAATTAAGGCTTACATAAATTTTAACCCTCTAGACTTCCAGCTTAGAAATTGTAACAACCTTACAGGCTGTTACTTAGGCCGGAGCGGCCCGACGAATCCCCTGCTGGAGTAACAGTGCAGGAGGACGGTGTATACTGTCCAACAGCACTGGGCTAGGGGTGTAAAGACCTGAAGCCCCTACGGCCAATAAGGTGCTGCTCGCAGCATGCCAAGTGCTCGCACCATAAGTAAGGAAAACCTCACAAGCAGAGCGCTTGCTTTATGTAAAGTGCTTGCAGGGCGAGCACTTACAACACCGCAAGCAAGGTACAAAGTACTTCTAGCCAGTTAGTAGAGATAGCTATGGTTATGCCTATAACTACCGTGAGGGACTCTGGTTCCTTACGCTAGTATTTAATTGTTCGTTTGTGTCTTACTGTTCAGACTCACCTCTGTGCATTATAGTGATAACGACCTACAGTGACATTAAACCCCCGTCTAGGAGTGCTAGCTTAATAAGCTGTCTTCAGAATGCCCTTTACTTGTTGGCGTCCTGCCATACGTTCTGTCTTAACCCGCGCCAGTCCTCTCAAGGCCTGTGTCAGGTGCAGGTTGTAATAAAATTCCACATATGGAATAATATTTTATAGCTATAGGGTATGCAGTTGCAGCTACAGAGTATATAATTACTGTTAGAAGCACTGCACTTTAGATTCTGTGGAATTGAAGGGGTTGTAACTGCGTAATTCTATTGCTTGTGTTTTTCCTCTCTGCCTCTGGCTCTAACTGGAAGCTGGAGGCTTCTTTATAGACTATTCTGTAAGATTCAGGCTTCGCCACTCTAGTAGCTGAGGCTCACTAGTGTTCTAGCGGTGCTAGGCGTCCAGTTAACTCCTGTTGGAAAGAAGAGTCTGGAAACTACTAGAACTATAGATTTGTAACTATTACTACAGATGCGCAATTGTAGCCGCGTGGCTTTGCTACACGGCTTGCCATTATTCACAGCTATAAGGAAGGTTCTCTAGCTAAGCTAGAGAGCAGAATAAGTAATACAATCACATAGTTGGAACTCCCTTCAAATCTACAGAATCTAGAGTGCAGTGCTTCTAACAGCTCCGCTGACTAGATGCCTAGGGTCTCTAAACCCCCTTCTGACAATTATATTGCTCCAGGGTACACAATATAATTATAACTAATTAGTTATTATTGCTTTATAATCTGTAGCTCAGTTTATGTTCTATTAACTGCTATAAGGTACGCTTAGTTTATAAGCATATTTCGGCCTGTTTATAATTATAGCTTATAAACTTTCTGACATTGATGGGGTGGTCTGTGCGGGGCCTGTTACTACCTGGCAGGCCCATGATAGCACAGAAGACAAAAAAAGTATCGCTCAAATGCACGGCCCGAGCCTGGTCTTGCGCCGGGTCGCCGGGCCAGCGGACCAGTTTAGGCGCGCCACACCGGAAGGCAGCAGCAGGTTGTGGAGCTCACATCCCGTATACGCGGCTCCCGGGCCCTCTTTTCCAGGTGGGGGGACAAATCATCATTGCCCGTTTCCTCCAGGGCCATGCATCGCCTATGCCAATGCGACCCTGAAAGTGGTTTAGACACGCAGCCTTGCACCTTTTATCACTTCCCTGCTGCGCACGCATCCAAAAGAGGGTTATCGGTCATGAGAATCCCAGAAGGAGCTTCCCCTCCTCATTTCTCCGTAATGACGGTATAAAACGTTATATCCAGCTGCCACTTTTACTGCTTCTTGAGTTCCCTATTAATATTTTACCGTATCAGATCGTGACCACCAGAATGACGTTGACTCCGTGGACATTCACCCCCCTGCCTCCTCTCCCCCCGACCCTCTTCCCCAACACGGCCTTTTACAATGCTACGTCGTCCAACTTAACCTACCAAATCTCGCTCTCCTACCCGTTCGAATGGGGCCCTGACTCCCTCCCTACCACCTCCGTCAGCAACCACACGGCCCAGACAATCTACGTGGTGGACGGCAACGCCTTTGTCACGACGGCCTCGGAATTCCTCAAGCGCCGCAAACCCGTCGATTCCTCCCAGCCCGACGCCCTCGTCGTCGGCATCGGCTACCCCCTCACCGACAGCGTCTACGCCCGCACCCAACGCTCCATCGACTTTGGCGCCCCCATCGCCGGCGTCCCTCTCGTCCCCCACGGCGCAGATGACTTTCTCAACTTTATCGACGGGCATCTCCGCCCCTGGTTGCATCGCTCCCTGTTCCCCGGCGTGACCTTTTCCCGGGACGCCCTCTACGGGCATTCCAGCGGGGGCCTGTTTGTCACCTGGGCGCTAACGCACCGGCCGCAGGCCTTTGACACGTGGATTGCCGTGAGTCCGTCGTTATCGTTGCGGAATGCGACGACGGTGCTGGGCGAGGTTACGGCGCAGTTTGGCGACAGGATGGGGGTGAAAGGGCAGGTGCAGTGGGCGCAGAATGCAACGAGGCCGGCGGTGTTCATCGGCTACGGCGAGGAGGAGGATTGGCCGGTGAGGAGGAGGACGCGGCAAACGGAGGCGCAATTTCAGACGAGGAGAACCGTGCTGCAGGGACTTTCGCTGGGGCGGATGGCCCATGAATTGTTTGATCGGTTGGTCGGAAGCGGGAGCATGAGAGATGTGGTGTTGAAGGGATACGAGGGGCAGGAACACGCGGCTGCGGGGGGGAGTGCGCTGATGGATGGGATTGCATACTTTTTGGACTGGTAATTTAATTTGGGGATTGTGTGTTTTTCTCCAGTCGGCGCATTTCACTGCTCCGGCTGGAAAACCTTGCGAACTAATCTTATCAAAGAGCCAACGCCCTGTGGCCGTCTCCTCTAGCTAATTCTGAAACAAAACGTGTCAGAAAGCAGGGGGTTCAGAGGCCCTGGGCCTCTAGTCAACGGAGCTGACTGGATGCCTGGCACTGCCAGAACGCCAGTGAGCCTCAGCCACCGGAGTGACGAAGCCTGAATCCTGCCGAATAGTCTATAAAGAAGCTTCTGGCTTCTAGCCAGAGCCAGAAGAACAGAGTGAACATACACAACAGAATCACACAGTTGCAACCCCTTCAATTTTACCAAATCCAGAGTGCAGTGCTTCTAACAAAACGAAACCCAGTCCCGCTCCCAGCAGACTGGTACCAATTTTTCATGGCTGTTGTTTCCTTAAATTAAGGTTTACATAACTTTTAACCCCTTGGACTTCTAGCCGAGAAATTCCAGAAATGGAATAATATTTTATAGCTATAAGGTACACAGTTACGGCTGCAGGGTACGCAATTATATTACTTTAGGGTACGCAGTATAGTTATAGCCAATTGCTCATTATTGCTTTATAGGCTGTAGCTTAGTATATGTTTAATTAACTGCTATAATGTACGGTGTAGGCTTCGATGTTAAGCTTTAAAGAAGTTTCACCACCCTTGTGGAGAATTTCGTCCGCTCCGAGGCAGGCGCTCTCTGGGCCCTCGTTGCTCCATTTAAACAGCAGTACCATAACCCTCTAAAATCCACTAATAAAGCTAAAACACACTCCAGATAATCCTGAAGAACATGAATTTGCAGATTTTTACGCCCTTAGTGTTTGCAGTTATGTGCCTGCCACTTGACGACGACGATGACGACGATGACGAAGATGTATTAGAAAGAAGGGGGTTTAGGAACCCTAAACCCTGGGCTTCTAGTCAGCGAAGCTGACTGGATGCCTAGCACTGCCAGTACGCTAGTGAGCCTCAGCTACCGGAGTGACGAAGCCTGAATCCTGCAGAATAGTCTATAAAGAAGCCTCTGGCTGGAAGCCAGAGCTAGAGGAACAGAGAGGAAAAACACAAGCAATACAATCACGTAGTTGCAACCCCTACAATTCTACAGAATCAAGAGTGCAGCGCTTCTGACAAGATGATCACGATGATCACGATGACGAAGATGACCACGATGACGATTTCTGACAAAGGGTATCTTAGGAATAACGAACCCGAAAGGCGGCGTGATGGGGGTGGCCGTTAAACGCACACCCACATGCCCTCTCCCTGCCAAGCCGGGTGTAACGCCGGCCTCCTCCCCAGCTGGAGACGCAAGCGACGCCTACTGGCCAACTAAAAAGCGGACGCAAAACTAACGAAAACCCCCCTCATTTCACCCTAAGTGGAACACCCTAAGATGGAAGAGGCAGCCCGCCACGCCAATGCGCAACTGCAAGCCGCCGTGATACAGATAGGCCGCTTGAGGCCGGCTGTCTGAGGTGCGAGTGATGGATCCGTAGGTAGTGTCCCACTATCCCAAGCCATGCAATGGTTTGTTACTATTCACAATTACAAATTCGGGCTCTCTGGCAAATGCTAGAGAGCTGCAAAGAACAAGCAATTGCAGCCATATCAATTCCATCAATTCGAGAGTGCAGTTATATACACCGTGTTTCCTGATAGTTCAACTAAACATGCCTTCATCCAGTTCACCTATGCCATCCTGATACGCAGTGCTTCGACCGCTTTCTTAAAGAGACAGTGTCAGCAGTCTTAAGAAGGGCTAGATATCTTATATATATGCAATTACTACTTAGTTTTATAGATAACTACTTATTTACATTATACCCCTAATGCTAACGTTTATTCCTTCCTTTAATTTAAGCCTTATTAGATATAAAGGAGGCTTTTCTGCATTTTATAACAGTTAAAGCCCCTACTTAATAACTACTTTACCTATCAGTTCTTAGCACTTAGATTCCCACCCCTTATAACTACACCTTAAGAGTTCCGTCCACTGCCTTACTAAACTGTTCTCAAATTATAAGTTATAATTATAAATAAGGCCGAATAAGCCTATAGACTAAGCATACTTTATAGTAGTTGTTAATTTTCTAGCCACTAAGTACCCTGTAGTGTAGTTACGTACCTTAAAACTACCAGCTGAATCTTCTGGAATTCAAAAGGGTTCCACCTCCTGAATCCAGTGGGGCTACTGCCCCACAGAATCAACTAGAACATCACAGTGGCCACGTCAGCTACTTCATTAACAAAACCACTTAGAATAGTTCAGAACAGTACTATTCCATTATTTTATTAGTTAGTTCCACTTTACAGAAGGCTTTAGAATTCTTCTAAAGGTTCCCACAGCCTATAACAGGCTCTCTCCTCTCTTATATTTAATTCTAGATAAGTAAGTAACTCTATTTAATTCAAGTCATTGTATAAAGCACTGCCTTTCGGATCCTCTTATTTCCAGTATTAATATTTACTGTGACACTTTTATTTACAGTGACACTGCCCTGTAATTCAGGCCTTTGTTTACTTCCTACAGTGCTGTAAGCACTGTAGCTAGCTTGGACTAGTACAGCACTTCTTCCTCTAAGCCACAGCGCTGTACTATAACCCTATAGATCCCTAAAGTTTAACAAAGAGTATCTATTAAGGTGGGCCCCTTAACTGTAAACCCCTTTACAGATCCTAGGGCAGATATGTTAAAAGGTTTTAAAAGTAGTTCTTCAAAGGTATTAAGTGTTAAAAAACATAAGTAACGTGTTACAGCTCATACTATTACACTTAGGTATAATAGGTTAACAGGTTACTAGTAAGCGTTACGTAAGTGAGGTGAAAGGTAAGTATTAATTTAAGTTAGGTAATAAGGGGTAATTAAAGGGGTAAGCACTTTTAAAGGGGTAAGGGGGATATAATTATTAATATAAGCCATCGCTTTATAATACATAGTGAACTAGTGCGATGGCATAACAGGGAAGAAACTACAAAGAGAACTACACCTACAGAACGTTATTATCAGCCTAAAAGGCCAACTCCCAAACTACTGGTCCTCCAATCGGAGGGACATAAATGTAACTAACGTAGAAAAACAGATACGTACCTAATATAAAACAAAACCTAATATATAATGGTACCTAGTATAGAACAGAGCCTAGCATGGAATAATAAAGGAAACGCAACCGTGGATCAGGTTATCTTCCTTCGATCGAAGGGCCAGAATGTCACTGGGCTTTTAATAGGAGGTCTTCGTGGTGAAAATCGTCGGATCCATTATTGATTAAAAGAAGCATGGTTTAAAGAACCACGCGGCGCGGCCCCTTTTTAACGGTGGCACGTGCCAGAGAACGCATCGCTATGTACATAAACGGCTACAGTAATATTACGCACAGAGCTTAAAAAGAACAACAGGGTTGGCCTAAACAAACACCCCAAGTTATTATTAATTGAAAGAAACACAGTTCAAAGAACCGTGCGGCGCGGCTCCTTTTTAACAGTAGCACACGCCAGAGAACGCATCGCTATGTACATAAACAGCTACAGTAATATTACACACAGAGCTTAAAAAGAATAACAGAGTCGGCCTAAACAAACGCTTTAAGTTAATAGGTAAGCTGAACAGTAAAGTGTAATAGAACAGTGTATTATTTACGTAAGGAACTCTAAGTCCTTTACCTATTATAGTTATAATAATAGTATTTATATTAAGCTATTTAAAGATAACTTATACCTGCCTTTATAACTTTTACCTTTATTAATAACAGAGGCTTAGCGCCCCTGTTGCTTTTGGCGCCTCTGTGCACGGAGGCACCGGCAGCCACAGAGGCCACAGTGCATGGGCACAGCCACTGTGCTTTCCGCACTGTAGTTCCTGCTGGTGATTTGTCAGGCCACGCCGACCCATGCGGCGACCCGAGGTCGTCACACTCTTTGACGAAGCTAGAGGGCCATTTTTTAATGAATTTAATATATGAAGTAGATCGCCATGCTTGCCAACCAACGCCACAGTCCATTTTGTAGATCGTATCTTCTTTTTAACAGTAAGCAGAAATCTATTGAGACCGTTGCACCAAGTCGCTTAGATCCTCATTTGAGATCCTCGTATGAAACCATCCTGTAAAAGCTTCAAGAGAAGCTATAGGTGTCATGACCTGCCTTCTGTTTCTACAGTAACCCTTTCACTCGCTGTGGTGATCCAGGAAACTTGGGCGACGGCAGTTTCTTGAGGTCATCTGCCTTTCCCGCGAGCTCCAGCTCGAAACGATAGGTGGGGGAATGGCTACCACACTTGTTAATGTTGTGACACTAATAGCGTTAGCTGGTTTGGGAACACAGAGCGGGAGATTACACCGTTTGGCGGTCAGGTGCTTGGCAGTCATCAGGATTAGGGTTAGAACCTCCGTCCTCCAAGTGGCTGGACATCAAGCCTTTTGTGGTCAGGCAACAACCCAAAAAGGGCACAACCCCGCAGTAACTGCTCGGAGTCGACTTCAGCTGGCAGAAACAATCAATTTCTACGAACACATCCGACCTGATGCTGCCGAGAATTTCATCACCTGCGAAGCACCCTGATTGATCTCTCGGTATCGCTCCCTCTCCCATTGTACTGCATAACGCAAATTCAATAGCCTACTCTGGACCATCGCTATTCCACCTCCGTTCCCGGTAGCCCCCTGCGTTTTACGACGACGACGCATCCGATTTAACGTTATCCCCTCCCCAGCCCCGGCTGTCGCTGGCGCTATCGACAAGTGGCGCGCCAAGAGAAAGAGTTCACCAATACAGGCGGCTCGGTAGCTCCGAGTTCCGCCTCGTGAGGCTGTTTCCACGTCGGCGACGCAAGATGGGGATCAACTGCGAGATCATCCACGAGTCTCTCCTCACGCCCCCGCCGTATTTTGCGGTCTCGTACGCCTGGGGCGACACTGGGGACACGGCCCGATTTGGGTCGAACGCGTCCGCGTGTGCGTGTCGACCAGCCTGTACGGGGCCCTGGAAGCGCAAGAGGAAGAAGAACATGTTGCTCTGGGTCTGTGCATCGACCAGGAGAACCACGATGAGCGGTCAGAGCAGGTGCGGCTCATGACAAAAATTTACGCTCTAGCGCAAGACGTGGCTGTGTGGCTCGGCGGCGAGGCCGATGACAGTTGTCTGGGCCTCCGTTTCCTCGAAGACCTCGCCGATGAGGATGAGTCGCAAGACACAAGCTCGGTGTAAGACTTTTTGTCGTCGGAGCGGCAGCGGGACTTGGTGGCTGTAGCATCGCCATTTGAGAGGGATTATTGGAGCCGACTATGGGTTGTGCAGGAGATTTTCAACGCCAGGGCCGTCCAAGTCTTTTGCGGCAGCTCCAGCCTCTGGTACAGCGCCTTTTCTCGCGCATCCGTCATCTTCCAACAGCACAGGGAACCGCTTAATGCCCTGTTCCCAGCAGGCCGGGGCCGGGGCCGGGGCCAGGCTGCTGCACCGCGCAGCCAGTTCTCTGTCCCCCAGGTGTTGATCCACCAAGGACCTGCGAGCTTCCCCGATTCCGGGCTCTTCCGGGGCTTCCACGAAGACACGGAGGGCAAACCCGATGCCTCGATTCTTCTGGGCGCCCTCTGCTCATGCCGGCGCAAGTTCGCCGCGGACCCCCGTGACAAGGTATTCGGCCTCCTCGGCATCCTCCCGCAATGGATCTGCGACGACTTTCCACCCGACTACAGTCTGTCGGCCAAAGAGATCTACACGGCCGTGGTCGACTACCTGCTGAAGACGACCGCATCCCTCAATGTAATCTGCGAGGCCATCCACTTTCCCCTCTACAGCAGCACCGTGACGTGGAACAGAATGTGGCCCTGTGGGCGCTGAACAAATCTATTCTGAACAAACAATAATTGACTATGGCCTCGAAGGTCCTTGTCCTCCGGGATACAAATCTGGGTCTGATGAGCTATTCTAAATACTGAGGTTCTCCGGGGACCGAAGTCCTCTGCCATTCCATGGCTTCTGAATGATGACCCGTAGGCGCTCACTGGCCTAACCTTCCTGGCCATCGTGGCCTCATTCCGCTCAATTGGCGCAAATCAAGGTTCGCCGGAACCACCGAGATTCGGTGAGCCGTGGTGCCAATCCAGGTGTCAGGGGCATTCAGCGTGTGACAGCGCCCGATCTGCTGGGTTTCGTCTTCTTCCGGGGCATGAATGATGTGGGCGACGGAAAGGGGCTTCTTCGTGCGCAGGTGACGGGCGGTTTGCGGGACGGTGTGTACAGAGCCTGTACTATGATTGTAGCCAGGAACCATCAGCCCTTGCTGATGCCTATCGCGTAGCGAGGCGCCTAGAATGGTTGCGCGAGATTTTTCGTCGTGAAATCGTGAGATGATCCAGGTATTGCGGGGCGTGGGCAGAGACAGTAATGAGTTACATTAGTTCTAGACTCCATAATTGGGCGGGGGAACAAGGTTGTACTGCAGCCTGGCCTGCGCCTCGTAGTTACACAGATGTGCGCCTGTCGCAGCGCCACTCCCCACCTCAAACCTTCTGTACGACCACCCCGGCTCTTGGGATCGCAACATTGCGTTTCCCGTGTCCATGTGGCTCTTCCAAAATCGATCCTTCTCCTCGCCGCTCAGATGCTTCCATGTCGAAAACACCAGACAGCGGTTATTGTATTCCTTGAGGTTGGGAAGACTTGGATGATGTTCGAGGGTCGCAACGCTGAAGGCATAATCGGTGAAGCACCTCGCACAGCTCTTCCTATAATACCGTTGAGGTCAGTGAGTTTTTTTTAAAAAAGAAAAAAAGAAATTAGGTGTGAACATACACGGCGCCCCAGTGGGTGCTCTCTGGACATTGACACCCCACCTCGTGAAACAGCGCACAGTTCAGCTTTTTGCTAACCCTTTGTGGTGCGTCTGGTATCGGGCCCTCTTCGAGCAGCAGTTTGAGGGCGGGGAGTCTGAAGTCGAGCACTTGTTTCTTCTCATCCTCACTCAGGCCTGTTTGGGAGATCTCGGAGGAAAACTTGGACATCTTGGGCTTCAAGAAATAGTATTCCTCGTTCCAGTCGAGATGCTTGCAAATGCCGTCAAGGTCCTGCATCATGGAAGCGCCGATTCCATAAAGGGTGCCGATGGTTGCCAAGCCGTTTTGCAACATCAACGGCATCCAAATGTCCTCCTTTTTCATCATGAGCACCGAGAGCTCGAGATCGAACTTGAAATCGACGTCGCTGAACCCTCGGAGGGTGTCAAAACCGAGTGGCGAACTGAGCGCAAACCGCAACTTGGTAAAATGCTTCGCATTCCCAAGGCCTCCTTTGCTGTTTCTGAAGGCCCTCCGGACGGCGTAGTGGCTGGGCACGCGACACTGCAGGTTCTCACCAAAAGAGCCACGTTCGTCTACTGACCGACACACAATTCGATGGATCAGTGGAACTTCTTCCATTTAATCGGGCACCCAGGTCGATGGTTGAGCGAGGTGATGAGCTTGCCGTTATTGGGATTTGGGAAAATGAACAGCTACCTCGCCGGATGTACGTTGGGTATTGCGGTAGGGAGATGGCGAATCAGGGAGAGATGCGGCCAGGAGGAAAATCGGTTTGTGCTGCAGCGGCCTCTTTGACTCTCAGGTCTGGGTTTTGCCACTTTGTGAGAGTTTCGGTCGAGTCGAAGCATAAGGAGACATGTGACGGTATTTGCGCCTCCCGCTCCCACCTTAAGCACGAGGAGGCCAAGCTCCGCGCAGCACACACGGACAATTTTCGCCAAGGCGTAAGTTGTTGATCTGATCAAGCCCTGATGAAGGACGGTTGCTGATTCCCTCCAGGCTGGCAAGTCTTGGAAGATTGTCGAAACAAAAGACTACATGCTCGCCCGCATGGCGCTTGCCGATCAACTTGTCATGAAGGCAAACACCGCGGTTGGTGCCGAGAAGGCTCTTGAGCACTACATGGGCATGGTGCATCTCTGCCGCAGTGACAATATGGGCGTCCGAGATGCGGTGCCTGGTCTTCTCATCGGGCTCGACCGTGAGCAAGAATGCTATTAGTTCATCCGTTAGTGAGCCACGGTCGACAGGAACTACAACTCGGTAGATATAGCGCTGCCGTACCTTGAACCCCGCAATATAACCGTTTTTGAGGCACTGGGTGCCCTCGACACCAGGGATATGAGCCTCTCTCATCTCGTGTCGCTCAACCTCATCAAATTGCGCCTCATCCTCGACCTCGACGCCCAAGTGTGCGAAATGGGGGGTGGCTCACCCTGCCCCGACCAGTTCCGACCGACCTATCGGCGACCTCGTTCGATCGCGAATCGGCAACATGGTTTTTGATGAGGCTTGCAGGGCTTCCGAAGAGACGCGAAAGGTGTATGAGAAGCTCGTCGACATGGTGAATAAGGCGAACCGTTATTTTTGACCTGCGACCCCTTGGCCACGCGCCGTTCCCGCCAGCCCCATCCCTGTGCGTCTCTACTTGGCTTCATCGAATCATTGAAGATTGAATCGATGATGTTCCCAGACAGCCCCAACGCGGAGGGGTAGAGTACGACTTTGCTTCCCCCCCTCATGGCCATAAGAGACCATGAGGAGGTTGTGAGGGTTTAGGTGGGCGGGGCGGGGTGCTGGCGGGCAGCGGTGGCGGCCTCTTTGTACTTTTGGGCGATGGCCCGGTTTCTATCGCGGCTGTTGGGGGTGGTGGCGGCGGCTGTGGTGGTGGTGGTGACGGGGGTGGACGGTCCCGGCGAAGGCTCACGGGACGAGGTAGGAGAGAGGTTGAAGGGAGAGGAAGGGGCTTCGGATGGAGGCTGGCGAGGTTGGCGAGGCTGGCGAGGCTGGCGACGCGACAGTCTCACCAAAAAGATCTTCCATCGCGGCCTTGCGGACCACGACGGCCACGTAGCCCACGCTAGATAGCGTTACTATCAGCCAATTTTCCCCTTGGAGACGCTTCGAGACAATTTGGGCGGTTGATAGACAGCGGAGATATTGAGAAAGGGAAAGGGAAACTTGTAAAGGGGATAATGGGAGGCTTGGCTTAAGGGAAGTACTCACTTTACCATCTGTGCCGTTCTGGCCGTCCTTGCCGTTCTCACCCTTGGCGCCAACATTGGGTGTGACATTGACGTTAACATCTGACTTCTTCAACGCGGTCACACACAACGTGGCAATCGCTACAACAAGAAGGGCGAGGCTGGTGACGGTAACAGTCACAAACTGGGCCCATGCCCAGTGCTGAGCCTCAAAGGCCATGCGGTCTGAAAAGGTGAGCGCGGAGACGTTGATATGGGCAGGCTATTCGAATATGTTAGGATGGGATAAAAATATACTTCTTGCCATACTCACAAATTCTCCCCCAAGGGCAAAGCGGAGGTTCTGCATGTTGGTCTTTAAACCGTCAGTACGACCAAACACTTCACAGACACGCACACAAAGAAGGGAATCGCTGCGTCTCCATTCTTTTAGGTAATCTTGCGATTTCCTGGGTGACGCACAACTGGGGCAGCCATGGTGGGCAAAGGCGGGGTGACGAAACGCGAGATTGCTGTTTGTAGTCTGCTTTCAAGCCTTGTCAGCAAAGAAAAGATCACAATAGGGACTAAACCATACCGAGAATCGAAGTGAGGCGGCAGCGGGAGGACGAAATCGCAAATCGAAAATCGCAAGGCAAACAGCGGGTGAGCGTGAAGAGAAGAAAGAGAGAAGAGGGACCGCCCAGCAAGTGAGCAGAACACAAAACCTCGATGGGCTGCCCAGTTCGTGGTTCCTTCCTCCATTCCTCTGGCTGGTTTTTTTTTTGCGGGGCGATCGCGCGTTCGACACTGTCGGCTTATTCCAAAGGGAAGGAGCGCTTTGGCTAGTTACGCAACGGCTGGAAGTTGCGCGATGGTGGTGAGGCGAAGAACAAGGACATTTGGGAGCTTCTCCTCGGCAGCATCAAGACCCTAAACCAGGAAGGGCTGCGTATCGGCTTTTGGAGAATCCCGCAGCGCCCGCGCCAGGTCCGCTTCCTGACAAGCAGGTAACCGACAACAACATGGCAAAGCCCAAGGGCACTAGAAAGACATTCCCATTTACATACGGCCCCCTGCAAACAAACACTCGCTCGCCCCCGCCCTTCTCGGTGCTCTTTCCTCGCCTTGAAGCTCTGCTCGAAGGCGCAACTTCGGGATTGATTGCGATACCGTCCCGAATGAACCCCACTTCGTCAGGCTCACATCTGTTGCCAGTGTCTCCCGTCGCTTTCGCTTTTGGGTTGCCAGTCCCAGAGCTCCTGGGGGCAGACGGAACCCCTGATGACCCCTGTCTAAACAGCCCCGAGCGCCAAGCCCCAGCAATGATGGACGAACAGGCAACCATTGCGAATTTCATCAAAACCCAGCTCATCCTTTCCACTGAACTCCATCATCATCAGTCTTCAATCCCAACAGCCAACTACCGACATGTCGCAGCCGAGCCCCGACAGAAAGCGGCAGCGCAGAGACTCCCCGGGGCATTCAGAACCCGACGAGACACGCGCGCCAGATGAGCCCCTCTTTTCAGCGCCAAGCGCGCGCTGGTGCTTGACAACCCCCCACCAGCTTGGGCCGCCCACCTGGGACAGTGACAAGATAAAATGCTTCCTGACAAGCAAAGAGCGGGATGATGTGACATTGATGCGATCTCTCGTCGACGGCAGCAATGTTGAGTTCGCTTCGAGATTCTACCCGCTCATTTTCAACGCCAACTTAAACCCCGGCTCGGAGTTGGCAGCGCTCCGATCGTTGCCTTTCCTCCGGAGGCTGGTGTCGAATGATGCCGGTGCTTTGGATGAATACAGGTGCTGGAGCGATGATCGAAGGAGCCATGATGGCTAGGAAGGTTTCGTATCGAACCTATAACGACCAACGACCCGAAAGGTTACGCTAGTGAGCGTCTACGGATTATCATTTAGAATTCATGGAATGGCAGATAACTTCGGTCCCTGAAGGACCTTAGTATGTAGACAGTATATCAGAACCAGAATGCATCTCAAAGGGCAAGGACCCTTGAGGCTATAGTCAATTATTGTGAGTTCAGGATAGATTTGTTTAGCGCTTACAGGGCTATTGTAACAGGGTGGCCAGGGTGGCCAGGGGCCAGCCCTGAACCAGAGGTTGCGAGGCCAGGCGCAGACCAAGAGGTGCAGCGATTAGGGCAATCGTGCCAGCGGATCCCAAGCCGGAGGCTGGCAGTTCCAGGGCACACCACCGACCGTACGGATACGGCTGTGGAGCAGGAATACCAGTGGCGGTGGGGCTGGATTGCACGGGTCACGGAACGGAGCCGGTTGCGGCAATCGGACCGATACGGCTCACGTTTCCGGCAATGGCGATGGCTACCCGGATCCGGCCACGGAAGGAGGCTCGGGAGCCGACGGAACCCGTAGGCAAGAATAAGCATAAATAGTCCGGTGGCCGCACCTCTGAATAGAGGGAGGCCACGCTTCAATTGATCCTCACACACACACCTACCTTTGCACCTTCTGACTATCTTGTCCCTACGATCCTTCTTCGATTACCCCTATACCTAACGCCTTTGCGTTACACAGAGCAGCTCTCTAACCTTAATACTAACGGCTATGGATCGATTAGATAAAAGAATTATAGCTGTGATACACAAGGTAGCTCTTCTTCGTACGGAGGTCTCTACACTACAAAAGGCTAATGAGGAGCTTAGTAAGCGACGTAGAGCTAAAAAAAAACACGTGTATAGCTTGGAGAATTACTAACTATACAGGAGGCATAGGATTTACTAGATTAGAAGGCTGTGGGTGAGCAGTTTGCTTAGGAAATATGATAAAGTGTTAGTGTAGGGGGCTCTTGTATAAAGATTCAGGGTTATGGTGTGTGTGGTAAGCCTGGCTATAATGTGCGTACTTGTGAGGAGGCTGTAGAATCGTCTGATTAATCTGTTTCTGATTCAGTTATTGTTATTTCCTAGTGTTGTGGTTTTGTAATTGAGGATGGATGTGGTGTTGTACTGGAAAGTGGGACACTTGCTTATCCGGGACACTCGCTTATCAAATACTCTTGAATTCAACGCAGTCAACCAAGAACACAGTAATTGCCGCCGTCAAGTCGTGTTCTATTCAGGGAGCGGTCTTCTCAGCCAAGCGAAGCTCTGGTGCTTGGCCACGCTGCGGTTCCGTGGCGCCAAGGCGCGATTACGTAATTTGACAGGGACATCCGGATAAAAGTGGGTCCGCGAATAAAAGGGGCAAAGCCACAAGACTGGACATGCCCACCCCAGAGACAATCTGCGAATGCGCCAGCACAGAAAGGGGTAGAATTCAGCAAAGCCAACCGAGAGCTATGGCCAGGTCTAGAAAACGCGGGAACCGTGAGATTGTCATGCCGGCAGTTCAACGGGAGAGCAACTGCCCACAGGGCACAGACAGTTCTGATGGGGAGGCCGCATTACCGACATCATGTCGGGCCTTGTGCTATCTGTCGTGTCCTTGACCTGGCCGCATCGATCGAGACCTGCCGTCTAGGTTCAGAGAATGCGCGGAAATAGCAATGATATTGTGGCAAACACTCTCCTTCTTGCGTAATTCCCCCCTTCAATTTGCCGTAAACGTGGGCTCCGGCTGTACCCTTGGGTGATGTTTCCTTGATGGAAGGATCCAAGGTACCGTGAACGCTGCACCTGTAGCCTACCGCTGAGTTTCTACGGCTATCTTGAGGCAGTGGCATTGATCGTACCTTACATTCCGCCATCTGCCTTCGCTGGTGTCACTCAAAGACGACTGTCGAAGCTTGAGGTGTAATCACCAGGAGGGATTAGAACCGCCAGAGAACCACAATGAGGATTTCGGGCAGTTCGAGTAGATGCTCAATCAAGATGGGAAAACCCCACAAAAATAGAATGAGGAAGACTTGCTCGTCAAGCAGTACACCAAGTCCTACCGGGAACGGAAATCCACCAGCCAACAGGGTTACAGGTTGACGTCAAGAAAAGCAGAAATTGAGAGCATATGCTCAAAGGGTCTAGAGCCCCCCTGTCGCCGCGATCTGTGTATCCTCTTGGCGCATGCCGAATCGGTGTCGCACACATGCTGAATCGATCACATGCGTCTATCCGATTCCATGGGGTAAGAACAATGGCGGGATTGCCTTTGACGATGTGCCTATTGTTACTTCTATTAGGGAATAGTCGACATTGGTGTGTGAAAGCAAAAAAAACCCATCTTTCTAGTTGGTGGTAGTAACCGTCAAAGACACTAGCGACGCTGGTGTTGTCGGCAAATGTGACAGACAGGGTGGTGTGGAGGACCGTCGGATGATATTACCACATCCCTTCGTCCCAAACTTTACGTGACGCAAGGCCTTGATTTCCTGATACATGTATCAGCTACCCCCCCCCCCCCCAGAGGAGTCACTGACCTAGAGATTACTCCCCACCATCTCTGATTCTTTGCTCGACCTCGATTATCCCCTCCAAACGCCCAAAGTGGCGGACTTCACAGCTTGCACGATGCATTCATCATTTAACATCGACTTCCTATCCTTCGTGGTTGCATGGACTATGGGAATTTTCTCTCCGAGCCGGCGCCTCGGCGAATCTGACCACAGTGACGTGTCAGCAGCCACGGCTCTCAAAGAAAGGATCGCCATCGACCCAGCCAACATGGAGAAGCCTCCCACGAATTCACCCTCCAGAACCCTCGTGGACAAGATCCCTCAGTATGCTCCTGATGAACTTACCACAGAAACAACGTCCCCAGTGCCAACAGAGTCCTACATTCACATCCCCGACCTCTTCTCCTCCATCATGGCCATCGACGTACGAGTCAACCCGCACTACGCCAAGGTCAAACGCGAAGCCGACGCCCGTATCGCTCGAATGATGATGAAGGACGAGAAATGGGCAGCCAAGAACGCCAAAGTCGACCTCACCTTCCTCGCATCCGCCTGGTGCTATTCGTGTGACGAGAAGACGCTGAACCTATCGATGGATTGGAACCATTGGGTATTTCTGTTTGATGATCGTGGGTACCCCGGCCACTCTTCGGGGCTTCGGCTAACTGTGATGTTGAACAGAGTTCGACGAGGGACATCTCATGACCGATGAGGCGGCAGCAAAAGAAGAGATAGAGAAGATGTGGAACGTTTCACTGAGGGTACGGAGCTCATGGGAGCAGCGGAAGTGCAGTTGCAAAGTGACTTGATTAGGTAGAAAGGGGGGGAGCGAAGCTCCCCGACTAAATACAAAAGAAAGCTCCCTGTGTGTGAGGAGAGCACATGACGAAAGGCTCCTGCGCTCCAGCCTAGCCTGGAGCGGTAAGGCGCCTGCGCGCCTGCGCGCCTGAGCGCCAAGAACTGCCGCTGCAGTTCGACACTCGAACTGTTGGTTGTATTCTTTCTTGTTGGCTTGATACACTATCCAATCGAACTGGTACGTGCGAAAACCATCCGTGGTTAGGTCTGCGGTAGTGACTGGAATGCTGGCTGGGCCAGGCTCGTCGTCACCAACCACAGAGGCCGTACTACCCCTGGCTGTAATAGTAGATTAGCTGGGGGTCTTATGCTTGTGGTATGCAGGGTTCAGAGCCACAGGTTCGTCGAGAAAAGGGGTCACCCCTTGAATCTGGCTCTAGAGGCCTCCGGCTACAGCCTGGGCCTGGAACTACAAGTTCCACGACTCCTAGTCCTCAGCACCAGGCAGAAACACAGCCTTATCGTCAACAGTAGTCATTTTGTTAGATTTACTTGATTAGAGGTAGATTAAACGGGTTGACTTGGAATAGTTCCAGTAGTACAAGTCGAGTGTGTTTCTTGTTGATTGGGTTGGCTGACTAATCGGTGCACGCAAACGATGTGATGAGCGATTGGTGCGTTGAGCGAATGAGACTTTTAATTGTCAGAAACACTGCACACTGAAATCTCTGTAATTGATGGGGTTGCAACTGCTTGATTGAATTGCTTGTTGTGGTTCTGGCTTGCAGTCAGAACCCCTTTCTTTATAGAGTTATCTGTGGTGGCAACACTTGCGCGTTGCGTGGCCAATATTACCAATCTGTTGTTCTAGTCGATTCTAGAGCTTTCGCCAGGATGGTGTTCTGGCCTCTGGCTAGAACTCCCTTCTTTCTGACAGGAAGTACCGTCACATCACTCACAGATCTCCTGATAATAATAGACTAACAAACCCCTGAGCAACACCTGAGAAGGCATGCTAGACATTCATCATCTGCACAGGTCACAATCTTTAACAGTGTTGATTATTCCTGCAACCGCTTGGGGGGTTACAGGGGGGGTATAGTGGCACCACGATGAAGGGTCTGAGCCTGCTGAGATAATTAAACATAGAGTTGGTAGACTCGGTTAACTCAGCGCTGCTGGACTTGTTAATACATCTTATGTGGTTAAAATCAGTGTCCTGATTCTTAAAAAAAAACTTACTTATACACACTATACTCTACGTGTTGTTAAAACCTGACGAAAATTTCCCGTGCGGAACGTTTAAGGTGACGTTAATACATCTTATACCCTATGGCCTCAGGCTTCAAGACAGGGGCTGGAAAGCGGGGTTTAGGGCTGAGTACGAGGCGTGTCCTGTCATCGGTTAGACTGACAACAAAGCTCAAATGCTGAGTATTTTATTGGTGAGGTGTTGCCTTCTTCCCCGCACTTAGGCTGACCTCCAGCCGTTAGGCATAATCGCCAGTGCTATTGCCCCTCTTATTAAAAGCGAGATAATTATCTTTTTCCTTTCTTCTTCTTTACTTTCACCCCTCTGATCCTTCGATGACTTTTACATGCCGGCTACCTAGATAAACAACAATGCGCTACGATGAACTGGACCAAGATTCTTCCCGATTATTTGCTACATCAGGAGAGTGGGATGTGCTGTCAATGAAACTCGCGCATCACCGCAGCACCGGTAAGTTTTCGCCATGGGAGACTACTTGCTGGGTTTAAGAAACGATGATTCTTATCGACTTAGGGAGCGCAAGTTTCGGAAAGGAAACAATCACAGATGTCGAGGGGTTGTTTGGGAGGTCCGATCTGGTGCGCATCTCACGTGTAATTATATTTCTAAAGGCTATCGCTAACGGCAGTACTGCATCTCAAAGCCATTCTCACCCAAAAGAGAGGCGACTAGAGTGTTGTAAGTTGCTTTACTAGTTTGACCTGGAAACCTTCACATGGTCAGCTCAAGGAACTAACTTCGCACTAGCGTTATCAGGCAACAAAACTCGTGGGGCCGCTTTTGTATCTCGCTCGCTGGCTTCAAGGCCATCCTTGCAACCTGCAATGCGTTCCCTGAATTTCAGAAATATGTTCGGGCCTTTGGCTTCAAAGTAAGCGACACCGACGACGACTTTGGTGGCTATTCCCGACACATCGACCTGGGAGGGGACAGAGCTCCAACCGCTTTTGGTTTGTCCCCATCCCTGTTTCCTTCCAAAAGCCAATATCGTGACGCCTTCCGTTCATTTCGCTAACACGAGTTAGAGCTATGCTATAACATACGATATGTAGACAAGGTGGATAGAGACGAGTATCCATGGGTCTTTCGGCAGCTGGCGGTCTACTGTCGAACAAATACAGATCCGACTGCTACATCCGATTTTATTCTTCTCCAGCCTCCGGAGAGGGTGGTGGACGGTTTGACCCGCCTCTTGGAAGAAGACACAAGCCACAGAGGATATGGCAGTCGGGATGCCAATGTTCGCCATCTCAACTCTTCCTATGCTATCAACGTCATGGTGCTTCAAAGTACCGAGAGTAGATGGAGGTCCTTCATCGACCACGTCGAGAGCGAATACCGTATCTTTGTGAGAACTCCCCAAAAAAAATTAATCTCTATTACCCAAACTGGTACTAATTTCGTTGCCTAGAGAAGCAAAGGTTGCTTCTCCAGGGTTGGAAGAAGAGCTACCAACCACGATTATAGTGTCGCATTCCACGATGCCCAAGAACTGCATTCACTTCGCGAGCAACTCCAGCGGTCTCTCTCTGCAATTGATTCCAGCTTAGAAACAGCAGTAGGGATCCGGAATCAGTTTGTGGACCTCTATGATGCCCACAACCTGAACAACCTAGGCAAGAATTTTCATATGCAGCTGGAATGCTACCAAGTCTGCATGAGGTCCCACAGGCGAGCTGTTGTCAGGCTATTAGAAGTTTCACAGGGCATATTCACACTGGTGAGTTTTTCATGGAGTATTGCTGCCCCTGGCTTGTCCCTCTAGTCGATGTTCCTCTGACAGAGTTACTAGCTCCTGAAGACTTTGGATTTCCGAAACGACGAGATGGCCATCAAGAATTCCACTGTCGTGCAGTCGATTCTACTCGCAGCTGGGAGCGAATCAGAGTCCCTTAAGCGCATTGCTGAGAAAACCCAAGTGGACTCACGCACGATGAAAATTCTCAGCCGGATTGCTTTGATTTACTTGCCAGCAAACCTGATTGCAGTATGTGTTCCGCCTCTTTCTGAAAAGTTGAACTTCTTTCAATATATATCACACAACAAAAACATTACTAACTGTGCTAGTCCATTTTCGGAGCAAACGTTTTCACGTCATTCATTGACAATACCAGCGGACTTTTCATATCGTATATCATTATCACTAGCTGTTTCATGATACTGACTCTAGCTGCCTTTTATATTGAAGAGAAGGGGATAGGTTCGATTACTAAACGTCTTCATATAGGGGGCGTATAATTACGGTGCGGGTGGGAGATGTTTGCGTCGAGGGGTAGGCAGCAGAGGACGTCAGGGGTGGCAAGTACATGCTGGTACATCCACATCCCGATGAAATTTACGTACAGCTACTCGTCAATAACACCACTGTTTTTAATCTGCAACGAAGGCTCTGGCAGTGGGAGGCATCTATTCAGCAGACCTTCCATAGTCATGGTCTTGGCTGTCTGACACCAGGATCGACATTCAATCCTCAAGTTTTGTTCGGAATATAGAGTATCTGCAATTTGATATTATATCTCTGGATGTGGCTATCTCCCTGCCTAGTTAACTACTCCTGTCAAAATCCATCAAACGTGGCACTTTTCCAGGCGCCTCAAGGTCCTCTCGCTGAAAGACTGCATGAATTCCTGAGCCGTCATCCCCGCTGAATCGGCGGGCCCAACGCCTAGAGTCAAGCACGTTTTGACAACGGCTTGATATTCATGGCCCATCTTCGAGTCTAGGTCGCTGACGTACTCACGTAGAAGATACTCCGTCACTTTCTCCGGCGCACGGCCCTTGGCCATCGACTTCAGAGTTCTCCAGTGGCCTATTTCCAAAAGCACCAGGCCCAGACTATAGTAGTCGTACTCGATCCGGTGACGGCGGTCTTTGATGTATCTCGGATGGCAGTACAGCTCCTGCTCAGGATCTTCTGGAGGGCCCATGGTGAAGTTGTTCTCCTCGTCAGGCCTGCTGCGGCTGAAGCCCATGAGATAGGGCTCCGTGATAGACCAAGGCTCCCTCCCAGAAAAGACAATGTTAAAGGCTGAAAACCCTCGGTGCATCCATCCTACCTCGTGCCATGCCAGCACGGCGGCGGCGAGGCGCTTAGCGAGCTGGAAGCGATGCGTGATGGATGGGTTCTTGGTCATCTGCTCTTGCTCCTTCTTCCTGCCACGGAGGAGAGCGGAGAGCGGGACTGGGCTCAGGGGTTTCTGCCAGGTTGAGATGCCGTCGAGAACGGGTGGCATTTCAAAAATGAAACCGAAAGCGTGCCGGTTAATGTCGTGGTAATACCCGGTGCATGGGAGACAACGAAGTGACGCTGGCTTGTCTTTGGAGGCGAGCATTTCAGCGAGAGCACCGGCGCGAACTTGGAGTTCTGCCTGTTCCTGCGGTGTAATTCGACTGTTGTATTCTAGCCACTCGACGAGGGCGGGACTCCACGAGCCGGTGTCGCGCTGGATTTTGTATGGCTCATAAAATCCGAATCTAAAGTCCTTACCCAGTTCGGAGTCCAGCGGCTGCACGCCTGGTCTCTCCTGTAAGAGATGGGAGCTTGCAGTCGGATTGGGGTTTTGCAGTAGAAGGATCATGCGCTTGGTTACTGCTTTGAGGCGGAGATTCCGGTATGCAGTGGAGTCACCCAGGGTAGTGCATAGAGACTCAAGCGTCTCGACGTCGGTTGTGGAAAGGAAGTGGTGCTCCAGGTTCCGGTTCAGCCGCTCTCTAGTCTCACGGGGGAGTGTAGCCCATAGCTTATCCATCCACTGTTCGATCTGGCGGCGGAGTGAAGAGCTAAGCGAGTTGGTGGTTGGTTCGCCCGCGGTGTCCAAGCTTTCGTAAAGGCCCAGCAGGAGCGGTTGAACGGTGGAACTAGGAGGGCAAGCTAACGCCGGATCCGGGGGAAGTAGCCCGGGCTGAGCCGTGTCGGTTGTGCCAAAGATGCCGCTGAAATTTCGCAATCTCTCCAACTCCATGTCGATACCCACGTGTGCTGTCGTTCCCGCTGTTGCTTCCAACCGACGCACGGTAGCACCAAGTAAAGACGTGAGAGCCAATAGGTCCAACCGAGCTGAAACCGCGCGGGCGCTTGGACGAGCTCCTGGTTCAATGGCAAGCATTTCACCGGCCAAGTTCAAAAGTTCTCGTCCTTCAGCAGTGGTATCCTCGGCCAGTTTCTGCATCCATGTCTTGACACTGAGGTTAACTTTGCCATTGTGATGAAACTGGAATGTCGTCCAGCGGCCTATCGTAGCCCTCCTTAAGCGGTCAAAATCTCGAACACCCTCAGCTTTGTGGTGCAGATAGGTTAACATGACAACGAAAATACATCCCAGCGCCCAGATGTCGCTCTCCTGGCCGATATGAGTTGGCTCAAAGTTGTTGAGGACGGATGGGCATTCTGGCGCGATGTAGTATCCTGTTGTGTCATTCGACATAGTCTGGACGTGATGAGACGCGTCTTTGAGATTAGAAAGGCCGAAATCCGAGAGAACAAGCTTTCCCGCATAGACAAGGATATTCTCAGGCTTCAGGTCATGGTGGTAGCCTTTCATCTTCAGGTTGAATTCGGGACATGTGTAATCATGGACTGTCGATAGTGCCGAGCAGAGACCTTGGAGAGCTTGATAGAAGCAATGATCTTCTTGGAAAATTGGATGCGGCTCGCCTCGCTCCAGCAGATGTTGCAAATCGCAGTCGGCTCTCGGGAGGAGAAGGTTGTAGGTACTGTTGTGGGTATAGGATACCAACAGCCTCACGAGGCAAGGATGTCGAATCAGCCGCAGGAGGGATAGGATCTCTCCCTCGTCAGAAGATGGCCGACTGGAGGGATCGTTCTCCGCAATAAGCGGCACTTCTTTCCTTATAACTACACTTCCCTAGCGAGTCTATTAGTTAGTATAAAGCTGTTCATAGGCTTGCTCAGTGCTAGAGGTAACATACCATGGATGAATCATGACTGCCAGGATCTAGTTCGACCTTGAACACCTCCCCAAAGGCCCCCTCGCCGACGCATACGCTGGATTTGAAAGGCAATACGGTATAGTTGTCCAACTTCCGATGGGACATATCCGCCTTGAAGACTGGGGTTATTACTTGCCATTGCTCCCGATAGAAGGATTCGGATACGCCGTTGTTTTCGACAATTGCATCCAGTTGCTCCCGGCTGAACGGCAACTTGGCATCAAGAGGCTGCCCCGTCAACTGATCACTCTCGAGAAATTGGACCATGGACGGAACAGAGTCTAGCCGAATCAGCAAGGCAAGGACCCGTTTTCCGCCGTCGATGATGCGAGTAATAACTTCTTCTTGACGATGGGCAGTTATTCCACTCCCAAAAATGCAAGCCCGAATAACGGACGGATCTAGAAGGCAATCCAGTGCCGCAAACGGAATGTACGTTTTTTTTTCGCAGTTGTCCACCAACAGCCTCTCCATCTTCCTCTTCAGCTCTTCCAGGTCGAAAGACTCAGTAACCATTGCGTCGGAAACAAGCCTTCTGCGGCTTCTATCGAAGTTCTGCGATTTCGTCCTGCAAGTGAGGCATCAGCCGAGTTAGTACATGCTGGGTTGGTGATAAATAGCAATCATGCTATGCCCTTACGTCTGTTAAATGTCTTGGAATCCCTAAGATGTACTCCCGAGCTCTCTCCTAGATTGATATGTGAGCAGTGCCGTGGGCCCCGGGGTTTTTAAGGTGTCGCACTTCGACGGTGTAGCCGTTGGGACCGAAGTTGCGATCCAATAGTCCAAGCAACTTCTGCCTCTTGATATATCTCCGCATGAGCGTCTGGGGTTCCATCATGTCGCAGTGCCTCGAGGGGCCGAGAGTGCCTTGACGGGCTGGAGAATGCCTCGATAGGGGCTAAAGTGGCTGCTTGGAAGGAAGTAGCCATATATCACTGGAAGAAAGTAGGTCGGGAGACTGACCCCGCATTGCACGTGCAACGCCCTCAGCGAGCCGCGACTGCCGCTAAACGAGCTTTCTGCATTTTTGGGGACCCTCCGGACACTGCCCACTTCATCATCAAATCGGATTTCTGTGAGCAAAAACTGCATTCAGCTTCAGCTGGCATGACTGGACAGGGTGGTGACGTGGGGAGACGCAGGCGTTTCAATCCACTCGCACTCGCCACCAAGGCGCACATAGCTAGAGCAAATCATTCCGTTGTGAATTCTGTGTCGCAAACCGCCTCGCACCTGCTCTGGATGAAACTGGACGTGATGGCTCCACTTCCACGGCAAAAATATGTGACTCACCGAGATGGCAAGGCAAGTTCAGCATTCACTGGTTCAGAACTGCCAAATCTCGAGATCGAAACGGTGCTAGTGTTGGCCGCCGTGGTGCGACAGCATGCTGTCAGGCTGAATTTGGCCAAGGTTGGGTTTTAGGTTGTTTGGGCCGCCCGGAAATGCGACCTTTTGCCCACCCTTAAATATTTATGATATAGAGTTAATAATATTGTCCATAACAACTGCGTGCAGCACGCCCCCTGACCAAGCCGACGCAGCAATCATGGAGCACGTTTCCACTTCCACCGACTCGGAGCCTTCCTGGTCGCCCACTGGTGCTTCCACTCTCACGTCCTGCACGTCTTCGGTCTGGTACAGCTCGGTTCCCGATGTCGCCAGAACTCCCATCGGCCATTATGATTTCATTTCGTTTCTTGCCACTACTCAAAAAGCGGGCGTTATGTTCCTCCCCCTGAACTGGAGACCTGAGCTGGAGAAGCTGGGACTTGGCGGCCAAGGAGATATACGCCAACTCCAGGTAACAGCTGACACGACTTTTGCCTTCAAAAGATTATCCACCACCAGCAGGAACGGGCAGCAGACAGAGGATTCAGAGCGACGCTTGTTTCGCGCTCTGCAGTCTGAGGTGCTCATTCTTTGCAATCCGTCGGTGCGAAACCATCCCAACATCGTCAACCTTGAAGCTGTTTGTTGGGATCTGTCAAGCGAAGAAGCAGTGATGCCGGTCCTCGTATATGAAAAATCCCCATTCGGCGATCTCAGACAGTTCTTGGACAGCGATGCGGGCAAAAAGCTCAATCTCCAGTCGAAATTGGATATCTGCTTTCGGATCGGCAAAGCCATAGAGGTCATGCATACAATCAGTAAGTCCTCTACTCGCCTGAAAGCGTAGTACGCGTTAGATGACAAATTCTTACCTCACTGAGCTAGGCGTCATACACGGAGACATGAAGCCGGGCAACATCTTGATATTCCCAAGCTCCACAGAAACACTCATACCGAAACTTATCGACTTCGGATATTCCTCCATGGCCCTGCTGCGCGATGATAAGCTTGCCATAGGGTGCACATGGGGATGGGCGGCCCCGGAGTGGACCGGCAGGCTGTTCACACTCTTAGAAGCCAAGAAGATGGATGTCTACAGCTTCGGGCTGGTTTGCCTGCTAGTAACCTTTGGGGATCGATTTAGCGCAGAGATGCGTTCAGACTACCACTGTCACGACAGCCTGCTGCAGGCAATCGCCCGGGCCATTGATGCCGAGCTAGGGGCTTTCCCCGAACAAGCCCGACAAGTTGCGCACTTCTTCACCTCGGCGCTTTCTGAAGATCCAGAGCAGCGCGGTGATATTGCAGAGCTTTTGGAAAGCATCTCGCAAGCGTAAGCATTTAAACGACATGGCCATTCCCGAGAATCTCACTAACACCGGGGTTTGTAGGTGCACTCCAACAGAATGTGAATCAAAGTCCATTTTACATGGGCCACATAACAACTTGGAAGATAACTTCCCCTCTCTGAATCTTCAAGTAAGTGGGGCTGTGCTTCACCAAAAAGGGATTATGCTAATATTGTAAAGATCTCAAAGGATATGACTACTATGGATATGCCCGGTCGCCATGTCTTTGGCGAGCGGTCGGATCCGCTTGACATTTTTCATCAACAAAGCTTCTCGGTAAGTAGTAACCGATTCAGCCGCCCCTTGATGCTGATGACGATAGCTAACACCGCTCAAGATAGCGAAGGATACCAATGTCCTCTGCCAATCAGACTATCGGCTTCGTCGATACATCTTCAACAAGCTATTAGCTCGCGTTGGCGATGCGGAATGTAATCGATGCTACTTCACCGACTGCTTGCAGTTGTCCTTTTGCTATAAAGTTGGATTTGGCACTCCCCAAGACCATGCAAAGAGCCAGCAGTGGGAGCAAGAGGTCGAGGACTACCGCGCCACATTTGGCCCGGGAGAGTCACGACCGGTGAACACCCTCAGCCACGAGTTGGAGCGCTCTCGACACCCGAGGGAAGTGTATGAAAGCGACTTGCTCCATCGCTTGACTGAAGGAGGCTACCTGGACACGATGGACTATGTCCACGAATACAGGCGTGATGGAGTCTTGGAGGTCGCTGAAACCCATACACGATATGAGATGGAAGGCATGGAGGGCGTCTTGCATGGTTATCATCCCGCCGTGCTCTCCCTATCCCGAATTCTGGCCACCATTCTCACTGCCACTGGCCATTTTCAGTCTGCAGCTACTTTGGTTGCAGCTAGGGCGAAAGACCTCCAGCAGATACCGCAATCGTTTTGGGAACCGAGAGACAGAATGCTGGACGGCCCAATCAGGACCATAGTTACCTATACTACACGCGATGATCCATCACGCAAGGTCGAGGCCGCAGCAATGGAATTGTTTCTCGGACTGGAGCTTCAAGATCGGCACGCAGCAATCTCACAGGAACAAGGGACTCCGCGAGTAGCTGAGGCACAATATCGACACATCATCGAGTTGCAAGATCGGCTCTTTGGCCCCAAAAATAGCGCACTCATGATTGGCAGTCTGGCTGGGCTCGCGATGAGCCTGGTCGAACAAGGTCAATTCCGGCCTGGACACTCATACTGTCACCACGCCCTAACCATGGCAGAAGCCTCGCTCGGCAATAAGCATCCCAATACCCTGCGCATTCGAAATAACCTGGCAGTCGCCGAGGCAAACCTTGAGAACTACAACAAGGCCGAGACCTTCTTGGAGAGCATACACAGCGACATGTTAGGACATGCACTGCTAGGCGAGCACCACGAATACACCCTGGTGGTCCTTTGCAACCGGATATCGCTCATGCATTTACAAGGCAGACATGAGGAAGCGGTGAAATTGGCTCTGCAAGCAAGAGAAGACTCGATCAAATTCTTGGGGGAATCGCATCTAGTGTCTCAGACATGCAACCACAACCTCGCAGTGGTGTACACAGCCCTGGGTGGGTATGAGAAGGCCAAGAAACATCTCGAAGAATGTGTCGCGACATGGGAAGTCCTCTTGGGATCAGACCACGAAGCTACCCGGCAAGGGTATTCCAATCTCTGCAGATTGAGAGACGAGGGCATGGCCGACCGGTGTGGACACGACGCCAAGGACAAGAACCAATTGCTCCTACGTCCAATCCTACGACAACTCGCTGAGCGTGTGACCGCAGCGAGGGGAATGCGTCTCCTAGACTCGGCATGGGTAGCGGAGCTGAGGAGCCGATACGTGGACATGGCCAAAAAGTCAAAAGAGAAGGAAGCAGCAATGTAAGATACCCACTCTGGCAGGCTACTTAGCACACACCTTGATTACTTTTACTAACGTTAGGGTGGCCGGTAGCGAGGCGTTATCAAAGCTGTTCCTCCGCGCGTCGAAAGACAGCAACATCAACCATTGCATTATCCCGGGCCGAGTGGATGCCGCCAATTGCGATGTATCGGTTTATAATATCCAGAGCCTATTCACCAACAGCTTCGAATCGGCCGGGGGTCCAACTCCCCGTTTTGGCACCGGCGATTTTGTCATCTCCAGAGACGACGACAGGCTCCTGGTCTTTGTGGAATTCAGTGTGCCTGTGAAAATTCGCTCCATCCGTCTGACTAGCTTGGGCGGCACTTTGGGAGGCTCCTCTGGTGGGTCGAAGCCTACTCGGCTTACATTATACAAGAACCACGGATCACTTCTGGATTTCGATGACGTCGAGGAGTTCGATGGGCCCCAGTTCTCGCTCAGCGAAGCCGGCTGGAAGGAGGCGGTACCGACCATAACAATCCATACGGGAAGACATTTTGTTAAGTTGCAGAGGGTCGCGAACCTCAATATTCTTCTGACGGGGGAAACTGGCTTCCGTACTCGGTTGGACAAGATTTCTTTTCTGGGAGATGCTTGAATGTGGCGAGGGGCAGTTAACTTTTAGTATATCCATTAACTATTATAAAGAAACTCACCACCAGCCTAATATATAAGTATTTTAACTACTTAATCTTAACCTAGTTTTTAAAGTGTTTCTCTATATTCCTCAGGGTCTCTATAGTTACAAAACAAATCCCACCAGGGGTATATACATACGTATTTAAGATTATCAAGACCCCACACAATAAAATACCATAATACCTTTAGCCAAGTTTTAACCCCTTAGATTCACACTCCCATACTATACCTGTGTCAGGGAGGGTTAAGTGGAAATGCGCCTCCGACTTAATGTGCGGCATATCATGCACAAATCCGATCGAGCTTCCGATCTTCGGATTGGGCCCTGGGGCTATTTTGGCATGGCCCATTGGCTGCCCTACGTGGCCGCCTGCTCTTATCCGCCCGACCCTCTCTCCCACCGAAAATCCGACATTCTGGGCCCTCAATTGGGTAGGAACGCCAGCGCCCAACCACATCTTCAACCTCATGGAAGCAGCCACCTGTATGAAAGCCCCCAGAGAATTTTGTCAACTTCTGCGCCCTCTGTAATACCCGAATGTGTCAAGATTTCCAGCTTCTCGACCAGTGGCAATACTTTCTCGAGTCTGGCCATATCGAGGTGACCTTTCGGGAACTGTCAGAAAGAAAGGGGTTCAGGGGCCCTGGGCATCTAGTCAGCGGAGCTGACTGGATGCCTGGCACTGCCAGAGCGCCAGTGAGCCTCAGCCACCACAGTGACGAGGTCGGAATCCTGTAAAAGGTCTATAAAGAAGGAGGTTCTGGCTGGAAGCCAGAACCTCCAGAGGAAATACAATCACACGGTTGCAACCAAGAGTGCCGCGCTTCTAACAGGAACCGGCTGAGAAATTCATCCGAAGTGACGACTTGAATCGACTCGTGGATGTTTTCGAAGCCCAGCTTGAAGTCAAGACCGCAAATGAAGGTCGTATAGGCCACCAAGAGAAGGGAGAAGTTGACCCCTTCTAACGCGCGCGCTCCCTGAACTGCTTCCAGGATCATTGGCCTCTTCCATCGACACATCGGAATCACTCGAGCGTGCACTCTCCTCTGGCCCCGAATCTTGGCCGTGGATGCCATCCGGGTCTTCAACGCGGTCGAGCACATCATCTACGAGTATCTGCAGACTTTCGTCGACAAAGTCCTCGAGATCCCGGCGGCAGGCTTCTTCGGCCTCTCTCAGACGACGACTCTCCCGATATTTCGTCACGGATGTTGTTGCTGATGCGGTCTTGTATCCAGCCAGGCGACTCAGCCGGTCATCTTTGGACGCCTTTTCAGGGTCGTCGTACTTGTCATTGACGAGTTCCATATACTCCTGTGTGTCCCACATTCCATCGGTGCAGTGGGAACACCGTTTGGCGGCAGACTCTTCGTTTCGGTCTGTGCCCAACCCTATTTCGTCGCAAAATCACAGGTGCTTTGCGCAAAGCTGGAAGCAGCAACATCCGGCGTGAGATGCCACCCGACGTTTCAGGTCTTGATACAGGCAACGCCGAACTATGTGATCTGCGCTATCAAGGTCGCTCAGTATGTACCCTAACTTCTCGTTCGTCAGTCTGTGGGGCGACCACACTTCATTTATGAGGCCCACGCCTCAAGGACTTCCTCGCATAGCTTGTTAATATGGACTGGCTGAAACGAAGACTGGTCCCTACCAACCGTCAATGGCATGCCACAAGAGGAGGAGGGGATATACACTGAAGGTGCTCACGGTTCGGACGTATTGTCCATGATAGAAATGATTTCAAAGAAGCCCGTGGCACGCAGGTTTGGATCTGGATCTAGGGTCGAGGAAAGCACCTTTCGGAGGATTTCTTTGTGAGGACCAGTGATGTTCGCCGAAGCATCCAGCGCCTGAAGAGTAAGCTCTAGAAATCTTCCAGTGCATTTCAGCTCATCGACCATGGAATCGAGATTCGCGCCGGAGTCATTGCCTTCCTCAAGCAGCAATAGCCCTTGTGTGGTCGCTGCGGAGATCAATTCCTCCCAGAGAAGCAAACGACAAACGAGAAGGCCAAAGCTGAAGAGGTCCATTTTCTGGGCGTCAGCCCACATGACGTGTTTCCCGGACTCGTGTTCCGGAGCATACCACCCCTTAGTCCGCGGGACCCAACTCCTTGTTCGACTGCGCCGGGACCATCGTCTCCCGCTCATAGTCCTCCGACCACTCCATGATCGCCTGGGTCCACGACAGTCCATCAGCAGGTTTGCCCTTCATATACGGTCGGAGCTTCTCGAAGGAGATATCCGTGGCGTCGCCCGTATCCTTCCAGTACACGCCCAGCGCACACATTTCCGCGTCTGTCAGGGTCCGCCAGTCGAAACGCTCAAGCCACTTGACGGGTTCTGTGACGAGCAGACTAAGGGTGTAGAGCATGTCGTCGTCCTTGATGCGGCCGGCTTTGCGGTACAGTCCATGCATATAGTTCATCCGTGCAAAGACTTGGATGCTGCGCTCTCCGCCCGGTTGGGACTTTGTCTCTGACAGAACGGCGGCTGTGTCGGCGGTGCGCTTGGATGCATTCTCGGGCTTCGAAAGCTGGCCGGTTTTGACGAGGAGGTTGGAGATGGTGGGGATGCCGTAGGTCTGGAATGCGAGGCGGTTAGTAAGTCTCATGATCCTGTGAAATGTTCGCAGGGAAGTCACTGACCTTGAAGAAGCCGAAAAACAGCCCAGTGTTGAAGAAGTACGGAACCTCCATCTCTCCGAGGTCGGCTTGGATCTCGTACGCCTGCTCGACTGTCATGGTGGCCATTGCTTCCCGCGTCGGAAACCTGCGTGTTACTTTGTTGCGTTGGCGGTATCGCAGGGCGCGAATCACAATGAGGTACGAAGACGCGATGAGGGCCTATTAGGGCCAAGTCAGGTTGAGGAGCTCCATTTTGGTGGGTTGAAGGGCTCAACTTCCGGGACCAGGGGTGGTGCGTGGACTGAGGGCATCTGCAGTGACACCAACCCGGGGAAGGAGGGCGAGCTATATACTTATCCGACTCCGAGACACGGTTGCATCGTCGCCCGCAATCCTAGGGCTGATCCTAAAGGTGGGATTCCACTCCGCCATACGGCAACCGGTGGGACAGGCTTACCACCAGCCAACAAAGTCGTCTTGGCGAGTGGAATTCATGCGACACATGGGCAGCCCGACCAACCGACGGCAGTCTGACAGTCACGGGGTTTAAGCTCAAACTCCGCCTGGCGTCACATTCTCCGCTTGCATTGTAAGAATTTCCATTCTTGGCGTTGCAAAAGCGGCCAGTGGTGAGATCTCGCACTCTGAATAGAGTGCTTCTCCGCCATGAAGTCCGCCTATCAACGCCCACAGGCACAGGGCTGGCATGCAGCAACGGGTCTGTTGGGCCGAGGGCAAAGCAACGATGCGGCAAAAGAACGCGATTGCGATGGTCGCGCCGACCGCCTCCCGATGCCTGTCTGGCCTTGTATTCGTCAGCACTTGCTCTATGTGTATATCGCCGCTATCTCCAGGCATTCTCGATCCACGTCGGCCAATAATGACTCCTTTTGCGGCGCCACGATTGTCAGCTTCCGGGAACTCCGAACGTCAACTCCCTGTACTCCGCCAAGGTAGCGGCCGGTTCGGAAGCTGTGCCGGTTAACAAAAGGTGCTCACGCCGATCGTCTAGCAGCTTATAGAAGAGACATACCTCAAGTGCAGGTTGCCTAGCGCAACGTCCCGACACACATCCACGAAGCGAAGCACCTCGCGATCGATCTTCCCGCCCCACACAGGCATGTTTGCGAGTGCGCGATACCAGCGTCGGTAGCAATTGTCTATCATCACACCGACGTTGTCCATGGCTTGCTGAGTAGAGAGGCCCTGGCGACCCTTCTTCGCGAGGTTGATGATGTTCAGATCCATGTTGAGCGCCTGACCTGCGCGTCAGCCACTGGGAGACGCCGCATGGGGATGATTGACTCACAACATCCTTCTTGAACGACGCGATATCGTTAACGCTGGAGACGGCCGCGACATTAGCGCTGACGGGATTTCATTAGGAGGGAGTTGTTGGTTCACTTGCAGGACCACTAGCTCGGCGCAGACACGCATGCACTCTTGCAGGGAAGGGTGCTTGAGAATGCGCTCCGGGAGGGCGGTTACGCCTTCCGAGAACTCTGTCAGTGCGATGGCGGGATAGACTCCTATTGTGCGCACGCGGAGGTCGAGGTACTGTTGGACGGTATAGGAGCAAAGTTTGCCGTCGCGGGTGTCTTGCACTTGTTGGAGGAGGCCGGAGTAGTAGAGCTGGTGCATATTGGTCCAGTGGTTTTTGAATTCTGCGGTTAGCTTGTCAGCTGGCGACCCAGAACGCGAGGATCTCGTCGTGGGGGGTTTCTGGAGTATTGAATCAAGGGAGGCGGGCGGGTGGGCGGTAGGGCTTGGATCATACCCGAGACGAGTTCTGCGAGTTCAACACAGTCAGGCCAGCATCCCACCCTTCAGGGGTAGATCAGCAACGAACCTTCCGGACACCATCAAAGATGGTCTGCATCACATATCTGATCGGGAACTTGGTGGGCGACACACGTAACGAACCATCCATCACAGCCAACGTCTTCTGTCGAACTGCAGCGGCAGTTCTTGGCGCTCAGGCGCGCAGGCGCCTTACCGCTCCAGGCTAGGCTGGAGCGCAGGAGCCTTTCGTCATGTGCTCTCCTCACACACAGGGAGCTTTCTTTTGTATTTAGTCGGGGAGATTCGCTCCCCCCCTTTCTACCTAATCAAGTCACTTTGCAACTGCACTTCCGCTGCTCCCATGAGCTCCGTACCCTCAGTGAAACGTTCCACATCGAGGCTGTGAAGCAGCTGAAGCAATGGATTCTGAAGACTGTCAGCCCACACCTACAGAGTACAACCTGCGATCCACTCCAGCCTATTACGAAGTGGTACTCGGCCTTATAGTCTTAAGCCGGCATTAGCGATGACGAGGCATTCCGGAATGCTAGGGAGGCCTACCGTACGGCTGTAAAACCACTACTTCGAGCCCCTAAAGACCTAATTAAGTGGTCTGAAGCGTGGGAGCAAGCCATGTCTGTGGCACAGCGAAAAGGGGTCCCTGAGGCTCTAAATGTGAAGAGCTGGCTCTACGATTTTCTGGACGCAGTGAAGCCAATTTTTGGCCACTGGGTTACATCCTACAAACTATTAAAGGCATATTTAACCCTAACCTACCGGGTAGTAGCCCACGACTTTCGGGAGGAGGTGCGGCAATTAACGAAGGCTCGTATTCTAGTTGGCAACCGGATTGTAAAAGGATCGTTTGGCCCCTCCTTTCTAGGCAAAGAAGCCAAAAACGCCAATCCAGAGGACGCTCAGGATAGCGAAGTCGAGCCCAGTAGCGATGGGGGGGAGCAAAATAATGGCCAGAAACAACGCAAGGCAGGCTCTGGAGCGAAGGAAGGCAAAAGACTCAAAGGAAGGCAAAATGCCTTGGGCACAGCCAACCCCCCAGAGGGCAAAAGACCTGCAAAGAAGCCAAATACGGCCCCAGGCACAGCCTTTACCACATGCCCGTGTTGTGGCCAGTTCCACCGTCTGGAAAAATGCTTTTACGCCTTCCCTGAACTAGCCCCTGATAGCTTTGTTGAAAGGGAGCATATTCAAATGAGGGTAAAAGAGGCCCTACTTGATGCAAAACTGCAAGTGTTTTGGGGTATAAAGCTGATGTGGAATTTCAGCTCCCTTGCCCAAAGCCAAGCGCTTTCAAGAGTCTCAGGACACCATACACGTTTGGTGATCACCGTGCTGTTCCTTGCGGGCGGTCACACTGTTTAACAGCTTTCGAGACACTACTTACAGAACTGCGATTTTGGAACGTCGATATGCAGATGGCAGGGATGGACATGGAGCTGGACCAGTGATAACGGCTGGCTGATTCCAGATCGTGAATCGAAGGTTAGAGGGTAAGGAGATATTGGGGGAGGAACGAGTGGAGAGGTCCCTGGCAGGTGTGCTGAAAGCCGAGATATCTAAAACAGGCTGGGTTGTCAAAGATCGAGATAAGTAGTTATAGAGCCGGTAGACTGGAGACATTAGTCGGTTTCTAAAACCTTGAAGTGGTTAAGTCAGCTTATCTCCTTGTTTAAGTTGATCGATTACCGTCTCACTTTAGGTTAGTGACCGTCCTTAGAATCGAGAGTTATAACTGTAAAGTACGTTAAAAGGTGATAACGAAGAGTAATAAGTGGCTGTGATTAACCTTTACTTATAGTACTTACAGATTAAATAAGTAATATTAACTTATTTAATAGAGTCACGCTAGTTGTTAAAAAGGAGGGGGTTCTGGCCAGAGGCCAGAACACCATGGAAGGTGTGGCAATGGAAGCTGAGCTGACGTAGTCAGTTCAGCTGGTGTGAGTCACTATTGCCACTACCATTGCCACCAGCCACCAGCCACAACTATAATAATGGCTCTCTGGCTTCGCCAGAGAACTAATAAGCAATAAAAATCACGCAGTTGCAACTCCTACAATTCCACACAATCCAGAGTGCAGTGCTTCTGACACTAGTAGATAACATCTATAATGTATAGTTATTACGGAGAAGAGTAATTTTATACCTGTTACTTAGTTTCCCTGGAGTAAAGGGCCTACCTAGTCTCCCTATATCGTTTAAGTAATTACCTTCTTTTAAATCCTTTAATATAACCTGAGTTATTAACTTATGTTGTATTAAACGCCTCTCCTTTCTCACTTCTTATTAAATAGCGCTTTAGATACCTTATACGCTCAGGTATATAGCCAGAACTTATCCTGATCGTTAAACTAACTAGACGTAACGGATATACTAAGCTAAACCAGATATCTAGTCTGGAGTTACCTTTATAAGCCACCCTATATAATTTAATATAACCGTATTAGTTAATAATCCCGTTACCCTTTATATTAAACTTAGTGTAAGTAGCTAGGGCGCCTACCTTATACCTATTAAGATAGCTTATATATAGGCTAATATACGTTAATGTAAGCTGGTGGGTTATTATTACAACCTGCACCCGACACAGGCCTTAAGAGGACTGGCGCGGGTTAAGACAGAACGTATAGCAGGACGCTAAAGACTAGGTAGGCGTTCTGAAGACAGCTTATTAAGCTAGCACTCCTAGACGGGGGTTTAATGTCACTGTAGGTCGTTGTCACTATAATGCACAGAGGTAAGTCTAAACAGTAAGATATAAATGAATAATTAAATACTAGCGTGAGGAACCAAGAGTCCCTCACAGCCATTATAGTCACGATGATGACTATCTATACTAGCTAACCACGGGTACCTTATACTTATCTCTATAGACTATGTCTCTGTGTTCCTCAGGGGGAAGCACCACAGAGACCTCCTTCTCTATGACCCCGCAAGTCTCTGTGACTCCGCAAGTCTCTGTTAGCAGAGACAGGTCTTAGCACAGACTCTTCTGACTGGTCGTAAAGGCTTCGGGTCTTTGCACCCCTGGCCCGGTGCGTTAGTACCGTGCGTACTGTCCTCCTGCACTGTTCCTTCTGCGGGGAATCCGTCGGGCCGCACCGGCCCAGGTGACGGCCTGCAAGGTCGTCACAGTTATAAGATATTATTACGACCTGCACCTGACACAGGCCTTAAGAGGACTGGCACAGGTTAAGACAGAACGTATAGCAGGACGCTAAAGGCTAAGGGGCGTTCCGAAGACGGCTTATTAAGCTAGCACTTCTAGACGGGGTAATGCATAGAGGTAAGTCTGAACAGTAAGACATAAATGAACAATTGAATACTAGTGTAAGGAACCAGGAGTCCCTCACGGCCATCATGGGCACAATGATGTCTATTTATACTAGCTAGCTAAGAGGTACTTTGTACCTTGCTCTGTCTGCTTCCTAGCTTAGCAACAGAGTAACTAGAGCAGTTGCTCTGTCTGCCCCCTTGCTCTGTAACAGAGCACCCAAAGAAACAGAGCACCTTTCTGATTAGTTATAGGGGCTTTGGGTCTTTGCACCCCTAGCCCAGTGCGCAGCACCGTGTGTACTACCTTCCTGCAATGTTTCTTCTGCGGGGGATCTGGCCGCGCCGGTCTAAGTAACGGTCTGCAAGGTTGTTACAAAACCACTATAGAAACGTTATATCTAAGTAGCTAAACCTTTAATTCAGCTTATATTAATTTGTAAGTACCTAAGCTGTATATCCTTAGCATCGATGTTTAGTAACGTTATGTCTAGCATACTATACTTGTCGTTTTTTAAGGCGTGGCAAGAGAGGCTTTAAGTATCATTTATCATTTGTTTTTATTTCTTTTTAGCTGGAACTAACTTTCTATAAGCTTTGGTAGGCAGCGACGCAAGGAGATGTAAAGAAGTGTTAGAAGCGCGGCACTTTGGATTCTGTGGAATTGTAGGGGTTGCAACTGCGTGATTGTATTGCTTGTGTTTTTTCTGTTCCTCTGGCTCTAGCTGGAAGCCAGAGGCTTCTGTATAGACTATTCTGCAGGATTCAGGCTTCGTCACTCTGGTGGCTGAGGCTCACTGGCGTACTGGCAGTGCCAGGTATCCAGTCAGCTCCGCTGACTGGATGCCTAGGGCCTCTGAACCCCCTTCTTTCTGACAAGAAGTGAATGTAAATTCAAAGATAGAAATTGCTATATTGATGGGATTTAGGCTGGAAAAATTAAGCATCGTGTCCTTTAGATATACGGTTTTTATGACGTTTATACTACTAAATATTCATTTTAATAAATTCTTAGACGGTCTTAAATTAGTTAATGCTTTAAATATTAGACCTTGGGATCCATTTTCAGACAGTACTAAGGTTAAAACTTAACTAAGGCAAACATATATAAAGACCCAAAGTGGGCTACAAATTAAAGTTGTTCTCCGCTGCATATTCATTTCGCTCTTATTAAATCCATGATAGTACGGTCTCGGTCTAAGTGTCTTGTCACCTCAACAGGGATAGTGTTCGCCTCCTAACTCTTGTAAAGTCTTTAGGTATAGTGCTGTATACAGAATAAGCGAGTGCTGCAAATGATCTATGTAAAATAGGTTAGTAAATGCCTTTTTTTTCCTTGCTTAGATGTTGACGTTAGGTCACGGTTACAGATTTTGGCCCATCTTCTTTGCCTAGATATTGGCTGTAATTGTCAGAAGCACCACACTCTGGATTCTGTGGAATTGAAGGGGGTTGCAAGTGTGTGATTGTATTGCTTGTGTTCTTGGCTCTGGCTGGAATCCAGAGGCTTCTTTATGAACTATTCTGCAGGATTCAGGCTTCGTCACTCCAGTGGCTGAGGCTCACTGGCGTTCTGGCAGTGCCAGGCATCCAGTCAGCGGAGCTGACTAGATGCCCAGGGCCTCTTAACCCCCTTCTTTCTGACAGTAATGTGAGACAAATCTGGGCTTGCAAAATTTCCATTTTCGTACCTCGCCCACCTGAAATTGCTCACCCCAGCTCAGGGTTTCTAGAATGCTGCATGCAGACCTCCTATTCGATGTGCCTCCCTATACCTGAACCTAGAAATCCAGATCAAACTTGAACTTTAGCAAATTCTTCTCCACAATCTTGTCCTTTAGTCCTTCCAGCTCAACCATATCCCAGTTTGCCGAGATATACCGGCCGTTGAGCCAAGTCCTCTTTTCCGCCGTCAACCACACCATGGTATCACCGGCGAGTTCCGGCGTATCTACGAGCAACTTCCTGAATGAGCCAGGTAGCCCCTGCGCGAGGTCCGTCGACACCCCGCCCGGGTGATAATGGAAGCTGCACACCCCCTGATCCCCGTATTGAAGATTAAGAAACTGGCAAAATCTCGCCATGGCAAACTTCGTAATGGTGTATGCTCCGGCGCACGCCGCGCCCAGGGATGCCGCTGAGCCCATAATGGGTACTATCCTGAGACCACCCTCGAGCATTAGTGGCAGTAGCGCTTTAGTCACGCGGTACACGCCGGTAAGATTGACGTCAATGGTTTTGACATATTCCTCGGTGGGTTGATCTAGAAGAGAAGCTTCGGGTCCCATAAAGCCGGCGTTGTTGACAAGTATATCGAGCCTGCCGACTTTTTCGCGCACTTCGGCAGCCGCGGCATCGACCGAGGCTTGCGATGTCACATCAAGCGTGAGATGGACAATTGTGGGGATAGGTCGACCCACTGCGGCGGCAGCATCAAGTATAGCGGCTTCGGTTTCGGAGGCACCTGTTCGGGAGGTAATGATGATGGGGGAGGCACCAGCCTTTGTGTCTAGGGTACCTAAGCGAAGAGCTGGAGGGTCAGGGGTCGAGCCTACATGAGATGGCGGTTGCACGCCCAATGCCTTTGTTCGCAGCAGTGATAAGAATTGATTTGCCAACCAGCGTGTTGATGTTGGCTGGGTTAATGGCGGGATAAGTGTCGCTGTGGGAAGTCGGGGTCAATGCCCAAGCTACAGTTTCTAAGCAAGTGCCAAGTTCGAGCCGAGGAGATCAGAATTTACCGTTGGGGTTAATACCATCCTCTGCCATTAGATCGGTGGTGAAACACTTGAGTGTAAGTTTGCTGGGTAAGGTTCCTCGGATGCGTGGTTTCCGACACACTCGAGATGGAAGAATTGCTGTCTGAAGGGTCCAGAAGGCCATAATATTAGGCTCCCCGTTGAAAATAGGGATCTAAGAGGTGCATATATCAGGTTCCTGCCGCCGATCCGAAGCGGATGAAGCAAGTCTCCCTCACAATGCGCCTCTCCTTCATGGCTCTTTGCCGGCAGGAAGTGACGGAAGAACATCCTATGCAGCGGTGATTGGTAGATAGAGGGTAAGCGCAGAAAGGCAGGGGGCACAGACGAAGTCTAATTGGAAACTAGAGTGGGGAAAAGATAAGTGCTACACACCTGCATGTAGTTTGGTGGGATGAAGGTGGGATTCGTGGGACAGTGTAGAGGGGAAAGAGATGAAAATGCGGTATCCAATCGGCATATCTGCAAGCCATAATCGGGCACCTCAAATTCAATAATTTCAAAAGAAATACCAGTATAATTGTTATTCCCGGCCTCCTTCCTTCTTCGGCTGAGCGAGCTTATCTTGGAAGGTGGGAAAGGTCGTTGGTCCCCATATTAGGGAAGTCGAGATGGCCAAAACTTCATTCAGTCTATCAATCTCAGACGCCCACTCCTTCCTCTAATGGGCTGCTCTTTCGCCATCTGACTGCTTAACTTCCCGAACAACCTTCTTCGTCGGCTACCGCTCGAAGCGCCGACTGAGACATCCCTGTAGGCAGATGGGGACAAAACATAATACCTGAGGACTCCCCCAAGCCTCAAAGCCATTGCGAAGTTGACACATCCGAGTAACTCCGATCCTCAGGTTTCTGCCGTTCTAGGGAAGATACAATCGCCGCTTCCTTACCAGTAGTGCCCACCGTGAGCTTCGCGAAGGCTAGCCGCCCTATCTTAAGGCTCGGCACCGATGCATTACCGTCTTGACTCACTCTCCCGCTCGCCCAGTACCTAAAAACTCTACTTCTCGCCCATTCTCACGCAATAATCTCAAAGTTGCAGCTCACAAACATCAAGAACCTCAATATCAGCATGTGCCAATCGGCTCACGTCTTAATAGCAGAGCTCCTAAACCTCGTCCCAGACCTTAACATGTCGGGCTCAGCCCCTCCTGGTCTGTGCTTCCTTGGGTGGTCATGACCTGGGGTCGTGACACAGATACATTAAAAGAATACCAAACGATTTCCCTGCTATTAACCGTAAGTTTTTATAGTTTAACAGATTAAGGATTTTTATACAGCAAGAAATATATTACTGTATGAGTAGATAAAAGGTATATGTTTATCGCCAAAGTTAATTAATAAAGCTGGCTTTTCAAACTAATTACACTAGTAGCGTATTTAATAACTAACAGGAATGCCGGAGGAGAGCAGGAATTCTGACGTACTACGCCACATCTTCAAGGCGTCGTTGCTGATCAAGCGCCGCAGGCTCGCTACGACGGTGGGAACGAGGCTTGCGCTCGTACGAAGCCATTGCCCGGAATCGAAGACTGGTATCCGAGAATGTTGGCTTCTAGGGGACAGAGAGCGGGAGCGCAGTTGGCATTCCCCCCAAAGGAGATCAGAGCGCCGGGTAGCCGGCCCGTGGTTCCGCCTGGCAGCGCGAAGGACAGAAAAAACGAATGCAGAGAAGTGAAACTAGTTTCCGTGAAATCTGCTGAGATAGGTAAACAAGCAGGTGGACATTGGCTAACATATATCCAACCAATCTGCACCCTCCTGGACGGGAGCTTAGCTGACGCAATGGTACTCTGTTCTTTGATGTAATCGAGGACTTTAGTCCGGATTGGACACCGCATATTTATTGGGAGGGGCCTCTCATATCCCTCATAACCCCAACATGATGAGATACGTAGCCTGCACAGGCGCAACCACGGTCTCGTAAAACTCGCGACGAAAGTCGGGATATTCAAACTCCATTGTGCTTCCAATGCCGCCGCGAAAAACAAACTTCACGCAGAGCTCGACAGCGTCGCCATATCCGTTTCCGATCAGACTACGAACCTCATCCAGCATACTCACCGCTGTACTGTAATCTTCCAGTGGTGCGACTGAGTTAGGCGACGGGCCCAGATTGCTTGATAATTTGAGCCCCGAGAGAGGTTTATTGATGCAGAGTTCGATCAGGAGGATACCTAGTTCGAAGATGAGCTTGTTAGGGATGAGGTGACTGAAGTCGGCCGTGGTTGTGTTCTTTGTTGTTGTTATTTGTTGAGGTGGTGATTCCATTGCGGAAGGCAAGAGGCAGGAGATGCAGGGGTGACGGGACAAAACGTCTCGTCCGGCGTCGGTCTTCTCGATAAGGATCTTTGCTTGCTTTCTTCTCCATTGTTCGCGTAACCACGGGCTTCCACTCAGATGGAGAACTGACCAGCAGAGTGCCGCAGCGATGCCATACCGCTGCTGCGCTGATAGTGCCAGGCGTGACTGGCTTTTCCCTTCCAACTGCTGGCTTGCGATGAGCGATTTCAGCTCCAGCGGCTTGGCCACTCGGGGGACCTCCGTGCCGTCCACGATGTGGTTGAGCAAAAAGATATGAGGCGTCTCGCTCTTGCTGTCCGGGTCGCGCAGCAGTCCAGTCAACGTCCACGCGTCACATTGCCGCCTAACTTGAGCACATAGACCGCGTATCTCACTAAGCGCTGGTGTAACAACGCTTGTAGTCAGGGCCTTGTCGCTAACAATCCGACAGCTTGTGGTAGGTGTGCAGATGCTTGAATCGGAGGATGGTGTGAAGAGGTTGATCCTGGTGAGCTTCGATCGTATGAACGATGTTGGCGATGGACTCCTGGGAGGCTCTCCCGGAGGCGCCAATAGCTGGCCTGTAAGCCCCGTGGGTGCCACCGCCTTGGAGATCACTTGGAATTTCCTCCAGCAACTCGGTGACTGACCGTGAGCCGGCCCATCTTGATATGGCATCGCGATTTGTACCATCCTTTTTAAATCAGACTCGCATGCTGCCCAGTTAAGCTCGACCGTGACTTCATGGGGTGGCCCACATTTGCAGTCTATGCCAAAGTTAAGGGCCCAATGCAGTGCCTTCATCCACTCTCTTATAAGGTTACACTTCTTAGGATCGAACCGCTGCCGTAGCTGCTGCACTGTGCGACTGGCCCCGCCCGCTGCAATTTCCGGCTTCTCAAGGCACCTGCGAAGGTCGTCATTTCGCTTTCTTAAGGCATCGACTAGCTTCTCACGCTTATTCGAGCTGAAGCTCCGCCTAACCTTGCGCCATTCCCAGTTCCATCGGGCGGGGGCCTCCTTTGTCCACAGTGGCTAGGGATTCGTTAGCTTCCTAATCACATTCAAGTTTTAAATGGCAGTTTGGTGCCCATTTGATGGGGTTCATAACAACACCTTTTTATTAATGTCGACTCGCAGATCTTTGAGGAGGTCGGCCACGATGTCCTCCATGCGCTCGACGATGACGAGCAACTCGCTGGCAATCTCGGGGTACTCTGTTTCGAAGCAATTCCTCAACTCCCCCATGGACGGCTAGCGTAACCCCACGTTGGCAAATGTCAGTTCCAGCTGCCTCTGTTGCATTTTCAAGTCGGCCTGAAGCGTCTCCATCGCCCTACGGTAGTCGTGGTATGTCTCCCATGGCTCGGCGTACCTCTCCAAGGCCCAAATGGCGATTGGGATGCCACCAAGTAGAAGTCCTGCGACCTCCGCCATAGATAGTGGTGGTTCGGAGAAGAGAGCGTGCAACTTTGTTGCTGCTCGGTCAGTTCGGGCACCGAGTTTTAATTGAATTGGCAGGACAGATTATCGGAGAGGGGAAGAGATCCTCTGCGTGATTTAGCACCGAGATGGTTTACCCCAAGCAATGCGCCTCTGGGCATCAGGAGAATTTCAGCCCAACATACCCCGCCATTTCTTTCCCTCCAACTGGAAGTGTGAGTGGCCATGTTCCAATAGAAGTGCTTGAAGCGCAGCCATCACGCTCGATAGGGTGCTGTCTCATGCTGTGTCACGAATCCTTTAGGGTTTAGCTCTTGTCCCCACCGGTTATACTTGCGAAAGCTCTCCCAAGTTTCTCCCCACGACGATATTTTTACGTCATCTAAATTCCTGCCAGCACCGCATTCACCGCCAGAGAAGATTGTGCCTGCGTACAGGCAAGGCGAACACTAAACCGTCGAAACATCCGCTATGCCCGAACTCTCTCGCGGGTCTGATCTGACCCTATTCGCAGCTTTCACCCATGACATCAGTGCTTTTGGCAAGTTGTGTGTCGCGTTAGGCCAGGACCTTTGTTTGGCGTCCCGGCTGGGGCATGTTGATCCCATGTCAGTTTCTAATGAATACGGCAGATTGAAAATATGGGGCGATGAAGCGAAGGCAGACCTTCCTGCCCTCGCGAAGGGTTCCTTGGATGATACGCTCCGCCACGATTTCGAACTCCTGGATCTGGTCCTAGGGATCCTGGATCGACTGGCGGGCATCCTGGATGAGAGCATGTGCTTCCCCGCTCTGAGACCAGCTTCGCAACTAAGCTAACACACTACTCTCTCGTCCAGTAACACCGCTTGTGGAGCAAACATTCGACGCGTCTACAAGCCCTGATCAGCAAATTTATGACACCGTTAGCGATGATTCAGACTCGGGCTCTGAGCATGGAGTTAGTGCCGGCCGTGGATCAATAGTACCAAGAACGACCTTCATGGTCCGACAAATCACAGAACAGATCCGTTCCCTCTACAACTTGTCAGCTCTGTTGCGCCGCCCAACAATGTCAAGCAAGTACATCCGCTCCGAGAGAACAAGCTCTCATAAGGGATCTGGATACCGATGTCATACCTTTGCACGAGGCGTACAGCACGATCGACAAGCGACATGTTGCTGAGAAGATGCGACAGTGGCGCGGCCCGAGAGATGGTGCTGACTGTGTTGGAGCCAAAGAACGTGCGGCCGACGTTAAGCAATTCCTTTCTGAACAAGCCTCACTCGCAGGCCTTCAGAAAGAGTGTTGCGAATATGAGGACATTGTGTGGTTACATCAACGGCTCTCAAAGGCAAACACGAAGCGGAGAGAACAGCTCGAATATTGGGTGAAGCATCCTTGCGACCCAAAAAAGTGTAATCCTATTGCGGAAGCGGGTGTCGAGGTTCCCACCAGGCTTCAGCGCCAAATGTCGGCAACCATCATCCCTTCGTCGATCATTTGGCCAATCCCTGCTTCGCCTGGCGCGACTTGCTCATATCTCGTATTTTCATGACGGCATTAGCATCACCCAAGGACTTCAGTGCGGCCTTCTTGCCCCGGGCAAACACCTCAGTCTCATAGGTACGCAAGGCCTCCTGGACATCAATACCCTCCTCCCTAATCCTTAAGAGCCGCGCTACCAATCCGTCCACATTAGCCAACGCTTGATTAAGACCTTGCCCTCCATCTTTACCGTTATCAGTATTCTATCAGGTAGCGATGAAGGAAGTTAACCTACTTGGCAACAAACAATAGGCCGCATCTCCCGCCAAAGTTACTCTCTCGCCTCGGTTATCCTACGGAACTGTCGGCAAGTACTACAGCTACCTCATGAACACTAAATTTAAGTCCTCTGACATCCACTGCATAGTCGAGCAGAATAGCTCGTTAAAGAAGTCGGACGTCGTCGCAGTCTTCATTCTCGAGATCGCCTCGGACCTTCGCAGCTGACGCCTTTACCTTTCCAGATGTGTACAACCTGAAAGCTGAAAGTCGCAACGTCCGTTCGATCCTTGACATCGGAGACTACCGCACGTCAGTTCCTAGCTTCACAGTACTGCGGCAGAGACCTACTAACGACGATAATTATCCCATCGGGACCAGTATACACGTAACAGATCTCGCTCGGCTCCAGAATAGTATTATAACCTGTACCCAAGGTAGGTAAGACTGCAAGGCAGTACGCCGCGGGGTTATTGACAGTAAGGGAACGAAGGTTGCGTAAAGTCTAGATAGTAACGTTTATCATCTTAAATAGGGTATTCTATAAAGAGCTTAAAAAAGGTATTTATAAGATTATAGACGGAAATATAATATTATTTACGCAATCGTACTGACCTTTCCGCTTCAACCCCAGACCATCATCAAACACCACCATGGTTCTCCCAAGAATTTACAAACAAGCCGCCTTCAAAGGCAGCGGCGAGCCCCTGACGCTCGAAGACGTCCCGCTCCAGCTCCCCGGCGAAGACCAGCTCTTCATCAAAGTCGAAGCCTGCGGCGTCTAGTACCGAATAACCCCCAGGTCAATAAGCCACTCATGAGCCCTATCTGACGGTCCGTTGTTAGCTCCTACGAATGAGCTTTCTGTAAGCGGCTCGTTTTGATATGAGCCGCTTACAAGGGGTGGGTCTGAAATCCATCGTAACTTTCACCCCTGGGGCTGTTTTTAGGGAAGGAGCCCCCCGACGAAAGTTTTACTTTCCTGGACGGCTTATAATCTGACTGGCTTATTTTATGAATACGGTCCGTTGGTCGCCCATAATTTAAACGGTCACTTAATGGCTTATTCACTTGGGATAAACTCGTTACTGTCTGCTTCTCGGATACCTACGCCCAGTACAACGGCATGGGTGGCGGCTAGTCATGCCGACTGGGGCGAGCCTTCTGGAAGACACGTACCCGCACACTGGCACCTAGGCGAACCCATTTGGCGAATCCGCAACGACTTCAAGTACATCAACCTCTCCCATCAGTCCCCGCAATCACTCAGCTCGTGCACTAAGTGTACCGCCGCATCGACCCAACTATGCTCCCCGTAGTTGCTGCCGCTCTTCCGAACGTCGGACACATAACATGGAGGGTTGTCGCCCCCCCCCGAAGACTATTTGACCTACAACGAGCTATCAGATCATCCGCAGCGACATCCTTCCTCGTCACTTCCAACCTCAGTTTCACTCAGCTCACAACACTAATCATCACCTGGGAAGACACCGATCCATTCAACCACCAGTTCGACCCAGGCAACTTCCTCGACCCATCCTCTCCCACCGATAAATTCAGCATCTCCATCCACCACCTCTCCCTCCTCCCTTACCTCAAACACCTCGCCCTAAAGGATACTTCATCATCTCCAAAGAAGTATTCGCCCTCGACCCAGCCACCAGTCCCAACGACCCATAGCCATCCCTCCAAACCTTCCACCTCCAACACTCACACACCACCCCCGACGGACAATGGCACTTCACAGGCACCCCCTCCGACGCCTTCAAAACAGACGAGCGTCTCTCGGACGACCCAGACGAGGAATTCGCCCCCTTTGACTCAGCAGACTCAGATACATCCGACTGGGCGCCTGAACTCGCATGGGACAGAGAGAATGGGATGCGTCCCAGTTGCGAATACCGTTGCGTGCCGGATGCAGATACTTATGTGCCATTGTTGATTGCCATGGCCGATGCGGTGAAACGGATGCCTGTGCTGAGGGAGCTTGGGCTTACAACAGGTATTAGCTGTTCAGTGGTGTATATGCGGGTTAATTATTATGCTCCTGGGATGAGGAACAACTATGAGGGATATAATGATGTTGAACGGGAATTCCATTTGAAGGATGCGACGGAGCCGAGATGGGTTATTATTCGGAGGAGTGAGCTGGGGGGGATCTGGGAGGTTCCGGATGCGCTTTGGAGGGCGTTAAAGTAGACGGTTGAGGAGGATTGTGTTTTGGTGATTCAGCGATGGGAAAGACACGTATTCAGGTACCGTATAAATTCGACGACCAATTCAATTAAGTGCCTATGATTGCCTGCTGTGGTATCAGCCGCACATCAAGGTTGCATTCAAGATGCTGGCACGCTGAGGTGAGATCGGAGAGAGATTCGGGTTCGATAAGACTACCGGCTACCGTTGGCTAGAAATTTAGGGCCCTGGAAGCTAGCACCCTAGTTCCATTGTGTTACGGAGGAGAGGTGCGAATTGGGCTCACGTTGTTCCACAGCAGGAAGAAGGCGGGCATCCAAGCCACCGATGACACATCAACGCTCCTTCCCGCGGCGCGCCGAGACCTACATCCGCGGGGGCTCCGGCCGCCAAAGTTTAAATAGACCTGAACCTCACACCAACTTTCAGCTTCCATCTCATCAATTAGCATAGCAGATTCCAAACACGCAAAATGTCGGTCGACCTCTCAGCCCATTTCAACCGCATAAACCTCGTCTACAAGACGCTAGACGGCATCTCCTTTGAAGCGGCCGTGCTGATCCCCAAGTCCCTCACGCCGGACCCCGACAAATCCTACCCCATCATCGTCCATTTCCACGGCGGCGCCCTGATCGTCGGCACCAACCCGGACCCCTCCTTCTTTGCGCGCTGGTGAGCCTATCTCAATCTCCCCCTTCCCGCAATTCCAATCCCATCCCCCTTTTTCTGTTCTTTCCTATTCTTTTCCCTCCCTTTCCCTCCCCTCCCTCCCCCGCTAACCCAACCCAACCCAACTAACCCCTATAACCTCCTCCCAGGCTCATCGACCTCGCCACCACCACCCCGGCCATCATCATCTCCCCCGCCTACCGCCTCATCCCCGAATCCACCGGCGCCGATATCCTCACCGACATCTCCGACTTCTTCACCTGGCTGCACACTTCCTTCCCCTCCGCCCCGCAC